>Ga0207679_10002379_pt1 | contig 11576 bp, 10 predicted proteins | sample KBSC73metaG_FD_184320 | JGI IMG/M metagenome (GOLD analysis project Ga0207679, IMG submission 184320) | Corn rhizosphere microbial communities from Kellogg Biological Station, Michigan, USA - KBS C7-3 metaG (SPAdes) (version 2) | ecosystem: Host-associated > Plants > Roots > Rhizosphere > Soil ...
AGAACGAGGCGAATCCGTGGCATCTGATCGCCGCCGTGCCCGCGGAGCTGCGCTCGCAACCCGTCCTCAACGGCTATTCGATGGGCGGGCCGCTGATCCTTTCCGGAATTCGCCCTTACATCGACGGGCGGGGCGACATGTACGGCGACGACCTCGTGCTCGGCTTCGCGAGCATCGTCCGCGGCAACCGGGCTGCCTTCGACGCTGCCGTCCGGCGGTGGGACATTCGCTGGGCGATCCAGCCCAATGAGAGCAACCGGATGATCGCGCTCCTCGATCGGACGCCGGGGTGGCGGCGGATTTATCGCGACAAGGTTGGAGTGATCTACGTCAGGGAGGGCGAAGCGCGGCCTAGCGCTTCATGAAGCCTTCGAGCTCCTGGCGAAGCTCGCCAACCGACATCCGGTTCCATCGCGGATCCCAAGGTGAATCCCCGCTTGCGTTGGGGTCGAGATAGGAGGGGCGAATCCATTCGCTCGGAGCGACCTCCGGGAGGGATTCGGCAAGCTGCGACATCTCGAATGGGGAGTGGAAGCGGAATCCGACCTGGTCGCCGACGGCCCAGACGACCGTACCGGAAACGGAAAGGGCTTCGCTGAGCTCGAGCAGCGGCTCGGTATCGACCCGAACCGGTGCGCTGCATTCGATCATGCAGCCGGTGCTCGAGATATTGCGCACGCGGATCGGCGAGGACTGGTAATCGTGGTGGAGGACGCCCGTCCAGATCAGCGGGTGCCGGCCGGCGACGCGTTGATCGGACGTCCCGCCAAGCTTCGGTTCGCTGTCCATCTTTCGCGTACGTTCGCTGCGCGGAAGTTCGATGGCCACGTCGCCGAAGCTGCGGGCGATGACCTGGCGCAGCAGTGCCTCTCGCTCTGCGGGGCTGCAATCGAGACGCGTCTCATGCGCGAACTCCAGGCCCACGCGATCATTCCGGATCCAGAGCACGGCGCATTCGACCGCGCCGTCCTCGCCGATGCGCAGCTCTACCTTGTCCCACAACTGGAGCTTGAGCTTTCCGGCGATCATCGCGCCGCCACCGGACACGTTGATGAGCTCAACCTGGTGCTTGCGCTTACCGGCGACGAGCGTGACGCTTTCGCCGGTTAAACGATGGCGATCGCCGCCGCGCTGGTTGCGCATGCGCTTTTCCTCGCGGGCAACCGCGACGCCGGCGAGACCCTCCGCAGAAGGCTTGATGCGCTTCTTCTTGGTGCGTGCGACGAGATCGTCATGCCGCCCGGCCTTGCCGGACAGCACGGCCGATCGAAAGCTATTGGCCTTTGGCTCGGTCGTCATTCGACCGGTTTATGAAGCAACAAGGTTTCCGAATCGTGAGCGGAGCTAGAATTTCAGGCGGAGCCGGGGGAGGGGGCTGGGAGGTGGGAATGACCCCTCCGCCGGCGTTCGCATCCGCTAAGCCGAATAATACATATCAAATTCGACAGGGCTAGGGGTCGTTTCCCAGCGCATGACCTCTTCCCATTTCAGCTCGATATAAGCGTCGATCTGATCGTCGCTGAACACGTCGCCGCGCGTCAGGAAGGCGCGGTCCTGCTGCAGGTTGACCAGCGCCTCGCGCAGCGATCCGCAGACGGTCGGTACGTTGACCAGTTCCTGCGGCGGCAGGTCGTAGAGGTTCTTGTCCATTGGATCGCCGGGATGGATCCGGTTCTGGATCCCGTCGAGACCAGCCATCAGCAACGCCGAATAAGCGAGGTATGGGTTGGCGAGCGCGTCAGGGAAGCGAAACTCGACCCGCTTGGCTTTCTCGCCGGCGCCGTACGGGATGCGGCACGAGGCGGAGCGATTGCGGCTCGAATAAGCGAGAAGCACCGGGGCTTCGAACCCTGGGACCAGCCGCTTGTAACTGTTCGTCGTCGGGTTGGTGAAAGCATTCAGTGCGCGCGCATGCTTGATGACGCCGCCGATGAAATAGAGCGCGGTTTCGCTCAAGCCCGCATAGCCGTTGCCCGCGAACAGGGGCTTACCGCCCTTCCAGATCGACATGTGGGTGTGCATGCCGCTGCCGTTATCCTTGGCGATGGGTTTGGGCATGAACGTCGCGGTCTTGCCGTAGGCATGCGCGACCATGTGCACGACATACTTGTAGATCTGCATGCGGTCGGCGGTCTCGACGAGGCCGCCGTACGTCAGTCCGAGCTCGTGCTGCGAAGCCGCGACCTCATGGTGGTGCTTGTCCATGGGCAGGCCCATCTCGAGCATCGTCGCGACCATTTCGCCGCGGATGTCCATTGCGCTGTCGACGGGTGCGACGGGGAAATAGCCGCCCTTTGCGCGCGGGCGATGGGCGAGGTTGCCGCCGTCGTATTCCCGCGCTGTGTTGGTCGGCAGCTCGATGTCGTCGATGCGGAACGAGGAGGCGTTGTAGCCGTCCTCGAAGCGGACGTCGTCGAACATGAAGAACTCGGCTTCCGGGCCGACATATACGGTATCGCCGACGCCGCTCGCTTTCAGATAAGCTTCGGCGCGAGTCGCGGTTGAGCGCGGATCGCGACCGTAAAGCTCGCCCGTCGACGGTTCGACGACGTTGCAAAACAGGACCAGCATCGGGGTCGCCGAGAACGGATCGACATAGGCCGCATTGAGGTCCGGCTTCAGGATCATGTCCGACTCATTGATCGCCTTCCAACCCGCGATGGACGAGCCGTCGAACATGAAGCCGTCGGTCAGCTGATCGTCGTCGATCACAGTCGAAGCCATCGTCAGATGCTGCCATTTGCCTTTGGGATCGGTGAAGCGGAGATCGACCCAATCGATCTCCTCGTCCTTCAGGCGCGAAAGAATCTTGCCCGCGTCATTCGCCATTGTTGCCCTCGCTCTTATTCTCGGTCGCGCCCGAACAAATGCGCGGCTGACCCGGCGGAGCGGGCAGCGGCGGCGCGATTCGAGCTTGGGAGTCACAGATTCCCGAGGCGCGGCTCTGAGTCAGGAGGGCGGCGAATATTTCACCGGGGCCATTAATGGGTTAGCGTGGCACCAAGCGCAGGTCGCTCGGGGGGAGACGTCATGCTCATCGCTTTGCTCGTTCCGATCGTCCTCGCGACCCTCGGATTGACCGTCCTTCTCTTGAGAGCGGTCATTCAGCGGCGCGCGACGCCAAAGCTCGAAGGTCTGATCCTGGGCGCGATCACCAACTTCTTCGATACGCTGGGGATCGGATCCTTCGCGGTGACGACCGCCTGGTTCAAGTTCCGAAAGCTCGTGCCGGACCGCCTGATCCCGCAAACGATGCTGGTCGGCCACGGTCTGCCGACAATGGCCGAGGCGATCATCTTCCTGATCCTCCTCGGAGTGATGGTCGATCCGGTGCTCCTCGTCGGGTGCATGATCGCCGTGCTCATGGGCGGCGTCCTCGGGGCACCTCTGGTCACGCGAACGCGCGTGTGGATCATTCAGTTGGTCGTCGCGATCGCGCTCGTGCTCGCGGCCGCAGCCTATGCTGCCACCAATCTCCACCTGATGCCTGGAGGAGGCACGGCCTCCAGCCTCCCGCTGACGCTGACGGTCATCGTCATCGTCGCCAACTTCATTTTCGGCATTCTCCTCAATTACGGCGTCGGCAATTACGCGCCCACGCTCGTCATGCTCAGCCTAATGGGCATGGACCCGCGACTGTGCTTCCCGATTATGGCCGGCGGTGCGGCACTTACCGTCGCGGGCGCGGGCGCCAGGCATATCGCGATCGGGCAGATCGACTTCCGGATGGTGATCGGGATGACCCTCGGTGGAGTCCCGGCCGTCCTTGTCGCCGCGTTCATCGTCAAGACGATGCCGCTAGAGACCCTTCGGTGGCTGGTTCTGGTGGTCGTACTCTATGCCGCCGGTGTCATGTTCCGCTCGGCCTTAGTCGGAAAGAAGGAAGAGAAGACTGCGAGCACTGCCGTGCCGGTGGTCGGCGCAGGCTAGGAACGCCCAAGCAACCGAAGCATTTTGCCGTCAGCGGGGCTGAAGGAGACGGTTGTCATGCGCTCCATCCTGCTGTGGTTGATCGGTATTCCGATCCCCATCATCCTCCTGCTTGCGTTCTGCACGCACCATTTCTGAAAAATGTCCCGCACGAGGACAAGGCCAACAAGCGCGTTGGCGGTGGCCCAAGTGCGTGAAATGTAAAGGTTACCAGCTCGCTATCCCCTTGCGAGTCGGCGCGGTTGAAGGGCACCGACCAAAAGTCCTTAGTAGGAAGGCTCGCTCCGGGGCACGTTGGAGCGAGCCTTTTCCGTTGAACGTCTCACCTCACTTTTGACGACTCGTTTCGGATGTGAATTGTTGCTAGGCGGTTACGGAGGGGATCGCGGGGAACGATGCAGCCTTCCATTATCGAACGTGCCTTCGAACTTGCGCGGGCAGGCGACTGCGCGACTATCGACGACATCCGCAAGCGGCTGAAGGCGGAGCGTTACTCCCAGGTCGACGCCCATCTCGCGGGCACGAGTGTGCGCCGTCAACTTCTGGATCTGTGCCGCGAGGCGAGGGGCGAACCAAGCTCCTGAAGCGCAGATCGCCAAGAGGTTAAACCGGCCCCTTGGCACCCGCCGATCACGCCGCTATCAGGCCCGCCAACCGCACCGGAGCGCTTCCTTTGCGGGCAAGCTGACATGCCTTCCGGCACGCTCAGCCAATCGCGTCAAAAAGGGGAACGATGGCCACCAAGGCACAGTCCGCTGAGGGTTCCGGCACCGCGGTGCCAGGCGACGAGGGTCTGCGTCGCCGCGATTATTTGAAAGTCGCGGCGGTGAGTTTCGCCGGTGTCGGCGGCCTAGCCGCTCTTGCGCCGCTGATCGTGCAGATGTCGCCGTCGGCGGACGTCCTCGCTCTCGCCTCGACCGAGGTCGACATCTCGAAGATCCAGCCCGGGCAGGGCATCAAGGTCAGCTGGCGCAAGCAGCCCGTCTTCGTGCGCAACTTGACGCCCAAGGAGATCGCAGAGGCGAACGCCGTGCCACTCTCCGACCTTCGCGATAAGCAGACGCTCGCCGAGCGGACGAAGCCGGGGCACGCGAATTGGCTCATCACGCTTGGCGTTTGCACACATCTTGGCTGCGTCCCGCTGGGCATTGGCGAAGGTGAGAACCGTGGCCCCTACGGTGGCTATTTCTGCCCCTGCCACGGTTCGATGTACGACACCGCGGGCCGCATCCGCCAAGGGCCGGCGCCGCTGAATCTTCAGGTGCCGGAATATAGTTTCACGTCGCCGACGACTGTCCAGATCGGCTGAGGGGGTTAGCGCGACCATGAGCTTTTCCTGGGCGAAGCCCTACGAACCCAAGCACCCGGCAATGCGCTGGATCGACGAGCGGCTGCCGCTTCCGCGCGTGGTCTATGGAGCAATCGGCGGCGGTTACCCGGTACCTCGCAATCTCAATTATTGGTGGAATTTCGGCGTGCTCGCCGGAATCTTCCTGACCATTCAGATCGTCACCGGCATCGTCCTCGCAATGCACTTTACCGCTTCGGCTGACGGTGCGTTCAATTCGGTCAACCAGCTCATCATGCGGGACGTGAACGCGGGTTGGCTGCTGCGGTACGCGCATATGAACGGCGCGAGCTTCTTCTTCCTCGTGACCTACATCCATATCTTCCGCGGCCTCTATTACGGGTCCTACAAGGCGCCGCGCGAACTGGTCTGGATGCTCGGGCTCGTCATCTACCTGCTGATGATGGCCACAGGCTTCATGGGCTACGTGCTGCCCTGGGGTCAGATGAGCTATTGGGGCGCTCAGGTCATCACCGGCTTCTTCTCGGCTTTTCCGCTGGTCGGTGAGCCCATCCGCATCTGGCTGCTCGGCGGTTACGCGCCGGACCAGGCGGCGCTAACGCGCTTCTTCTCGCTTCATTATCTCCTGCCGTTCGTCATCGCCGGCGTCGTGATCCTCCACATTTGGGCCCTGCATATCCCCGGATCGAGCAACCCCACCGGTGTGGACGTCAAGGACGAGAAGGACACGCTGCCTTTCCATCCCTTCTACACTGCCAAGGACGGGTGGTTCGCTGGCGCTGTTTTGCTGTTCTTCGCGATCGTGACCTACTTCGCGCCCAACTACCTGGGGCACCCGGACAATTACATTCCGGCCAACGCGCTAGCGACACCCGCACACATCGTCCCGGAATGGTATTTCTGGCCCTTCTACGCGATCCTCCGCTCCTTCACCGTGGATTTCATCCTGCCGGCCAAGCTGTGGGGCGTGCTGGCGATGTTCTTCTCGATCCTGCTGCTGTTCTTCCTGCCATGGATCGACAAGTCGCCGGTGCGGTCGGGAAGCTATCGTCCGGTATTCAAGCGCTTCTTCTGGCTGCTGGTCTTCGACGTGCTCATCCTCGGCTATATCGGCGGGGCGCCGATCAATGCCTCGCGGGTGGCCGTCGGGCAGCTCGCCTCGGCCTATTATTTCCTGCACTTCCTGGTGATTCTGCCGCTGGTTTCGGCATTCGAGACGCCGTTGCCGCTGCCCAATTCGATCAGCGAGAGCGTGCTCCATGGAGAAGCGGCGGAAGCAGCGCCCGCAGGGCAAAAGCGGCCGCGCAGCGGTTCAGTGATGACGGCCGGCTAAGGGGACGACAAGCAGATGCGTTTCATTCTCGGCTTCATCGGCGCCGTCTTCGCGCTCATCCTGCTGATCTCGCTGTTCAGCAATCTCGCGACCTATTTCAACAATCCGCCTGCCCCGCTCGCCGCCGACAAATGGCACGAGGAGCCGAAGCACATCTCGCTGTCGAGTGACGGACCGTTCGGCCGGTTCGACAAGCGCCAGCTGCAGCGCGGCTTCCAGGTCTATTCCGAAGTCTGCTCGGCGTGCCACGGCCTGTCGTTGGTGGCGTTCCGCGATCTCGAGCGGCTTGGCTACAACGAGGCCGAGATCAAGAAGATCGCGTCCGACTGGAAGACGCAGGTGCCGTCCATCAACCCGGATACCGGCGAAGCCGCCACCCGCAAGGCGCTTCCTTCCGACAATTTCCCTGCCCCGTTCGCGAACGAAGTCGCGGCCCGCGCCGCGAACAACAATGCGCTGCCGCCGGATCTCTCACTGATCACCAAGGCGCGCGAGGGCGGTGCGGCTTACGTCTATTCGCTGCTCACTGGCTATCACAGCCAGCCGGCGCGGCTGCTGAAGGAGTTCCCGGACGCGAAGACGCCGGCAAACCTTCACTACAATCCTTACTTCGCCAATCTGAACATCGCGATGCCGCCGCCGCTCACCACGAACGGCCAGGTGAGCTATGCGGACGGCACCAAGCCGACCGTCGACCAGATGGCGCGCGACGTCGCGGCATTCCTTGTATGGACGGCCGAGCCGAACCTTGAAAGCCGCCATGCGGCCGGCCTCGCCGTTGCGATCTTCCTGCTCCTGGCGAGTATTCTGGGTTATCTCGCCTATCAGCAGATCTGGCAGGACGCGAAGCGCGTGGTTCGGCCGACCGGCGTCCTCAATCCGGAGAACCGCGCCAAGTCCAATCGGGCGAAGGGCAAGGCCGGAATCGCCGGATAACAGACTCGGCTGTTTAGCATTTGCTCATAGTGCGCGCCGCACCGAACGGCGCGAGCAAGTCTTTCAGGGGAGTGCCGAATGCGTGTGATTGCGTGGGCATTGTTAGCGTCATCGGGAATCGCGGTAGCAGCACCCCCCACGAACGATACGGCGCGGATCATCGACGAGGGGATGAACCGTAGCCAGATCATGATCACGGCCTCCGAGCTCATTGATGGCATTGGACCCCGCTTGACCAATTCGGCCAATCTCGATCGGGCCGAGAGTTGGGCGATCGCAAAGCTCAACGCCTACGGGCTCTCGAACGTGCACCGCGAACCCTTCGATTTCGGGCGCGGGTGGAACTTGTCGAACAGCAGCGCGCGGATGGTCGAGCCGCGGACGGTGAACATGACGGTGATTCCGGTCGCCTGGACGGCGGGAACCGAAGGCGTGCTGCGCGCCCCCATCGTCGTCGCCCCGCTGGAGAAACCCGAGCATTTCGCCGCCTATCGCGGCAAGTTGGCTGGCAAAATCGTCCTCATTTCCCTGCCCGGCACGAGCGACGAGCCGAAGGATCCGACCTTTCAGCGCTTCTCCGACAAGGAGCTTAGCGATCTCGATACATACGATCTGCCCAAGTATGATCCCGATGCGCTGGACCGCCGCCTGAAGCGCCTGCAGCTGGCCAGGAAAATCGACGATTTCCTGAAAAGCGAGGGCGCCGTTGCCTGGGTCCGGAAGAGCCGTCGCGACGCAAAGCTCGTTTCGGGCGAGGGCTACACCTACCTGGTCGGTCAGTCGCCGTCGCTTCCCGGGTTCGAGCTAGCGGCCGAAGACTACCGACGCCTCACGCGCCTCGCGAAAACGGGACTTGCGCCCGTGATCGAGTTGATGAGCGACGCGCGCTTCGACGACAGCGACCATAACGCCAACAACATCATCGCGGATTTACCCGGCACCGACCCGAAGGCCGGCTATGTGATGGCCGGCGCTCATTTCGACAGCTGGGTGGCCGGTGACGGCGCTTCGGACAATGGCGCGGGAAGCGTCGTCGTCATGGAGGCCGCGCGGATACTGCGGCAGCTCGGTCTCCGCCCGAAGCGAACCATCCGCTTCGCATTGTGGGAAGGCGAGGAGCAGGGCCTGCTCGGGAGCCGGGCCTACCTCGAACAGCATCTCATCAGCCGGCCAGTCGCGCCGGCGACGGATCCGCTAGCAGCCTACTACGGCTGGGCGACGCGCTTCCCGATCATCAAGAAGCCGGGCTACGACGCGCTGAAGGCTTATTTCAACATCGACAACGGGTCGGGAAAGGTTCGCGGAATCTATTCCGAGGGCAACGGCGCGGCGGTTCCGATGTTGAAGGAGTGGCTTGAGCCTTTCAACAATATGGGCGCATCGACGGTCGTCGCCAGCAAGACGACGGGCACGGACCATGTTTACATGCAGGACGTGGGGCTTCAGGGATTCCAATTCATCCAGGATCCGCTCGACTACGAAACGCGCGTCCACCACTCCAATATCGATACGCTGGATCACATGCGCGCCGACGATCTTCGCCAAGCGGCGGTCATCCTCGCAGGAGTGCTCCTCGAGGCTGCGAACAGCGACAAGGAGCTGCCGCGGCCGCCCTTGCCGACGCAGCCCTTGCCGACCGATCCTTTCAAATACGAGTATCCGGACTCGGACTAAGGGCCGGCTAAGGCATTCTCAGGAAAAGTGAATTCGCGTTCGCCAAAGGAACGGGGGAAGCGGTGGTTCGTTTGACCGCCGAACTTAGTCCGGCAGGTGTAACATGCGTATTCCCTATATCTCCCTTCTCGCCGCGAGCTCAATTGCGCTAGGCGGCTGCGCCTATGACGGGCTCGGCCTCGGCATGGGTTACGGTAGCGGCTACGGCCCGTATGGGTACGGCAGTGCCTACGGCAGCCCTTATTACGGCAGTAGCTACGGCTACGGCAGCCCTTACTACGGCAGCAGCTACGGCTATGGCGGTCCGTCCATCAGCGTCGGCATCGGATCGGGCTACGCGGGCTATTATGGCTCGCCCTATTACGGCGGCTACGGTTACGGATCGCCCTACTATGGCTGGTACGACAACCTCTATTATCCAGGCACCGGCTATTACGTCTACGACACGTATCGCCGGCCCTACACGATGACCACCGCTCAGCGGCAGTATTGGTCGACCCGCTCGCCCGCGTTGAGAACCGCGAGCACGACGCGGACCACGCGGGCCACGGTGAGACCTAACTGGAGCGGCTTCAACACGAAGGCTTCGGCGCGCCAAAAAGTCCGCGAGAATCGTGAAACCCGCGCCGAGCAGCGGCACGAGAACCGCCACGATAACCGGTAAAGGTTAGGCGGGTCCCTCGCCTCGTCGCTGAATCAGGACGATCGAGGTGAAGGTCATCACCGGGTCATCGTCCTGGTTCGTGACGGTCATCTCACTCCGAAACGAGCCCAGGTGCGGCTTGCTCCGCGATGGCGTCTTGTCAACGATCTTGCTGCGAACGTGCAGCGTGTCGCCGGGATAGACCGGACGGCGCCAACGCAGTTCGTCGATCCCGGGCGACCCGAGCCCAGCCTGACGTTCTGCGACCACGTGCCGGGCAACTACCGCCATCGTCATCGCGCAAGTGTGCCAACCGCTGGCGGCGATCCTGCCGAAATGCGTCTTCGCCGCTTCCTCGTCTGACAGGTGAAAGGGCTGCGGGTCGTATTTGCGCGCGAACTCCAACACTTCCTCGCGGGTCACTTCATAAGACCCGAAGTAGGTTTCGGCGCCGATCTCCAGATCTTCGAAATAAATCATGGCCGGGCCATAGCGGCGGTCCCCGCTTGGCGCGAGGCGGTCCCTTGCCTAGGCTGGCTCCGTGGCCACCTTATTACCCTTCAGCCATCTGCATCCTCGGCTCATGGAGGCGGCGGCCGCGATGCACGAAAACCGTCTCGATATCGCAGAGCGCATCCTCAAGCCGCATCTGAAGGAAGATCCGTTCGACGTCCGCGCGATCCGGATGCTCGCCGAGATCGCGGCGCGGATCGGCAGGCTGAAGGATTCTGAGACGCTTCTGCGGCGGGCGCTAGAAATCAATCCCAACTTTACCGCGGCGCGCGCCAACTTGGCCATGGTTCTCGGTCGGCTCGGACGCGCCGCCGAGGCGCTTCCACTGCTGGACGAAATCTTTGAGGCGGAGCCTGATCGCCCCGGCAACCTGAATCTCAAGGCGGCGACCCTGGGCCGGCTAGGCGATTTCGAGCAGGCTCTGACGTTCTACGAGCAGGCCTTGACCCGAGCGCCAGCCCAGCCCGGTGTGTTGATGAGCTACGGTCATATGCTCAAGACGATCGGCCGACTGGACGAGGCGATCGCTGCCTATCGCAAGGCCATTGGCATCAAGCCGGAAATGGGAGAGGTGTGGTGGAGCCTCGCGAACCTCAAGACGGTCCGGTTCTCCGACCCGGACATTGCGGCGATGAAGGCGGCCCTCGACCGAACCGACTTGCAGGACGGTGATCGCTTCCACCTGGAGTTCGCGCTGGGCAAGGCCTTCCATGACCTTGGCGACGAAGATGCTGCATTCGCGCATTACGCTGCCGGCAACGCGCTGCGGCGGACGTACCACCCCTTCAACGCCAACCATCTAAGCGCGACGGTCGAACGCAGCATCGAGATCTTCACACGGGAGTATCTGACGAGCCCTGAAGGCTATCCAGCGCCCGATCCTATCTTTATCGTCGGAATGCCGCGCGCCGGCTCGACCCTCGTAGAACAGATCTTGTCGTCGCATAGCCTTGTGGAGGGCACGGCGGAGCTTCCCGACATTCCTGCGCTTGCTCGGGACGAAGGGAAATATCCTGCTTCGGCGGCACAACTCACGAGCGAACAGCGCCAGGCAGCAGGTGAAGAATACCTGAAGCGAACGGCCGTGCAGCGCCGCACGAAGAAGCCGTTCTTCATCGATAAGCTGCCCAACAACTGGATGTTCGTCCCGTTCATCCAGCTCGTGCTGCCGAACGCGAAGATCATCGACGCTCGGCGTCATCCGCTCGCATGCTGTATGTCGAACTTTCGTCAGCATT
>Ga0207679_10002392_pt1 | contig 11549 bp, 5 predicted proteins | sample KBSC73metaG_FD_184320 | JGI IMG/M metagenome (GOLD analysis project Ga0207679, IMG submission 184320) | Corn rhizosphere microbial communities from Kellogg Biological Station, Michigan, USA - KBS C7-3 metaG (SPAdes) (version 2) | ecosystem: Host-associated > Plants > Roots > Rhizosphere > Soil ...
TTCTCGATAACGCGCAAGCTGAGCTGCATACCCGGCTCTTTCGCTTTCGAGCAGATCGCGCTTGTAATCCAAAATCCATACCTCATCCTCGAACAACACCGCGCGATCGAAGCGCAGCAACTCGTCTACTCCCATTACATCGAGTTCATTGAAGGCGCGAAGAAAACACGCGGGATTGAAAAAACGCTCCAGTTCGGGTTCCAGCAGAATGCGCATGGCTTGTTCACGTATCGTCGCGGCAATCCCATGCGGACAAGCAAGCCAACGAGATAAGGTTCCCATGTCGGGGACGGTGATCGGCCATTCGCTGCGGTCGGTCAGTCGTTCCAGCAAGGAGTGCAAGGCGACGCCTTCGTCGATTGCCAGGTTACGATACGATGCAGGACGGTGGTCTATTGGCACAAGTGCGGGCGGATCGAAAATCGGAAACTCGAATTCGGTTTCGGCAACGGCATCTTGTTCTGTCCTCGCTGCCGACAGCTGTACTTCCACCGCCGGTGTACCCAGCAGGCGCTGATACCAGCTTCCCTCCAGCGTACCGTCTGACAACGCCCCACGGCCGCCAGCTACGCCGCTGACAATCATGATTTCCTTGGCGCGCGTTAAAGCGACATAGAGCAGATTCCAATCCTCCTGTTGCTTGAGCCTTTCCTCTTCTTCGAACAAGGCATCGCGCGCGGCGCCGCGTTCTTCCCGCTTGGCAAAGCAGGAAAAATGCGTCGGTGCAGCTTCGTCCTGCGGCCATTCGCAGAGGATACCGAGATCGTCGCGAGCCGCTTCGCTGTGATTGGCATCGACCAGCACGACGATCGAGGCTTCCAGGCCTTTCGCACTGTGTATGGTCATGATGCGCACCGCATCCACTGAAGCATCGACAGTAGCCTCGTCCGGCGCATCGCTGTCGGCCCCTGTCTGCAGCACGCGCAGAGCGTCAATGAATTTCGGCAGGCTGGGATAGCGGCCTGAATCGAGGTTCAACGCCAGTTCGATGAAGGCTTCAAGGTTACCGATCACCTGCGAACGCACTAGCGGCGGAGCCGACTGCGCGTAACGCGCAACCAGTTCGCCTTGATGCAGGATGAGGTCGAGCAAATCGTGCACCGGCAGCCGCGGCGCCACTTCCAGCCATTGCTGCAGAAGGCGTTCGGCACGTCGCAATGCTTCGCTTGCACTGTCCGCCGCTTTTCGTTGCAGACGCTGCCACCATGTGCCTTCACCGTCCTGCGCCAGGGCGATCAAATCGTCGTCACTTGCACCGAACACCGGTGACTTCAAGGCGTGCGCCAAAGCGCGGTTGTCGCCCGGTGTGATGAGGAAGCCAAGCAACGCGATCAAGTCCGCCACTTCGAGCGAATCCAGCAACCCGCCACGGCGATCGGAAACGAATGGAATGCCCGCTTCCCGCAACGCACGTTCGTAGGCATTGAGGTAGGTCCGCTTCTTGACCAGCAGCATCACTTCAGACCAACGCGGCAGACAGCCGCAACGCGCAGCCAGTTGCTCCCGTGCCTGCAATATCGCTTGGGCCACGGCCCTGCCTTCATCGACGCGGCGTGCATCTTCTTCCTCGGCGCGCGGCGTCTCCAGCGGATCGCGCAAGAAAAAGCCTTTGGCCTCTTCTTCCTCCTGCTTCTGTTGCGCCTCGACCAGCGGCAAGCGCCATAGCGCACCGCCGTTTAGGCCAAGCGTTGTCTGCGGCGCGAAGATCGGGTTGGCGACGAAACTCGCATTGAGCGCCTCAACGATGGCTGAGGCATTGCGCCTGGTCTGGTTGGTGCGCAGAACGGCAGCCCCGTTCTGTTGCAGCATCTCTTGCGCTGCATTGAACACGCGCGGCTCGGCGCGGCGGAAACGGTAAATCGATTGCTTCGGATCGCCGACCACGAACACGCTGGGCTGTTGTGTATCGTCGCCATAGGCGTCGAGCCAGGCGCGTACGATGCTCCATTGCAGCGGGTTCGTGTCCTGGAATTCGTCGAGCAGGATGTGGCGATAACGTGCATCGAGCCGGCTGTGCAGGTAGGCAGCATGCTCCTCATCGGTCAGCAGCCGGTAAGCATGCCATTCGAGGTCGCCGAAGTCGAATACGCGCTGCTCCGCCTTGACCGCCTGGTATTGCTCCAGGTAGGCGGCGCCGACAGTGAACAAGGCTTCGTTCAGCGCCAGAACATGCTGCTCGAAACTGCGTCGCTGCAGGAGCAGCAAAGCTTGCCCGCAGTCGTCAAACTCGGCTTCGAAAGCATTCACGCCATCCGGACCGAAATGCCTCTCGATGGCGGCAAGGAGCTTGCCGCGTCGATGGTCGTTGCCGCGCAGCTTGCCCTTCTCGTCGTAAAACTGGGTGAGCAATTGCGCGAAGTTGTCGATCTCCGGGCCAGCCGTCAACGCTGATTCAATGGCGATCGCACGGTCCTGATTGCGCTTGGCCCCCTGCCCCAGCAGGCGTGCGAGCTCAAGCAAGCGAGCGCACAATTCCTCGTCTTCCCACAACGTCAATCGCGCATCGATTTCGCCATCCTCGCCACACAACATGCACAACGATTCGAACGGCGAACCGTTCTGCTGTGCGGCCCACCATTCGGCGCGCTTGTCGACGAAGGCATCAAGCAGCGCCTTGGCGTTCCAGTCGCCGACTGTCTCGTATAAGCGCAGCAAGGCTGCGCGCGCATTGGTGTTTTCGGGATCGTCGAGCGCCTGCATGAAACGGCTGTAGGCATCGAGACGCAATTCGCCGGTTGCTTCGGTCAACATGTACCCGTGCGGCACACCAGAAGCCAGCGGTGCAATCTGCAACAGCCGTGCAAACCAGCTATGGAAGGTGTCGATCGACAGGCTGTGGACGCTGCCGAGCACTTTTTCATACAGCCCGCGCGCTGCCGGCAGTACCTGCGGCAGCGCGGCCTCGGCAATGCCGCGTTCACGCAGCAACTGCATTACTTGCGCCTCCGGCTGCAATGCCAGATCACGCAACAAATGCAGCAGGCGCTCGCGCATTTCCTGCGCAGCCTTGCGAGTGAAGGTAATGGCTAGCATCTCGGATGGCGCAGTACCGGCCAGCAGCAGACGCAGCATGCGCGCCACCAGCAACCAGGTCTTGCCGCTGCCGGCACATGCCTCCACCACCACGGAGCGCGCCGGATCGCAGGCAATTGCAGTGAACTGCGGTCCTTCGACCGTGTGGCCATCCGCCTCGTAAGCGCGTGCGAGAGAATCCGCCATTACCATGCCCCCTTGCGGCACAGGCCGCGCACTTCGCAATGGACGCAGATACGCTCGATGCCGGTGGCAGGGAGCGCCGCGCCGTGCCCGATGCGTTGCACGCAGGTGACGATCTGCGCTTCCAACATGCATCGCCACTCTTCGAACCGTGCCGCCTCGGCGTCACCGGTCTTGCCGCGTGTGACTTCGAGCGCGACGTAATGTCCTGCTATCGCCGGCACGTCGGTAAGCACACCGTAGAACGCCAACTGATGGTCTTCGCCCTCCTTGAGCCTGGTGCGCAGAGATTGCACGTTGCGTGTCTTGTAATCGAGGATCGCGTATTCGCCCTGGTCGTTGCAATCAATGCGGTCAACACAGCCGTGCAAGACGATTTGGCCGCTGGGCCAAGACAAAATCTTTTCGAACCACACTTCGCCAGCATGAAATTGCCATCCCGCGCCTTCGCGCTCATTCGCCCATTCCAGATAAGCGGGAATGGTCCTCTGCCAGCGAGCGTAGTAAGCAAGCGCAGCCGCGCTGCGTTCCAGGGCGGCATCGAAGATTCGCTGCGAAATCTCCCGCAACAGCGTCTCGCGCTCGCTCATGGCAACACGAAGGTCGCGGATCGATTCATGATAAGTGCGCAGAATTTCATGCAGCCAGTCGCCGTAATCGCGTTTTTCCGGCATGTCGGACAATTCGCCGAGTCCGGCAAGGCCGAGCATGCGAGTAGCGAAGAATTGATAAGGACAGGCCGCCAAGCTGTTATAGGCGCTGGCTGACAACCTGTGCGGCAGCAACTGTGGCGCAGAGGGCGCCGGCTTGACTGGCGACGTCGGATGCAAACGGTGCAGTGTGAGCGCGACTTCGTGCCGCGGCAACGGGTCCAGCCCGGCCCGCTCCAGCGCCAATTGCAGGCGCTCGATCCAGTTGCTCATCGCATTCGGCTCGCCATTCCTGAACGATTGCCAGGACAGCACGATCTCTCCGCTTGAACTAAGCAATTCGGTGAAATCGCGTAATTGCATGCGTTGCCGCATCTCACGCGTGGCAAGCCCAAGCTCGCGCCGTACGCTGTCAGCAAAGAACAGCGTTTCATCCAGTCGCGATGGCAAGTGATCGGCATCCGCGCCCACCATCAGTACCGCATCGAAAGAGCGCAGTTGTGCGCCATTCAACTGCAGCATCACCACGCGGCGATCGAAATTGGCTGGCACGAAGGGGGTCGATTCGAGTTGCAAGCTAAGAAAGGCACGCCACTCCGCGAAGGAAAACTGCTGCTCGACCAAACCGCAATCGTGGACCAGCATATCGAGCAGATTGATCACTTGCGCGCCGGCAGGATCGTCCGCCAAAGCATCGCGCATGCCAAGCTCGCATAGTACGTCACGGCTCAGTTCTGCCCATGTGGCGAGCGTCCTGCGACCCGCAAAACGCTCGGCCTGCTGTGCGATGTGCTGCAGCATCTGGCGCGCCAGCGGCGCATCCCTGAGTGCAGCAGCGGCGATGTCCCATCCGCCGAGCACATTGTCGCTGCGCAGCGCATATTCGATTTCCATGACGCGCTCGGACTTATCCGGCCGGTCCGCGAACAAGAAGGGCGACTTCAACAGATCAAGCAAGGCGACCGTCTCCGCGCGCGAGGTCACGACATCGAGCAGCGCGATAATCGCAGCGGCGGAACGGGTAGTTGACAGTTTCCAACCAGTCTCATCGGCAACAAACACTTGTGCCCGTTCCAGCAATGCGCGGATGCGCCGCGCAACAACACGATCTTGCGCAATGATCGCGATGCACTTGCGACTCGCTTGCAGCCAGTCAACGATTGTCTGCGCGCCTTGTTGCGCCTCCTCCTCCAAGCTGCCCGCAGGACGCAGCGATATGCCTTGCGGCGCTTCGACTATCGTCTCCAGTACCGATTCGCCGTCGAGAATTTCGCTCCATGCCTGTGCATATACTGGTACCACCGCCGTTGCCCGCCAATCGAGCGTAACCACCTGCACTGGCTGGGACTGTGCATATGCGTCGAGAAAGGCGGCCTGGAAAGCGTCCGGCTGCTCCGCACCTATCCACACCAAAGGCTCGCTTGCACCTTCGGCCAACCGCATCAGCTGCGTAAAACATGCCGCCACCGGATCATTGCCGTCCAGTTGGCTTTTCCAAAGCGTCCACACCAACTGCGCCTCCTCAGAAAGGAGGCTGCGCGCCGGCGGCGACAATTGTGCAAGCGCGGCTTGCCAGCGTTCCTCAGCCACATCCGGCATAAGGTGCAGCGATGGAACCAGAACACGGCTCAACTCGTCAAAAAGAGTAAGCAGTGTCTGCGCCAGTGGTAGCAGATCGGTATTGCGTTGAGCAGAAAACAACTTCTTCAGCCAACCATGCTGACGCAGTTCGCCGTACAACGACATCATGCGAACAGCGGCAGAAGCGGGAGTAGGTACCGACAAGTCCGGCGGCAAGGAGTCGCTCCATACTGCCAACGTCGTAATCCGCGGTGGAATGAAGGGTCTTTGCAAGTGCTGCGCCAGTGCCGCACGCAGTGCCTGCGCGTGCGAAAAGCCGGGCACCAGCACGCGTACAGCAGAGAAATCGGCATTCTGCAAATCACCGTGCTCCTCAAGGAAACCACCGTCAAACAGCGACCGGGTAAGATTGGTCCAGAATTCGGCAGACGGAGGAATCAGCATAGGCTGGAGCAACATCGGAAGGCACAAAAGGATTCAGCAACATAGCGGCGAGAACATTTCGCCGAGCATTGTATGTGAGACGAAGCAAAAGTATGTGAGAGAGGGCAAAAATTGCGGAAGCGGTCTCCACTTTTCATGAAAATCGGTTATGATTTCCTCCAATATCCCGCCGCTTCACCTCTTGCAGCACCTTTCAACGGCCTTGAATTCGCACCCGACGTCTCCACGTGAATTTCAATCCGGACACGTTGTTTCCGCGGACTGAGCAAGACAGTAAGCCCTGGCGCAGAATTACTCTTTTATTCCTCTGACCGAGGTCACCATGAGCGAAAACATTAAACACATCTCCGATGCCTCCTTCGAATCCGACGTCCTCAAATCCGACAAACCGGTGTTGGTTGACTTCTGGGCAGAGTGGTGCGGTCCTTGCAAGATGATTGCCCCCATCCTGGAAGAAGTCGCGAAGGAATATGACGGTAAGCTGCAGATCGCGAAGATGGACGTGGATGCCAACCAGACAGTGCCGGCAAAGTTCGGCATTCGCGGTATCCCGACGCTGATCCTCTTCAAGAACGGCGTGCCGGCTGCGCAAAAAGTAGGCGCGATGGCAAAAGGTCAACTCACATCGTTCATTGATAGCAATATCTGATACCGGCGCGGCGATACGACACCTTTTCGTATCGTCGTCTTTATTTTCGTTTTAGCCATCCTCGCAGTTCCCTCCCCCACCTTGATCCTCCCATCCTGGGACACCCACTATGCATTTATCTGAACTCAAGCAGCTCCACGTCTCGGCCTTGCTCGATATGGCCATTGGACTGGAAATCGAGAATGCAGCCCGCCTGCGCAAGCAGGAGCTCATGTTCGCGATCCTGAAGAAACGCGCCAAGGCTGGCGAACAAATTTTCGGCGACGGCGCCCTCGAAGTCCTGCCCGACGGTTTCGGCTTCCTCCGCTCGCCCGATGCCAGCTACATGGCATCCACCGACGACATCTATATCTCGCCCTCGCAGATCCGGCGTTTCAATCTGCATACTGGCGATTCGATCGAAGGCGAAGTCCGCACTCCCAAGGATGGCGAGCGCTACTTTGCATTGGTGAAGGTAGACAAGGTCAACGGCGAACCGCCTGAAGCATCCAAGCACCGCATCCTGTTCGAGAACCTCACGCCGCTGCATCCGAACAAGCTGTTGCATCTCGAACGCGAGATGAAGGGCGAGGAAAACATCACCGGCCGCATCATCGACATGATTGCGCCGATCGGCAAGGGCCAACGCGGCTTGCTGGTGGCGTCGCCGAAATCCGGCAAGACCGTGATGCTGCAGCATATTGCACACTCGATCACGACCAACCACCCGGACACCACGCTGATCGTGCTGCTGATCGACGAACGCCCTGAAGAAGTGACCGAAATGCAGCGCTCGGTACGCGGCGAGGTTGTCGCCTCGACCTTCGACGAACCAGCGACACGCCACGTACAAGTCGCGGAAATGGTGCTGGAAAAGGCCAAGCGCCTGGTCGAAATGAAGCGCGACGTGGTCATTCTGCTCGACTCCATCACCCGTCTGGCACGTGCCTACAACACCGTGATCCCTGCCTCAGGCAAGGTGCTGACCGGCGGCGTCGATGCCAATGCCCTGCAACGTCCGAAGCGCTTCTTCGGCGCGGCGCGTAACGTGGAAGAAGGCGGATCGCTGACCATCATCGCCACCGCCCTGATTGAAACCGGCAGCCGCATGGATGACGTGATCTACGAAGAATTCAAGGGCACCGGCAACATGGAAGTGCACCTGGAGCGTCGCCTCGCCGAAAAACGTGTCTACCCGTCTATCAACCTCAACAAGTCCAGCACCCGCCGCGAAGAATTGCTGATCAAGCCCGACCAGTTGCAGAAGATCTGGATCCTGCGCAAGCTGCTGTACGGCATGGACGAGATCGAAGCAATGGAGTTCATCCTCGACAAGATGAAGTCCACCAAGACCAACGGCGAATTCTTTGAAATGATGCGGCGTGGTGGATGATGCAGAGGTTTCGCAACATGCGTTGCGCCTGCGGAACCGGAGCGGCTTGCCAGCCGCTCCGTGGATGATAGCGAATTGCAAAGATTACAGAGCCGCTCAATACATTAATTTCAGCGTATAATGCCCCGTTTTCATCCCGGCAAGTGACCGGCAATCGGGTCAAGAAGCAATGCGACCGACGAAGTGCCGATTGGCTACCGAACTTATCAGAGGAAAATCATGAAAGAAGGCATTCACCCGGAGTATCGTGAAGTTGTGTTCCTGGACATGTCCAGCGATGTCAAATTCATCATCCGCTCCACCATCCAGACCAAGGAAACCATCGCTCTGGACGGCAAGGAATACCCGCTGGTCAAGCTGGAAGTAACGGCTGACTCGCACCCGTTCTACACCGGAAAACACAAGATCGTGGATACGGCCGGCCGCGTGGAAAAATTCCGCCAAAAGTTCGGCAACCTCGGTTCCAAGACGCAAGTCGCCGCTGGCTGATCGTTATTCGCTTCACAAAAAGGCAGCTACGGCTGCCTTTTTTAATTCCGGCGGTTTTCATTCTGCGGACGGCATGTCCGATCCTTTTCCGGCACAATAACGCCGACTTCAACAAGAACCATTATTTCATTCTCCACATGAAGCCTGTCCGCCTTCCTGCCTCCGCTACGAATGCGCTCCCTCGCTGGCTTCTGTTGTCGCTGTGCATGCTGTACATCTTGCCTGGCCTTATTCGGCGCGACCCTTGGAAAAGCGGTGACGACGCTACCGGCTTCGGAATCATGTGGACCATGGCCAACGGCAACCTGAACGACTGGCTGTGGCCGCACATCGCCGGTCTCCCCATGACTGACAAGGGGCCGCTGGCTTACTGGGCAGGCGCCATCTGCATCGAATTGTTTGGCGGCCTGTTCGGCGATGCGCTTGCAGCACGCATTTCCACCATCGTCTTCTTCCTGCTTGGATGCCTGGGCGTCTGGTACACGACCTATCTGCTAGGCCGGCGTCCAGAAGCGCAGCCGCTGAGACTGGCATTCGGTGGACAGCCGGAGCCGAAAGATTATGGCCGTACTCTGGCCGACGGCGCCTTGCTGATCTACCTTGGCAGCCTCGGCCTGCTGTTGCAGAGCCATAGCACCAGCGCAGAAGCGCTGCAGGTATCGCTGGTAGCCATTTCAATGTATGCCGCCACGCGTCTGTTCGAGTCGCACTCGTTGCGCGACGCCGCACTGCTTGGGCTACTGCTCGGCCTGCTCATCCTGACGCACGGCTGGCTTGCCCCTCTAGCGATATGGCTCGGTCTGCTCACGCTCTCCTCCCTGCGCGAGCGCCCATTGATAGCGCGACTAGTCTTGATGACGCTGCCGGTCGCCGCCCTGACCGGTGCCAGTTGGATCCTGGTCTGTCGATTTGTGCGTCCATACAACAGCTCCCCCTTCGATGCCTGGATGCTATGGAATTACCGCCAGCTCAGCGCCCCCAGCTGGGAAGCATTGAAATACCTGTTCAAGAATGCGATCTGGATTGCATGGCCGGCATGGCCATTCGCCGGCTGGGCCTTGTACGCATGGCGCCGCCAATTCCAGGCGCCGCATGTGGCCTTGCCGCTGACCTTCTTCGTTTCGACGGCATTGCTTACCTTGCTCAATACCCGTTCCGAACCCGGCATCCTCATCCCATTGCTTCCGCCGCTGGCAATCCTGGCTGCATTCGGCCTACCGACCATGAAGCGTGGCGCCATCAATGCAGTGGACTGGTTCTCGGTGATGACGTTAAGCTTTTCTGCCTGCTTCATCTGGCTCGGCTGGGTCGCGAAGCAGACCGGCTGGCCGGCATGGCTGGCGCACAATGCCTTCAAGCTCGCGCCAGGCTTCAAGCCGGAATTCAACCTGACCGCTTTCCTCATCGCACTGGCGGCCACCGGCAGCTGGTTCGTGCTTGTGCAATGGCGCATCTCACGCCAGCCTTCGGTCCTGTGGCGCGCAGTCGTACTCTCTACAGGCGGTGTCATCCTGTGCTGGACGCTGCTGATGACGTTATGGTTACCCTGGATCAACTATTACAAGAGTTACGCCGGCGTTGCGCAGCAAATCGCGCTACACCTGCCGCCGGTCAAAAGCTGTGTCGATTCGAATGTCGGCCCGTCTCAGCGCGCCTCGTTCGCCTATTTCGGCCAAGTGTCGTTCGCCCGCTTCGACGACGCGCACTGCGACTTCTTGTTGCTCCAGGACGACAACCGCAACAAGGCCGATGCCAGCCTGATCCGGCGTGACGACACACAATGGAAATTGTTGTGGGAAGGCCGACGCCCGTCCGACCGTGACGAACGCTATCGCCTGTATCAACGCATCGAGTGACCTTGCCCCGACCGTCCCACGCCTTGCGCATCGCTTCCCTCGCCTGGCCTATCCTGATAGGCCAGCTTGCGGTCATTTCCAACGGCGTCATCGATACCGCCCTGACCTCGCGCTATTCAGCCGTCGATCTGGCCGCGCTGGCTCTGGGCGCATCTATCTACGTCAGCATATTCGTCGGCCTCTCCGGCGTGCTCGCGGCGCTGTCGCCAGTCGTTGGCCAATTGTTCGGTGCGCAACGTTTCGACGACATCGGCAGTGAAGTCAAACAAGGTACCTGGCTTGCCGTTTTCTTGACCATTGCCGGCGCCTTGCTGCTGTTTTTTCCACAACCGCTGCTCGCTTTGGCCCATGCCTCGCCCCAACTGGAAGAGAAAGCCACGCTCTACTTGCGCATCCTCGTCCTTGCCTTGCCGGCGACGATGGGCTTTCGCGTCTATGCCAGCCTCAACACGGCAATCGGCCGCCCCAAAATGGTGATGGCGCTACAAATCGCCGGTCTCGTGCTAAAGCTGCCGCTCTCGATCCTGTTCGTGTTCGGCGGCTTCGGCCTGCCCGCGATGGGCGGCCCCGGCTGTGCCGTTGCCACCACCGCCATCGCCTGGAGCGTATTTCTGATCGGCATCATCATCCTGCGCACCAGTCCGTCCTACCACGCCTTCGGCATCTTCCATACCGGCTTTGTCATGCCGAAATGGACCGCGCAAAAGGAATTGCTCAAGCTCGGCATACCGATGGGCCTAAGCTACCTGATCGAAGTAACAGCCTTCACCTTCATGGCGCTGTTCATCGCCCGCTTTGGCGACATCGTCGTGGCCGGCCACCAGATCGTCGCCAACTTCGGTACCGTGTTATATATGCTGCCATTGGCAATTGCGAGCGCGACCGGCACATTGGTGGCACAAGCGATTGGTGCGCGGCAGCTCGACTTGGCACGCAAAATCGGCAATTCCGGCATTCGCCTGGCGGCCATCCTGTCCGTTACGATAGGCTGCATTGTCTGGTTCACGCGCGAGGCGATCGTGCACGCCTACACGCCCAATCCGACGATTGCCGAATCGGCCCTGCCGCTCTTCGTATTCATTGCTTTCTACCAGCTCTTCGATTCCATCCAGGTCACGACCGCATTCGTGCTGCGCGCCTATAAGGTGGCAGTAGTGCCAACGGTCATGTATGCAATGGCATTGTGGGGGGTGGGATTAGGCGGCGGCTATCTGCTCGGCCTCAATCCGTTAGGAATCAGCCCGGCGTTCTTTCACGGCGCTGCCGGCTTCTGGATGGGCAACAGCAGCAGC
>Ga0207679_10002394_pt1 | contig 11545 bp, 13 predicted proteins | sample KBSC73metaG_FD_184320 | JGI IMG/M metagenome (GOLD analysis project Ga0207679, IMG submission 184320) | Corn rhizosphere microbial communities from Kellogg Biological Station, Michigan, USA - KBS C7-3 metaG (SPAdes) (version 2) | ecosystem: Host-associated > Plants > Roots > Rhizosphere > Soil ...
CCGCTCACGCTCCATCTGCTCTCGCCGGCACACCGACCGGTGCAGGTCACACGCGACCTCGCCGGCTTCTGGCGCAACTCGTACTTCGAGGTGCGGCGAGAGCTACGCGGGCGCTATCCGAAACACCCGTGGCCCGACGATCCGATGCGTGCGGAGCCGACTCGGCGCGTTCGGCCACGCGGGTAGGGGCATGCGCCGCTGCTGTTGCCGCCAAGCTTCACGAGCGCGGCGCGGTGGGCTCGCCGCGACACGGCCGTTCCCGTGGAGCACGCGCCTCTTCATTGACACTGCCATTCAAGCGCCGGCGTCACGCGGGGGTGAAGCCGCCGTGGAGCGAAGATCGCCGGGCTTGCGGGCGGCAGTCCGTTCATAAAATATTCCTAATTTCTGCGGGAAATTGCGGTTATTTGGATTGGCGCTTGAAGTCCTGTAAAATTAGGAACTCTACATGCGACTCTATGACATTGCGGTGGCTTCACTTGCGGTGGGGGCCCCTCTCAAGTGGACCGACAATCTGCTCGCTCATCACACGCTCCCAGAGGTACGATCGAGGGCGCGCGGCGTCGCTCGCGGGATCTCGTGGGTCGGCCTCGTGCGCATTGCCCTCATCCGTGAGCTTCACCTAGCGCTCGGCTGTGGGGTCCGGGAGGCGGTGGCACTCTCGGACGTCATGCTGCGCGCGCCGGACGGCGTGTTTGCGCCCGGCCATTTCCTGACGCTCGGATTCGATCGTCGAGTCCTGGAGGAGACCCTTCACCGGCGGCTCGCCGAAACGCTGGAGTCCGCCCCGAGACCCAGACGAGGCCGCCCCGCTCGGCGCTCGAAGAGTGCCGCCGGGGAACAACCGGGGGAAAACGAAGCGGGGCGCCCGTAGGAGCGCCCCTCTTCGTGTCAGGCCCGAGTCGACTCAGGTCTTCGACACGTTCTCGGCGGCCGGTCCCTTGGCCCCCTGGACGATGTCAAATTCGACCGAGTCACCCTCGGCCAGCGACTTGAACCCGCTTCCCTGGATCGCGCTGTAGTGCACGAAGCAGTCTTTCTCGCCGCTATCGGGGGTGATGAATCCGAAGCCCTTCGCGTCGTTGAACCACTTCACCTTGCCGGTCGTACGCATGTCCCACTCCTGAGAAAACTGATTGTCTAGGGAGCGGAACGCGCCTACCCTGACAATAGCCAGCGCGTCGGGCGCACCAGTGTCCCGTCGCGACGATCGTGGCTGAACTCCGGATCGCCGAGGTTCAGCGAGCGCAAACGTAGCAAGTCCCGAAAAATCGGTCAATAGCGTGCTCGTGGCCCTTCTCGCGCGCCCGCCATCGAACTCCCCTGGGGTGGCTCCGGCTATTTCCCGACCAGGCGCGCGGCGGTGACGTAGTAGTTCGTCTCGCCGAAGCAGCTTCCGGGGAGCCCCCGGTGCTCGTCGTAGGTCAGGGAAACCTGGGATCCCATCATCCCGTTCATTACCGCGGCGAGGCTGTCCGAGCGAACGGTGAAGGGAAACCGCTCCTGCATCGCGCCCGGGACGTTTACCATGGCGAGCTCGCCTTCCCACGTCTTACAGATCCATCCTTTCTTCGAGAGCTTCTGGACGTATCCGGCGCGCTCGCCTCGGGAGTAGCTGTAGGAAAGCGCAATCATGGTCCATGCGGCGATCGCCAGGGCAGGGAGGACGACCAGCGCGCCGACGATGATCCAGGGCCAGCGCCGGCGACGGTGGCGTGACGTCGGTACGTCGTCGAGCGCGTCACGGTGCTGCCCCTCGTCGCTCATGGCACTCCTCCCGGGTAGGTGCTCGGATTGTCTGCACTGAGCAGAAACTACGCCTTCCGTGCGCGCGCAGCAGGGGGAGTTCTTAGATTTCGTCCTAGACCTGAACCGTGTCTTCCGTGCCGTTTGCCGCTCGTAGACCAACCGTCACCGCGCTCGTAGGCTCGGTCCCTGTCGGATCGGCGCATCCGATCGTCGTGCAGTCGATGACCAACACCGACACGGCGGATGCCGCGGGCACGGCCGCGCAGATCGTGTCCCTCGCCCGAGCGGGCTCGCAGATCGTTCGCATCACGGTCAACAACGAGGAAGCCGCGGCGGCGGTCCCCGAGATCGCCGCCCGCCTCGCCGACGCCGAAGTCTCGGTGCCGATCGTCGGCGACTTCCACTACAACGGACACCTGTTGCTCGCGCGATATCCTGATTGTGCGCGTGCACTGGACAAGTACCGCATCAATCCGGGGAACGTGGGCGGCAAGCGGCGCGACGAGAACTTTCGCACGATCGTGCAGCTGGCCGTGGAGCACGGGAAACCCGTGCGCATCGGCGTGAACTGGGGGTCGCTCGATCAGGACCTGCTCACGCAGATGATGGACGACAATGCGCGGGCTGCAACGCCGCTCTCCGCCAAGGACGTGTACATCGAGGCGATGCTCGCATCCGCGCTTCGCTCCGCGGAGCTCGCGGAGCAGGCGGGCCTGGGCCACGATCGCATCCTGATCTCCGCCAAGGTGTCACAGGTTCCCGACCTGGTCGACGTCTACGAGCGGCTCGCGGCACGCTGCGACTATCCGCTGCATCTCGGGCTCACCGAGGCAGGGATGGGGATGAAAGGGCAGGTGGCGAGCGCCGCCGCGCTCTCCATCCTTCTCGCAAAGGGGATCGGTGACACCATTCGCGTGTCGCTCACCCCGAAGCCGAATGGCGACCGCACCGAGGAAGTGCTCGTCGCGCAACAGATTCTCCAATCGCTCGGCCTGCGCAGCTTCGCGCCCCAGGTGACGGCATGTCCCGGCTGCGGGCGCACGACGTCGACCTTCTTCCAGCACATGGCGGAGGACATCCAGACGTATCTGCGCGAGCAGATGCCCGTATGGCGCGAGACGCGGCCCGGCGTGGAGACGATGCACGTCGCGGTGATGGGCTGCGTGGTGAATGGGCCCGGCGAATCCAAGCACGCCAATCTCGGTATCTCGCTTCCGGGCACCTTCGAGGAGCCGAAGGCGCCCGTCTACGTGGACGGCCGGCTCTTCACGACGCTCAAGGGCGAGCGCATCGTGCAGGAGTTCCTCGTGATTCTCGAGGAGTACGTCGCGCGGACGTATCCTGCGACGGCCAATGCGTCGCCGGCCGGCACTCGAGTTCCGGCGGCGGCGGGCTGACGCCTAGCGGGACGTCAGCGAGCTCGCGCCACCAACGCGTTCGAGCTCGCCGGCGACGTCGCGCAACTCTTCCATGATCGGCGCGTCGAACCCCAGCTCGCGCAGCCGCTCGTAGACACGCCGATACCAGCGCACGGTACCCGATCGGCCGGCGGCGAATCGGGACCAGACGGTATCCGGATCGAGCGTCCGCATGAGATCCGCGAGGATCGTGCTGCCGTTGTGGATCTTGTCCGCCGCGCAGACCCACAGTGCTCGCTCCGACGCGGCGGCCAACCGAGCGAGGTAATCGTCCTTTCGTTCCTCGCTCGAGAGCTCTACGCCTTCCTCGTCCACCTGGCGCTCCGTCACGGCGAGCACCGTGTCGAGCACCTCCTGTCCGAACTTGTCGCCGAGGCGCTGTTCGAGCGTGTCGCGTGTGTAGCCGTCGCGCACGCAATCCTCGATCACGTCGTGCAGGATGCCCGAGACCACGGTCTGCTCGTCCCGTCCATAGCGCGTGAGAATCACGGCGACGTTGGCCGGGTGCGTGAGGTACGGGAGACGAGTGCCGCGCCTCACTTGCCGATCATGATGCTTCGCGGCGAACGCGAAGGCGTGGTTGATTCGGTCGGAGTAGCCGCGGATCGACATCGGGTCGCGAAGGCAGGAGTCGCGGGAGGGAACGGCGGGGTCGAAAGATACCGTGCGCCGTTCCGCTCCGCACAGCGCCACTCCGGCGACGTCCACGCCGCCCGTGCTCAGCGCGAGATCTGATTGGCGAGCACGAGGTCCAGCAATGCGAGTGCCGACCCCTGAACGACCACTGCCATTCCGGCGCCCACGAACCGCATGCGCCGCGCCATCCGCCACCCGAGCACGAGCAGCGTCATTCCCACCATCACGTACCCGACGTCCAGCCCGATATTGAGCCAGAGAAACCGATCGAGGCGCGTCGCGCCGGCGAGGTCGCGGAGCTCGAGACGTTGAAATCCCGTGAGGGCGAGCGCGAGCTCGATCGCTCCCCAGGCCACGGTCTGCATACCGAAGTGTTCGAGCAGGTCCGACCGATGACCGCGAAGGCGCATCAGTCCGAGTACCACACTGCCGACGAGCATGCTCGCTCCGCCCCACACCATGAGGCGAATGAGATGAGCTCGCTCCACTGCCAGGAGCGTGTCGGCCCACATGAATTGCATGGTGGAACGCTAGCAAGAGGGTTGCGACCCTACGACTGCGACTACGCCGTCGCGGGCACCGGTTCGGCGGGTTGCTCCGGTGCGCGCACCTCGGCAAGGATCGGATCGGGAGCGTTCCAGAGCACGATGCCGCGGATACGGCCGCCCGTCCGCTCGGTGTCTTCGAGCGCGCGCCTGAGCTGCGCGATCGGGGTCTGTCCGGTCCGGACGCAGTAGATCACATCGGGGATGGGGAGTACGCTCGGGAGGCCGTTCACCACCTGCTCGGCGGCGCTCACGATCACGATGGTGTCGTAGCGTCGAGCCAGTCGCACCGCGTCGTTCTGGAGGAGCGCGCTCACCGCCTGGAAGGGGGGCGCGTCGGGCCCTGTGGGCACCACGTCGATCGAGCTCTCGCGCCCGATGCGCACTGGCCGCGCCGCCTCGGGCCAGCTCACGCGCTCGCTCACCAGGCCGCTGACGCCGTCACTTGCACGCAGCCTCAGCGCCGTGGCCACCGTCGACGCTGCTGCATCCGTGTCGATCAGGAGCGTGCTCCGTGCCTCGTCCGCGGCGATGGCGGCGAAGTTGATCCCTACCACCGCCGACACGGCGGGATTGTCTCCCGTGACGGTGAGCATCAGCACGTTGGCGCCCGCGGCGGCGATGTGCAGATAGATCAACTGATGTCCGTCGGCGCCCGGGTCGATGTACGGCGGCGCGGCACGGTCGCTCGACCGACGGCCACGCTCGGGGGAAGGGGGGAGCGGACTGATGACGCCGAGCACTCGAAGGCCCGTCGCCCGTTCCACTTCGTATGCGTCTGCGACGCGTGGATGACGGATCTCGTCGATGAGGGCGAATCCGAACCCGATGACCGCGCCGAAGATCAATGCTGCCGCGAGCATTTCTCCTGGCGACGCGCCGACGTTCGCGAGGTCGCGCGCACGCGCCTCCCGTGCGTCCAGGCTCACCAGCTCAGCGCGCTCCCGAGCGAGTCGGTTCGCGACTCCTCCGGCGGCGGCGCGAGCGGCGTTCGAAGCGGTGATGAGCTGCAGCGTATCCGGTATCGGACGCGAGGAGAGATCCGGTGGCGGCGGGGTGAGCGCGGCCAACTGTCGACGGAGGTCGGCCCGCCGCGCCACTGCGACCGCTTCGATCGCGCGACCGAGCTCGTTCGCTCGCGCCGTGAGCGCCACGAAGACAGGATCGACACCGCCGACCGCGTTGTAGCTCTCGCGCTCGCGCTCGATTTCGACGAGCGAGTCGAGCAGTTGCCGGACACTGGCATCGCCACGCATTGCCGGCGCCTCGGCAAGCGCGCGATACGAGCCGAGGAGGGGGGCATTCTCGGCCCGCGTGAGCAGTCGGCTGAGCTGTGCGGACTGCGCCGTCAGTGAATCGCGAGCGGGTTGTGCGGCACCGGGGATCGGCTCGCCCGTGGAGAGGGTGTCGCCCACGGGCCCGGTCGCCGTGGCCGCAAAGACTTGGGAGAGCTCATTGCGCGCCCTGAGGAGCGCTGAATCGGCGGCCGCCACCTGACGCGCAGCCTCGCCGAGTGCTGCGACTGTCGGCTCGGTGTCGGGACGCTGCGCCGCGACGGGGCGAAGCTGCGCAGCACTTCGCCGAGCCTGTTGAGGCACGATGACGAGGGCGACGAGCGAAGCGATGAACGTGACGATGCTGACCGCCCCGATGAAGATGGGGCGCCGCAATGCATTGCGCGCACGGGCCGCCATCCAGGTGGCGCGCGAGTGTGCGGGAGGCTTGGGGCGGTGCCGCGGTGGCCGGCGACGCTGGTTCATGTCGGGATGATGCCTTCACGATGGCCGGCGGGCAACGGACGCCGTACCGCAAGCATCGGCGTGACGGTCAGTTGCACGACCTGCACCACCAGATCCCACCGCCCTTCGCGCTTTGGGGCAGGATACGAGACGAGGTGGATGCGCGGGAGCACATCCACCTCGTGAGTCCTCGCCTCGCGACGAGTACGAGACTACTGCACCGTGATGGCGCCCTTCATGTTCATCGCCGCGTGCGGCGTGCAGATGTAGTCGTACTTGCCTGCCGGGACCTTGGCGAACGAGATGGTATACGCCTCGTTCGGCTGCATGACGAACGGTCCCGAGAGCTCGCCCAGCTTCTGCCCGGGCATGTTGGCGTCGAGCTGCGCCTTCGCGGCCGCATCCGTGACGTTCTGGAACGCGACGTTGTGAGGTCCGCCGGAGATCATGACGAACTTGACCGCGTCGCCCTGCTTCACGGTGAGGTTGGCGGGCTCGAACTTATAGCCCGTCGCGTCGCCGATCATCTTGACCTCGTGCGTCTGACCGGTTGCTGGGGCGGCGGCGGCAGCACCAGCGGCCGGGGTCGTGGCCGCACCTGCCGCGGGCGTCGTTGCCGCGCCGGCGGCCGTCGCGGCCGAATCTGTCGTCGGAGTGGTGGTCGCCGCCGGGGTGGTGGCGTTGGCTGGCGCGCCGGTGTCGCCGGCAGGCGCCTTCTCGCCGCCACAGGCGCCGAGAATGGCTGCGCTGGTAAGGAGCGCAATACCGTGGAACCGCATTTCTGAAGGCCTCCAGTAGAACCTGAGCGTGGTGTGGTACCGGCGCGGGGCCCCGCGTCGAATTGTGAATTTATTCACAAGGAGCGCGCAATGCAATTCAGGGGTCCGAGGCGCTGACGTGAGCGCCGTACTCGCGTGCAGACCTCGCGCCGCCGCGTTGACCAGGTGTCGGGTCCCCGTTAGGTTGCCCCGCATGATCGCCCGCAGCTATCACGATGCGCATCATCACCACGGTCCGACGGGCCGGGGCGAGACGCGCATGCACGGGTAGTCGCGGAGAGCACTCCGCCCCGCGGCGTCGATCGACTCGCAGCCCGTCCCCGAGGACGGGCTTTTTTTGCGCCGCAGATCCGCACGACTCTCCTCAGGCCGCTTGGCCCCATGCTCCGAATCGCACTGCCCAACAAAGGTCGGCTCTCCGACGAAGCTCGCGAGTTGTTCACCGACGCCGGGCTCGAGATCCGAGCTGCCGGTCCGCGCGCCCTGACGGCCTCGCTTGGCGGCGAGTTCCAGGCGCTGTTCGTGCGCGCACAGGACATCCCCGAGTTCGTCGCCGACGGAGCCGCCGACGCCGGCGTCACCGGCGCGGATCTCATACGCGAGTCCGGACGTGACCTCGACGACCTCGCCGACCTGACATTCGGACGATGCCGCCTCGCCGTCGCGGCGACCGAGGAGAGTGGGCTCGCGACGATCGACGCGCTTCGACCGGGCACACGCGTCGCCACCGTCTTTCCGCGCATCACGGCGGAGTTCTTCGCCGCGCGCGGCCAGACGGTGGAGATCGTGCCCGTATCGGGTGCAGCGGAGATCGCGCCGCACATCGGCATCGCCGACGTGATCGTCGATCTCGTGTCCACCGGGTCGACGCTGCGCGTGAACGGGCTGCGTGAGATCGCGACGGTGCTCGAATCGAGCGCCCGCCTCATCGCCGCTCCGGGCACACGCGCCGATGGGGCGCGTGCGCGCGCGCTCGAGGAGCTCGTCGCGGCGCTCGGAAGCGTGCTCGCCGCGCGCGGAAAGCGCTACGTGATGGCGAACGTGCCTCGCGCGCAGCTCGAGGAAGTGAAGCGCGTCGTGCCCGGGCTCAATGGCCCGACGATCATCGACATCATGAACGGTGGGCACTACGTCGCAGTGCACGCGGTCGTCTCGGCCGCGACGATCTACCGCACGATCGCCGATCTCAAGGCGCTCGGCGCCGAAGGCATCCTCGTCACGCGCATCGAGAGGTTGATGTCGTGAGCGGTGACGCCGCGGTGAGCGAATCGACCCTGCGTTGGAGAGGCACGTGCACCGAGCTTACGGCCCCGGACCGGCGTGCCCTGTTCGAGCGCACGGCGGCGATCGATGCCGCCGTGGGCGAACGGACAGCGAGCATCGTGGCGCGCGTTCGTCGAGACGGTGATGCGGCACTGCGGACACTCGCGCGCGAGTTGGACGGTGTCGAGATCGAAGCGCTCGAAGTGCCCCGTGCACGGTGGCGAGCGGCGCTGGACGCGTTGCCCCCGACGCTGCGCGCCGCGCTCGAACGATCGGCGGAGAACGTCGGGCGGGTGCACCGTGCCTTCCGCCCGGTAGCGCAGGAGACGGAGAGCGAGCCCGGAATCCTCGTCGGCCGACGCCCCGATCCGCTCGGCCGGGTCGGCGTCTACGCGCCTGGTGGGCGAGCCGCCTACCCGAGCAGTGTGCTCATGGGAATCGTTCCGGCTCGAGTGGCCGGCGTGGGTGAGATCGTCCTGTGCTCTCCGCCGGTGCGCGAGACGGACGCTCCGTCGGACGTGGTGCTGGCCGCGGCCGCGCTGGCGGGCGCCGACCGCGTGTTCGCCCTCGGCGGCGCGGGTGCGATCGCCGCGATGGCGTACGGCACTGAAAGCGTGCCTCGTGTCGACCGCATCGTCGGACCGGGCAACGCGTACGTCGCCGAGGCGAAGCTCCAGGTGGCGAACGTCGTGGCGATCGACTCTCCCGCCGGGCCCAGCGAGCTCCTCGTGCTGTGCGACGAGTCGGCGGATGCGACGCTCGTCGCGCGCGAGATGCTGGCTCAGGCGGAGCACGACCCGCTCGCGGCCGTCGTCGCCGTGACGACGTCCGCTCGCGTTGCGGAGGCCATCGTCGACGCGATCACTGCTCTGCTTCCGCAGCAGCCACGCGCCGACATCTGCCGCGCGGCGCTCGCGGGGCGGGGCGCCGTACTCGTTGCCGACTCGCTCGACGCGTGCGTCGCGTTCGCGAACGAGTACGCGGCCGAGCATCTGCTGCTCGTCGTCGAGCCGCTCGGCGACGTGCTGGCCCGGCTACGGAACGTCGGCACGGTGTTCGTCGGCGCTTCGGCGTCGGTCGCCTTCGGCGACTACATGACTGGCGCGAACCACGTGCTGCCGACCGGCGGACTGGCTCGATCGTACTCGGGACTGTCCACGCTCGACTTCGTGCGATGGACGACCTATCAGCGCGTCACGGTGGACGCCGCCGCACGGCTCTCCGACGATGTCGGAGTCTTCGCCGACGCGGAACGGCTCCCGGGGCATGCCTTCGCCGCGCGTGCGTGGCGCGCGGAAGCGCCGCGATGAGCGCCGACGATCGTGATGTGCCGCGCCCGCACCCGCAGCCACGCGCCGCGGTGCGCGGGTTGCCGCTGTACGCGCCCGACATCGCCGCATCCACCGTGGACGTGAGCGAGAACGTCAACCTGTGGGGAAGTCCTCCGGCTTCGTTGCGCGCGCTCGCCGCTGCACCGGCGGAGCGCGTGAACCGTTATCCGTCGCTGCACTCCACACCGCTCCACGACGCGGTGCTGGACTATCTTGGCCTCTCCGCCACGAGCGGCGTCGGGTTGGTGACGGGCTGTGGATCGGACGATGTGCTCGATGCAGCGATCCGAGCGTTCGGTGAGCCGGGCGACGAAGTCGCGTTCGCGGCTCCGACGTTCGTGATGATTCCGATCTTCACGCGATTGAACGGGCTCGTGCCGGCCGTAGTGCCGATGGGCCCGAGCTACGAAGTGGACCCGCAGCAGCTCGTGGATCGGCGCGCGAAGATCACGTACCTCTGCACGCCGAACAATCCGACGTCGACGGCGATGTCCCGTCAGGCAGTGGAATACGTCGTCGAACACGCGGCGGGTCTCGTGGTACTCGACGAGGCGTACGCCGAGTTCGCGCCGGACGTGTTCACGTCGCTCGTGACGCGGTCGGACCGGTTGCTCGTCACGCGGACCTTCTCCAAGGCGTTCGGTCTCGCCGGACTGCGTGTCGGATACGGCGTCGGCAGTTCGGCGATCGTCGACGCGGTCATGCGCGCCCGCGGGCCGTACAAGGTGAACGCGCTCGCCGAGGCAGCGGCGGTTGCGGCCCTGTCGGACGGTCCCGGCGCGCTCGGCTGGGTGACCGAGCACGCCACATTGGCCGTCACGATCAGGGAACGGCTGGCGAGCGCGTTGCGCGAGCTTGGGTTCGAACCAGCGCCGTCGGCAGGAAACTTCCTCTTCGTGCCGACCTCGCGCGCTCCGGCGATCGCCCGCGGGATGCGCGAACACGGCGTGCTGGTGCGCGCACTCAGTGGCTTGCCGCACGACGTTCCGGCGGTACGGGCGGCGGAGGGCCATGCGCTGCGCATCGGCGTTGGCCCGTGGGCGTCGATGGAACTGCTGCTCGACGCCCTCCGAGAGGTGCTCGCTTGCGCGTGACGATCTTCGACTACGGCGCGGGCAATCTGCACTCGCTCGCGAAGGCGATCGAGCGCGGCGGTGTGGACGTCGACGTCGAGACCGATCCGGCGCGCGCCGTCGAGACGGACGCACTGGTGCTTCCGGGCGTGGGCGCATTCGGAGCGGCGGCCGCACGCCTCGCCGCTGGCCGCACCGCGATGCGGGACGCGGTGGCGCGCGGACTGCCGGCGATCGGCATCTGTCTCGGCATGCAGCTGTTATTCGATGCGAGCGACGAGGGCGGCGGCGAAGGGCTAGGCCTCATCCCCGGACGCGTGTCGCGGTTGCGGGCGGCGCGCGTACCACAGATCGGGTGGAACGCGGTCGAGGATGCGCACGATCCTTTGTTCGACGCGGCCCCACTGCCGATCGCGTATTATGCGAACAGCTTCGTCTGTCGTCCGGAGGATCCGTCGAGCGTGATCGCGTGGAGTGAGCACGAGGGAGACCGATTCCCCGCCGCCGTCCGTGCAGGCACTACGATTGGCGTGCAATTCCATCCGGAGAAGAGCTCGGCGAACGGCGTGCAGTTCCTCCATGCCTTTCTCGACGAAGCGCGACGTCACGTTGGAGCTCGGCGATGATCGCCGTCCCCGCGGTGGATTTGCGCGACGGCGCCTGCGTGCAGCTCGTGGGCGGCTCGTACGCGAACGAGCGCGTCCGGCTGGGCAATCCGATCGACGTGATGCGCAGCTGGGAGCACTATGGCTTCCGCCGGCTGCACCTCGTCGACCTCGATGCGGCCACGGGTCACGGGTCGAACTTCCCCCTGATCCGTGACATGCTCGCCGAGTCGAACGTGCCGGTGCAGGCGGGCGGTGGCGTGCGCACCGACGAGCGGGTCGAGGACCTGCTCGCTGCCGGCGCGGCGGGAGTCATCGTCGGCACGCGTGCGCTCGAGGATCGCGATTGGCTGGCCGAGCTCGCGCATCGTCACCCGCACGAGCTGATCGTCGCGTGCGACGTGCGC
>Ga0207679_10002410_pt1 | contig 11527 bp, 11 predicted proteins | sample KBSC73metaG_FD_184320 | JGI IMG/M metagenome (GOLD analysis project Ga0207679, IMG submission 184320) | Corn rhizosphere microbial communities from Kellogg Biological Station, Michigan, USA - KBS C7-3 metaG (SPAdes) (version 2) | ecosystem: Host-associated > Plants > Roots > Rhizosphere > Soil ...
CCGGCGCAACTCGACAAGCTCTCGCTCGATTCCTGGCACCGCGCACGCGGCGGCCGGATGGTTGCGTTCGCGGGCTATGAAATGCCGGTCCAGTACGAAGGCATCATGGCCGAACATCTCTGGACCCGCGAGAATGCAGGGCTGTTCGACGTCAGCCACATGGGCCAGCTGCTCGTGCATGGGCACAACGTCGCTGCTGCCCTCGAGACCCTGATGCCCGGCGACTTCCAGGCAGCAGCCGATATGCAGCCCAAATATTCGTTGCTGCTCGACGAGGAGGGCGGGATCATCGACGATCTGATGGCGACTCGCCGCGGCGATGATTTCTACGTCGTGGTCAACGGCGCGACGAAGCATGGCGACATCGCCGTAATGGACAAGCGGCTGCCGGGCGACGTGGTCGTCGACCACATGAAGGAGCAGGCGTTGCTGGCGCTCCAGGGCCCCCGCGCCGCGGAGGTGCTGGAGACGATCGTCCCTGGCGTCAGCGAGCTGGCCTTCATGCAGGGCGGGCCGTTCCACTGGCAGGGCCAGAACCTCTGGATCAGCCGCTCGGGCTATACCGGCGAGGATGGCTTCGAGATTTCCGTCCCGGCTGTGGCGGCTTCTCGACTGGCCGATGCAATCGTCGGCCACGACTTCGCCAAGCCCGTCGGCCTGGGTGCGCGCGATTCGCTCCGCCTCGAAGCTGGTCTTCCGCTCTACGGACACGACCTCGACACCGAAACCACGCCGGTGATGGCCGGCCTGACCTTCGCTATCAACAAGCGCCGGCGCGGCGAGGGCGGCTTTCCGGGCGCGATCCGGATATTGTCGGAGCTCGAGAATGGGCCGCCGCAGAAGCGCGTCGGTTTCGAGGTCGATGGCCGCCAGCCGGTCCGCGAGGGTGCTCTGGTGCTCGACGGCGAAGGCAATGAGGTTGGCAAAGTCACCAGCGGCGGCTTCTCGCCCTCGCTGCAGCGGCCGATTGCCATGGGTTATGTCGCGAGCCACCTCGCCGAGCACGGCACCGCGCTGAAGCTCGAGCAGCGGGGCAAGCTGTTCGACGCCCGCGTCGTGCCTATGCCTTTCGTTCCACACCGCTACCACCGCAGGGGAGCTTCCGCATGAGTCTCTATTTCACCAAGGACCACGAATGGATTCGGGTCGACGGCGAGACAGCGACCGTCGGCATCTCCAACCACGCGCAGGAGCAGCTCGGCGACATCGTCTTCGCCGAAGTGCCGGAGGCCGGCCGACGCGTCAGCAAGGGTCAGGAAGCGGCCGTGGTCGAATCGGTGAAGGCCGCCAGCGACGTCTACGCGCCGCTTTCGGGCGAAGTGGTGGAAGGCAATCAGGCGTTGGCCGATGACCCCTCGCTCATCAACAGCGATCCGCAAGGCGAGGGCTGGTTCTTCAAGCTGAAGCTCGACAACCCCGGCGAGCTCGAGGGGTTGATGGATGAGGCCGCGTATCGCGATTGGGTGAAAACGCTTTGAGCCCAGCCGCCGTCTCGACCAGCAAGTGGGACGCGGCCGATTACGCGCGCGTCGGCGGTTTCGTGGCCGAGCTCGGCGCTGCGGCGCTCGACCTGCTCGACCCGCAACCGGGCGAGCGAATTCTCGATGTCGGCTGCGGCGAGGGGGCGCTGACGAAGAAGATCGTCGAGCGCGGCGCGACCGTGCTTGGTGTCGACAACTCGCCGGAAATGATCGCCGCCGCGCGCGCCAATGGCATCGACGCGCTTCTGCTTCCGGCCGAGGATATGCAGTTCTTTGCCGAATTCGACGCGGCTTTCTCCAACGCGACCCTGCACTGGGTGCTGCACAAGGAGCAGGCGGCACGGGCCATCTTCCGCGCGCTGAAGCCTGGAGGCCACTTCGCGGGCGAGATGGGCGGCGAGGGGAACCTCAAGGCGCTGCGCGAGGCGCTCGACGAGGAGCTGATCATCCGCGGCTATGCGCCGCCAGTCGAGGCGAGCAATTGGTACCCTTCGCCGGATGATTTCGCCGCCGTCTATCAGGCTGCGGGTTTCCGCGAGATCGACGCGCGGCTGATCGAGCGGCCGACCCCGATCGAGCATGGAGTCGCTGCCTGGGTCACGACCTTCCGCAAGGGTTGGCTCGACCGCGCCCGAGTTCCCGAAGAGGAGCGCGCCGAGATCGGCGCCGCGGTCGCCGACCGCGTCGGCTCCAACATTGCCGATTATGTCCGACTTCGCTTCATCATGAGGAAGCCTGCCTGATGCGTTATCTGCCGCTCTCCGACTCCGATCGCAGCGAGATGCTGCGGGTGATCGGCGCCGGCTCCATCGACGACCTGTTCCGCGACGTTCCTCAGGAGCTCCGGCTCAACGGCCCGATCGAGCGGCTGCCGATGCACGCGTCCGAAATGGCGGTAGAACGGCACATGACGGCGTTGTCCCGCAAGAACATGGTCGCGGGCGAAGTCCCGTTCTTTCTCGGTTGCGGTGCCTACCGGCACCACGTTCCCGCCAGCGTCGACCATATCATCCAGCGTGGCGAGTTCCTGACCAGCTACACGCCCTACCAGCCCGAGATCGCGCAGGGCACGCTGCAGATGCTTTTCGAGTTCCAGACGCAGGTCGCGCGGCTGTTCGGCTGCGAGGTTGCCAACGCCTCGATGTACGACGGCTCGACCGCGATGTGGGAAGCCATCGTCATGGCGCACCGTATCACGCGCAAGGAGAAGACGGTCATCTCGAGCGGAGTCCACCCGCACTACGTCAGTGTCGCGACGACCATGGCGAAGTTTACCGAAGACGTGCTGGAGACTGCGGAACCTGAGTTGAGCGCAGAGACCGACGAAGAACGGCTAATCGGACGCATCGACGGCGAGACCAGCGCAGTCGTCGTGCAATATCCCGACATCCTGGGTCGGATCGTCGACCTGACTCCGATTGCCGAGGCCGCGCATGCCGCTGGCGCACTGCTGATCGCGGTGGTGACCGAGCCGGTGGCGCTCGGGCTGATAAAGTCGCCCGGCGAGATGGGCGCGGACATCGTGGTCGGCGAGGGGCAGAGCATTGGCGTCGGCCTGCAGTTCGGCGGGCCCTATGTCGGCCTCTTCGCCTGCCGTGAGAAGCATGTCCGTCAGATGCCGGGGCGGCTCGCCGGCGAGACCGTGGACGCCGAAGGCAAGCGCGGCTTCGTGCTCACGCTCTCGACCCGCGAGCAGCACATCCGCCGCGAGAAAGCGACGTCGAACATCTGCACCAGCTCGGTGCTCTGCGCTTTGGCCTTCACCGCGCACCTGACCCTGCTGGGCGAGAAGGGCCTGAGACAGCTCGCTTCCTTGAATCACGCGCGCGCGTGCGAAACAGCGGAGCGGCTGGCCGCGATCCCCGGCGTGAGCCTCGTCAACGACAGCTTCTTCAACGAATTCACGCTGAAGCTCCCTGTCGAAGCGCGGCCGGCGGTGCATTCGATGGTTGAAAAAGGCGTGCTCGGCGGAGTTTCGCTGGGACGTCTCTATCCCGGCGTCGATGCGCTGGAGAACGGCCTGGTCGTCGCCGTGACCGAAACCGCAACCGATGAGGATATCGCGGCCCTTGAAGCGGCGCTGAAGAGGGTGGTCCAATGACCGTCAATCCTTCGGGCTGGCGCCCGACCACCCCCGCCAACGAGCAAGGCGAAGCTCGGACCGTCACCGGCAATCGCGCGTTGATGCTTGAGGAGCCCTTGCTGTTCGAGATCGGTTCGACCGAGCAAACCGGTGTCGATTTCGAATGTTCCCCGGCGCAGGCCACGGCCCAGGGTGCTGCGACAGCAGCGCCTTCCGGCGCTCCTCGACCCCGACCTTGGCCGGGGAACAAACTCGGTAATCTTGCTCGCACTCACCCCATCGACCTTCCCGGCCTCAGCGAGCCCGAAGCGGTCCGCCACTACACGCGGCTCAGCCGCCAGAATTACGCGATCGACCTCGGCCTGTTCCCGCTCGGGTCGTGCACCATGAAGCATAACCCGCGCCTCAACGAGAAGATCGCGCGGTTGCCGGGCTTCGCCGACGTTCACCCGCTCCAGCCGCAGGAGACAATCCAGGGCGCGTTGCAGGTGATCAACGAGCTGGCCTTCTGGCTGCTCGACCTGACCGGCATGTACGGCATCGCGATGAGCCCCAAGGCCGGCGCACACGGCGAACTTTGCGGGCTGCTCTGCATCCGCGCCGCGCTCGAGGCGCGCGGGGACAAACGCGAGGTCGTGCTGGTGCCGGAGAGCGCCCACGGCACCAACCCCGCGACCGCGGCCTTTGCCGGCTATCGGGTCGAGAACATCCCGGCCAACCCCGCGGGCCGCGTTGATCTTGACGCCCTCAAAGCGCGGCTTGGGCCGGACGTGGCCGCCGTGATGATCACCAACCCCAACACCTGCGGGCTGTTCGAGCCGGACATGAAGGCGATCAGCGATGCGGTCCATGGCGCCGGCGCGTTCGTCTATTGCGACGGAGCGAATTTCAACGCGATCGTCGGCAAGGTCCGCCCAGGCGATCTCGGCATCGACGCGATGCACATCAACCTCCACAAGACCTTCTCGACCCCGCACGGCGGCGGCGGACCAGGTTCGGGGCCGGTCGTGCTGTCGGAAGCCTTGTCACCCTATGGCCCGCTGCCGTTCGCGGCCAAGATGCCGGACGGAAGCTATAAGCTGGTCGAGGAGGAAAGCGCCGGCGACGAGCATCCCAAAGCCTTCGGGCGCATGGTCGCCTTCCACGGCCAGATGGGGATGTTCACACGGGCGCTCGCTTATATCCTCAGCCACGGCGCCGACGGGCTGAAGCAGGTCGCCGAGGATTCGGTCCTCAACGCAAATTACATTTTGCGCAGTCTTGAGGACGTGCTCGACGCGCCCTTCGTGAAGAGTGGGCCGTGCATGCATGAGGCGATCTTCTCGGACAAAGGGTTCGCCGATGGGATCAGCACGATCGACCTTGCCAAGGCGCTGATCGACGAGGGCTTCCACCCGATGACCATGTATTTCCCGCTGGTCGTGCATGGCGCAATGCTGGTCGAGCCGACGGAGACCGAGTCAAAGGCGAGCCTCGACCAGTTCATCATGGCGATCCGCTCGATCGCCGAGCGCGCCAAGGCCGGCGACCAGAGCCTCAAGGCGGCGCCGGTCCACGCGCCGCGGCGGCGGCTCGATGAGACGCTCGCTGCGCGCAAGCCCGTGCTGACCTGGCGCGACCCCGAGCCGGCGCGGGCCGCGGAATGACCGACGATCGGCGCTTCTACGAGGCGCCGGCCTCGGCACAGCGGCGGTCCGCGCCGGCGGCGTTGCGCAACCGCGAGCCAATCGCGGACGTCCTCGCCGGCTGGTTGCCGGCAAGCGGCCTCGTGCTCGAGATCGCGAGTGGGACCGGTGAGCATGCGATATTTTTCGCCGAACGATTCCCTCAGCTCGATTGGCAGCCAAGCGACGTGCATTCCAGCGCACTGTCGTCAATCGCGGCATGGCGCGAGGAGGCTCAATTGCCGAACGTCCTCGCGGCCCTCGCCATTGATGCCGCCTCGGCCGATTGGCCGATCGATCGTGCCGACGCGATCCTCAGCATCAACATGGTGCATATCAGCCCGTGGACGTCGGCGCTTGGCCTGCTGTCCGGCGCACAGCGCCTGCTCGCGCCCGGCGCACCGCTGATCATGTACGGTCCTTGGCTGAAGGGCGATGTGGATACCGTCCCAAGCAACCTGGAGTTCGATTCCGAGCTCAAGCGCCGCGATCCGGAATGGGGCCTCCGCCGGGTTGAGGATTTTGCTGCTGCCGCGGAAGAGCGCGGGCTTGGGCTCGAAGCGACCCGAGCGATGCCCGCGAACAATTTGATGCTGTTGCTGCGGCGGAGCTAGGAGTTCAGGCCGCGGCCTCCCGCTGCCGCTCTTCGAGCTGCTGGTCCTTCAAGAAGGCCATCAGCTCCGCAACCGGGAACACGCGGTTGAACCCGATCCCGTAATAATGGCCGTCGCGCCATTTCACCACGCCTGCCGCGGCATGAAGACCGGGCAGGCTGACGACGACATCGCCGCTCACTTCCAGGTCGACCGGCGAGTCCACGCATATGCCACCTTGCGAGATGTTCGCGACGTCCGCCCGGAAGACGATACCGCCATGGCGAAGTGTTGCGGTGCAAGTGAGCTCGATGCGGGGCATGCGCGGCCGCGGTCCGCCGCCCGGCGAGCTCAGCAGCGCGAGGACGTCGATCGGCTCGTCAAAAGTGACTCCAACCAGCCCTTTGTCTGACCATTGGACGGCGCCCGATACGCGTTCGCCCTGCTTGAGCTCGACCGAAATCGACGCGCCGACTGCGATCGGCGAATAAGGCCGGATCATTATCCCGCCCGCGGAAATATTGCGGATCAGGCAAAGCTCGCGGCGCCCATCGACCGTTAGTGCGCCGACCCTCAGCAAGCTCACGTAGCGTTCGTCGTTGCGGCGCTCCGGCCGGCTGGGCGTGGCAGCGGAGAGCGAGTAGAGGGTGGTTTCGACAAGCTTCTTCTTGGTCAAGTGCGGGCTCCGAATTCGAATGACGCAACTAATGTTGCTCTATTCCGCCCCGACTTTCGTCGAACCGGCCCCACATGCTGCAGATTGATAGCATCCAAGGCTTACCAGAGCCTTTCTTTGCCTCCGATCTGGCGGTTTGCCGTTCCAGTGCCGCAGGCGTAGAAGCAAGGAAGGGGTGGAGAAGTCATTATGACGATGCGATATCTCGTTGTAGCGGCTGCTTTGGCGAGCAGCGCGCCGCTCTCTGCTCAAACCGCGACGACCCGGCTCGATACCGTTTCCGGGGTCCCCGAGATCGACAAGACGACCCAGACCGAAGACGTCCGGTTCCGCAACCGCGATGACCGGATGACAGTCCCGGTGCGCCTCGCTGGCGCCGGCCCCTATCAGTTCCTGGTCGATACCGGGGCGGACCGTACCGCCGTCTCGCGCCAGCTCGTCGCCAAACTCAACCTGCCGAGCGGCGGCGGCGCTGCGCTGCACAGCGTTTCGGGCGTTTCGAACGTATCTACAGCGAAGGTCTACAACCTGCAGCTGACGCGCACGCCCGAGACGGTCGATGCGGCAGTGCTCGACGGTGCAAACATGGGTGCTGACGGAATCGTCGGCGTGGATTTGCTCCGCTCGCAGCGCGTCCAGTTCGATTTCGAAAAGCAGACCATGTCGATCGTTCCGTCGGCAACCCCGGACTTTAACGATGAGCGCGGCACCATCGTGGTCCGGGCCAAGCGCAAGAACGGCCGACTCGTGGTGACTGACGCGGTTGCAAACGACGAGCCGCTGACTGTGGTCCTCGATACAGGGTCCCAGGTCAGCATTGGCAACCGGGCCCTTCGTCGCCGGCTCCTCGGCGACAATCTGGTCAACATCAACCAGAGCGTGGAACTCGAGTCCGTGACCGGGCAAAAGATCGTCGGCGACTATATGTTCATCAAGCAACTGACGATCGGCGGCGTTGGGCTTACCAATCTCGCGGTGGTCTTCACCGACGCTCATACGTTCAAGCAACTTGGCCTCGACAAGAGGCCTGCCTTGCTGCTCGGGATGAATGCCATCCGGGCTTTCAAGAAGGTCTCGATCGACTTTGCCAGCAAGAAGCTCCGCGTTGTGCTGCCCGAGCATAGCGCGCTGGACGTTCGGCTGGCCGACGCGCGCGGGAGCAACTGACCTCACTCGACCGGCGCTGCCCGGGGGCTTTGACGAACCTTCGCTCTCGGGCAAAGGTGGCGGCGTGATCGCCGTTCCTGAGTACATCCGCCGCTAATGGCCGCCTATTGGGCATTGTTTGCCATCTTCGCGTCGGGCGCGCTGTTCAAGCACGGCGGCGAGGGCGGCCGGCGTTTCGGCATTCTTCTGATCGTGGCAATGGGCCTGCTGGCGCTGTTCGTCGGGCTGCGGTGGGAGATCGGGCCCGACTGGACAACCTATCGCGCATTGTTCCGCTATCTCAACGATGGCAGTCTTGGCGAAGCAGCGGGTCAAAGCGATCCGGGCTTTCGGATCCTGGTTCTCCTTCTGCAGTCGCAGCATGCGCCCTTTTGGGTCCTCAACCTGATTTGCGCGTGCGTCTTCTCCTTCGGCCTGGCGCTCTTTTGCACGCAATTGCCCAACCCCTGGCTCGCGGTGCTGGTCGCGGTGCCTTACCTGGTGATCGTCATTGCGATGAGCGCGTTGCGTCAGGCGACGGCCATCGGCTTCATTTTCCTGGCGCTTCGCGGCATGGGCGCGAAGCCGCTCTGGAAGACGATATTCTGGGTTCTGATCGCTTCGCTGTTCCACGCCAGCGCGTTCATCGTCGCGGTCCTGATCGCGCTCTCTTATACCCGCGACCGTCTGCAGGCGGCCGCGTTGCTGATCGCCGCGGCCATCCCCGCTTATTACGTTCTGTTCGGCACCTTCGACCTTTATCTGAAGCGTTACGGGGCACACCGGATCGACTCTGGCGGCGTCGCGTTCCGGGTCGCGATGAACGCAATCCCCGCAATCATCCTTCTGGTTCGCGGGAGCAAGGCCTTCGCCCCGCGCGGCGAAGAGGCATTCTGGCGCAACCTGTCGCTGCTGTCGCTCGCGCTGATTCCCGCGATGCTGTACGTAAAGTCGACCACCGCGGTCGACCGTTTGTCGCTTTACGCTGTGCCTCTCCAGATCCTCGTGCTGAGCGCCATCCCGCATCAGTTTTCGACCTCGCCCGCGACACGGATCTATCCGGCCATGGCCATCGTGGCTTATTGCGCACTGACCTTGCTGGTCTATTTCGCGCTCGGCACTCACGCCCGATACTATTTGCCCTACGAGATGGCGGACATTTGGTAGTGCCAGATATGCAGTCCGCGGTGCCCACCACCACCGCCTACAACGAGCGGCTGTTCGCCGGAGGCGGCCTTCGCAGCTTCTACCATTTCGCGCGATTCCGATGGGTCCGTCACAAGGTCGAACAGTACCTCGGGCGCGACCTGCGCCTGATCGAGCTCGGCTGTTACGACGGCCGGCTGTTCGACACGCTTGGCGATCGCGTCAGCGAATATGTCGGTCTCGACGCGAACTGGTCGGGCGGGCTCGATCTCGCGCGGCAAAAATATCGGGGCCGCGCAGGCGTCACTTTGATCGAAGCCCAGACTCCGGAGGAATTCGATCGTTTCCCCGACGGACATTTCAGCCTCGCCGCCGCGCTCGAAACGCTCGAGCATGTTCCGCCCGACTATGTGTCGCCGTTCCTCGATCAGCTTCAGCGCGTCACGACGGGCCATCTGTTCGTCACGGTTCCGAACGAGCTCGGGCCCGTCTTTCTCGCAAAATATCTTGGCAAGCGACTCTTCTACGGCGGGGAGCAGGCCTATTCGCCCGCCGAGGTGATGGCCGCGACCTTGCGGCACAGCCACAAGATCGAGCGCGACGATCACAAGGGCTTTGATTACCGTCACGTCATTGCCGAGGTCGGCAAGAGATTCGAGATCCTCGCGGTGGACGGCCTAGCAGCGCTCGGCCTGCCGGCCGCTCTGGCCCCGACGGTCGGCATCTTCGCAAAGAGCCGCTGACCCTTGCCGAAGCCGCCCGCACCAGCGCCGAACCTCGACCCGGCGACCGTGCGAGGCTTCGGCGAGGAATGGCGCGCGTTCGACCAGCGGGCGCTCGGCGACGCCGAATATGCCGAGCTGTTCGACCGCTACTTTTCCATTTTCCCGTTTGACACTCTTCCGCCGTCGGCTGAGGGGTTCGATCTCGGCTGTGGTTCCGGCCGGTGGGCGCGGGGCGTGGTCGATCGCGTGGGTTTTCTGCATTGCATCGACGCGTCGCCGGAAGCGCTGGCCGTTGCCAAGGCACGTCTCGGCGACAATCCGAAAGTCGCCTTTCACGTCGCTGCGACGGAATCGATCCCACTCGCCGAAAACACCCAGGATTTTGGTTACTCGCTTGGCGTGCTTCATCATGTGCCGCGCACCGGACGGGCCCTCGCCGACTGCGTACGGCTCCTGAAGCCAGGCGCTCCCTTCCTGCTTTATCTCTATTACAAGCTCGACAATCGCCCGGCATGGTTCCGCGCGTTGTGGAAGGCGACTGACCTGGTTCGGGGCGGCATCTCGCGTACGCCCTTCGGGGTCCGAAAGGCGCTCACCACGGTGCTTGCGGGGCTAGTCTATTGGCCGTTGGCGCGCGCGGCGAAAGCGGCCGAACGGCGCGGCATCGATGTGACCAACATTCCGCTGAGCTTCTACCGCGACACCAGCTTCTACACGATGCGCACCGATGCGCTCGACCGCTTCGGGACCCGGCTCGAGCAGCGCTTTTCCAAAGGCGAGATCGGGCGGCTGATGGAGCACGCTGGGTTGACCGACATCGTTTTCAGCGAACGCGAGCCCTACTGGGTCGCCTGCGGGCGCAAGGCCTAGCGGACGACCGACCGAACGACCTGCGCGAACGCCTTTGCGACCACCTCGCCCGAGTAGCGCTCTTCGATCGTCTTGCGCGCCTCGGCGCCCATCCGCCGGCGAAGTTGGGGGTCCTCGGCCAGCCTGGTCAGGGCCGCAACGAATTCGCTGGTAGAGGAGGCAAGCAGGCCATTCACTCCGTCGCGAATGATCTCGGTGTTCACGCCCACCGGTGAAACTACGACTGGGCGGCCCGTCGCCATATATTGGAGCGCCTTCAGCCCACACTTGCCGCGTGCGATCTCGTCGTCCGGCAAGGGCATGATTCCGGCGTGGCAATCGCCCAGCTCCTCCGCTTCGCGTTCGGGCGACCAGCGAACGAAACGCATCTCCGCGCCGGCAATCGGCCGCGCCGGCGGTTCATTGCAAATGACCTTGACCGCGATAGGGATGGCCTTCGCCAGCAGCTCGAGCGCGGGCCGCGCATGCTCGAAATGCGCGAGGGTGCTGGTCGATCCGGTCCAGCAGACGACGAATGGCTCGCTGGACGAAGGCTCCGGGATGACGGGATAATCGTCGAGCTCGATGCTCGTCGGCATGACGAACACCGACGAATTGCGCTCTCGGGCGTACTCGGCGAGGAATTCGTTGCCCGGGGTCACGGCGGTTGCGAGGCGGCAGATTCGGGATGTCTTGCCGTAGAAGTGCAGCCTCGAAAAAATCCCGTTCATGTGCGCCTGCGCCGGGGACCAGATCGTGTCGTCGAAATCGTAAATGATCGGCTTGCCCAGTGCCGCGATCAGGCACTCGTAGATCGCCGGGCCAATCAGCGCCGCTTCGCGAAAGACCAGAACCGCGTCGTACGACCGGGCGGCGAACGCCACGCTTGCCCGGCGGAAGAAATCGTAGCCGACCCAGGTCGCTTTCGCCGCGAAATGGCCGCGCTGGTAAAGCAATTGCGACAGCCGCGGCGACTCGAACGGGACCAGATCGAGCGTGATCCCATGATCGCGCCGAAGCCGCGGCGCCCATTGCTCGAAGCGGAAACGCTGGCCCGGGGCAAGGCCGGGCGCCTTGCTTGCAAGCACCAGCACATTGACCTCTGGCCCGTCAGCCACGCGCGCCATCGAAGCCCTCAGAACAGCTTCTTCGACCAGGTCTCGG
>Ga0207679_10002416_pt1 | contig 11518 bp, 10 predicted proteins | sample KBSC73metaG_FD_184320 | JGI IMG/M metagenome (GOLD analysis project Ga0207679, IMG submission 184320) | Corn rhizosphere microbial communities from Kellogg Biological Station, Michigan, USA - KBS C7-3 metaG (SPAdes) (version 2) | ecosystem: Host-associated > Plants > Roots > Rhizosphere > Soil ...
ACGAAGCGGGCTTTGAATCGATGAATTTTTTTTAAGCGTGGTTTTCAAAAAATACGTCCGAGAACATAAAGAAAATCCCTGGTACTGGGTCAAAGAAGGCACCCAACGCATCAAGAAAACCCGCCTGCGCTATCACGGCGGCGTGCACAGCGTTTTGGAGAAAACGCCCCATGTTATTCTCAAGCTTCTAATCGAGCGCCTGGTCTCCTACGGTCTGACATTAACGCGCACGTCCAATTCCTGGAATGATTTCACGGCATTCAAAGAAGAGATCGACGATCTGCGCAAACATGGCATGGACACGGTGGCGAACCTGATCTACTCGGTCTCGCCCCGTCACAGCGACGAATATTACGCGCACAAAGCCAAGGAAGCCGCAGCGGCGAAGCCGTGGCGCATTTGCTTCAAAGACGTCGGCGGACTGCTAACGCCGGATCGCGCACGAACATTGATTCCTGTGGTTCTCAAAGCCGCGGGCAAGATTCCGGTCGAGTTTCACGCTCACTGCAACAGCGGACAGGCGCCGTTGAATTATTTGGAAGGCGTCAAGCTCGGCATGCGAATTTTGCATACCGCCATTCCGCCGCTGGCCAATGGTTCCTCGCAGCCATCGGTGTTTAATATCGCGAGCAATCTTAAAGCGCTGGGCTACGAGCCTCAAGTCGAGCTCAAGCCGCTCGAAGCGGTGGTCAAACATTTTACCGCCGTTGCCAAACAGAATGGATTGCCCATCGGCAAACCCGCCGAATTTGACGAGGCCATGTATCGACATCAAGTCCCCGGCGGGATGATCTCCAACATGCGCCACCAACTTAAAATTGTCGGCAAAGAGCATCTGATGGAAGCGGCACTGGAAGAAGCCGGTGCGGTGCGCAAAGACTTCGGCTACCCGATCATGGTCACGCCGCTATCGCAGTTTGTCGGCACACAAGCGGCAATCAATGTAATCGTCGGCGAACGTTACAAAGAAGTGCCCGATCAAAACATTCAATATGCCCTCGGCATCTGGGGCAAAGAAGCCGTGGAAGTCATGGACCCCAACGTGCGCGACAAGATTTTAAGTCGCCCGCGCGCGAAAGATTGGATCGGTTGGGAACCGGAAGAACCGACCCTTCACGAAGTGCGCCAGAAATACGGCATGCAACTATCCGACGAAGACCTAATCCTGCATTATTTTGCCGGTGAAGATTTTGTCAAAGCGCTGCCCAACAATGGCAAACCCAACGAATATATCGACGCAACGCAACCGTTAGTCAAAATCATCGAGCAGATATCGAAGCGCAAAGAATCGAATCAGGTGTACATCAAGCAGCCCGGCTTCTCGATCAGGATGGAGAAGCGCTCACACGTGAACGTTTGAGCGCTTCAGTTTCGGGTTTCGAGTTTTGGGTTTCGGGTTTTCCGGACACGCGAAACACGAAACTCTAAACTCGTAACGCGCGCCGCGCGGCGGCTAGGGATCATCCCCTTCCGATGCCGCTCCAGGCGCTAGATGACTGACATCGCCCCCAAGTAAGCAGCATCCGGTTGCCGTCCTCATGGGCGAATACATTTATTCCGGCATTGACAAATTCGAAACGGCGCGGCGCTTCCAAGGCAATATCCAAGGTGTGGCGAAAAAATCCGCTCACCACAACCCGTTAATCAACCTCAGTTAGAGCCCGAGAACTATAGACTCCAGCCCGAAATTCTCAACATACTTTTGGGCCAAGTCCGATATTTACTGACAGGCGACTACGAAGGAGATTACCAAATTTATCGCGAGCAAATTTTAAATCCTGGTAAATAGCAACGTGGATCAAACGCTTTCATACGAAAATGGACGGTAGCCGAGGCTTATCGGGCAGGCAGTTACGGGTTATTCCATACCTGCTCGGTGCGCCATCTATTGAGGAAGGATGCAAGCGAGCACGGATTAGCAAGCCGCGGTTTATGAATGGCTAAAGAACGATTCGTTCAAGGCCGAATTGAGGCGCCAGCGGGAATATTTGACGGAGATCGCGTTAGAGACTCTTAAGGCGAGCGTTGCAAAAGCAAGCGGGACAAGTTAAAGCCAATCAAACTAGCTTATCTTCCCCAGCCCCCACCCCCCATAAAGCTCGGCGGACTTGAACCGTCGGCTGACATGCAGCCGGGGGAGTACACGGTTGCGTGTGAAGGCGCTTCAAAGAAACCGGATACAGGCGGTTGGAAAATCGAGTTGCGCTTTCGCGTAATCGACGGGCCGCTACCGGTGTGGCGCTGCGGCAGTGGTTCAGCATTGACAGCAGCGGCGTCCTATCACCGCAAAGCAAATTTGCTCAGCAGTGCGCGATTGCTCTTGGTCGGCCATTGGACGTGAAAGACAATCTGAATAACCCAGCCTCGATTTTTTCGGGCGTTATTTTTTCGGCCTTCGTCGGATTCAGACGCACTGAGAAGCCCCGAGGCGGGAAGGCCGCCGCCGAACTAGCTCTAATTCGCAAAGACCAGAGCGACGGGCTTCGCATCCATGATCTGCTGCGGCGTGAGGAGCTGTAAGGCGTGGTGGTGGTAATGTCCCATAAACATGCAGATGATCATGTAATCATGAAGATTAGTCTCATTAGGCTAATCAGCATTAGGTACAGTAAGGATTCGGTTTGCAGTGCTACCACAAGCCCTACTGCGAGGGCTGGGACTAGGCACCGCACCCGCGGGAGGTCGGAAAGATCCGGCACTCCTGCGGGAGATTTCGCAAGGGCTAAAGCTCCCCGCACGCAAAATAAGTCTACCCGTGGAAGAATATCTCACTATCGCGGAAGTCGCTGCTCGGCTGAAGATCAAGCCGAAAACCATCAAGAACAAAATGGCTGCTGGAACGTTCAAACTTGGTATCCATTACTTTCGTCCGCCTGGAATGTGTTCGCGTTTCAAATGGTCTGCCGTGGTTGCATGGTTGGAACAGAGCGTGGAACCAGCAAACGACAGCGAGGCCATTCCAATGCCGCGGAGCTATGCTCATAGAACCGGTTCAGCGAGGAAGCCGATCACATCCTCTTGACATCATATAGACATATCGTCGATATGATCTTTGTGACTGGTAAAGAGTTCAGAAAACTTCGGCGCTCTGCCGGCTTTAGTCAGGCTCAATTGTCGAGTGAAATGGACGTGACGATTAGAAGCCTGACACGCTGGGAAACCGGAGAAACACCCATCCCGTGAGCGGCGCACAACTTTTCTTGCGGAAACCGCTTCTCATATTCATCGAGAAACTGCCGGCAGGCGCTGGCGAAGCACTCGAGCGTCACCCGCGCCGCCGACGAGCGCGTGAACCTCGCCGAGCGGCAGCGAGAACGTGGTACGAGTCAGCCTCTCTGCGGTGTGTTCATAAATCATATCAGCTATGGTGGACCGTTAACCATGCTTACGAGACCGGTATCCACATCGCTCACGCGGAACCAGATGGCGTAGAGCGCTGGTAGGAAGGCAAGCGTCAACACCGTGCCGAAAGCAGTGCCTCCGATCAGCACATAGGCCATGGATCCCCAGAACACTGAATGCGTAAGTGGAATAAATGCCAGCACTGCGGCCAGTGCGGTCAGGATGACGGGTCGCGACCGCTGGACGGTGGCTTCTATAATCGCATGATAGGAATCAACGCCATCGGCTTGATTGGAATGAATCTGACCTATCAAAATGAGCGTGTTCCGCATCAGGATACCCGACAGACCGATCAGACCGAGAATGGCATTAAATCCAAACGGCTGCTGAAAAATAAGCAGCGCCGGCACTGCACCAATCAGTCCGAGCGGGCCGGTCAGCATCACCATCCACATGGCCGAGAAGGAGCGCACCTGAATGATGATGACGGCCAGCATGAGCAGGAGCATGATGGGGAATAGTGGAGCCAGTGCTGAGTTGGCTTTCGTTGCTTCCTCAATCGAACCCGCCATCTCGATGCGATAGTTTTCCGGCAGCGCGTTTCGAAGCGAAGCAAGTTTGGCCCAAATCCGGGAAGAGACATCAGGCGGCTGGGTCGTTTCAACATTGTCCCCGCGCACGGTAATGGTGGGAACACGATCACGCCGCTTGACGAGTGGGTCTTCTGATTGGATTTCGACTCGTCCGATTTGGCTTAACGGAATCGGTTTTCCATTCCGGGTCGTGAGCGTGAAATTTTCCAGTTTGGTTGGATCGAGTCGCTCCGGACCTGCGCTTCTCACGACGACGTTTACCGCACGAATGTCCTCACGAACCTGGGTGATTGTTTGACCGTTTAGAAGAAACTGCAACTGCTGCGCTGCCTCTTCGGGGGAAAGCCCGATGAGCTGCAATCGCTCTTGATCCAAAACGAAGTGCAACTTGGGAACGCGTTCGCCCCAATCCACATTCACGGTGCGCATATTCGGATCGTTGCGCATGACTTCCTCCACACTGCGGGCGATTTCCCGAAGTTTTATCGGATCAGTTCCCATCACGCGAAAAGCCACAGGAAAGGGAGAGTACGGACCGAATACCAACTGCGTCGCGCGAATCCTCGCTTCCGGTACGAGGCCATCAGCAGCGGCTTGGCGCAGGCGCAGTTTGAGACGATCCCGAGCTTTTGCGTCCGGCGTCAAAACCACGATCTTCGCAAAGGAGGGATCAGGTAGCTCCGGGTTGTAGGAAAAGAAAAACCGTGGAGCACCCGCTCCGATGTAAGAAGTAACGATTTTCGCTTCGGGTTGTTCCGACAGCCAGTGTTCGAGTCTTTTCGCTGCTGCGCTGGTCGTCTCGATGCTCGTTCCCAACGGAAGCTGAACCTCCACCAACAATTCAGGTCGGTCAGAGTTTGGAAAAAACTGTTTCTTCACGACCGCCATTCCGCCGCCCGCCATCAGGAACGCCACCACGACAATGGCGGCGACGGTATATTTCTTCTTCACACTCCGTGTGATCCAATGGCGAAGCCGCTGGTATCCCGGAGTGGAATAGATTCCCGCGTGGCCGCCCTTTACAGTTTTGATCTCCGGCAGAAGTTTCACTCCCAGATATGGAGTAAAAACCACCGCCACGATCCACGAGGCGATCAGAGAGAATCCGACAATCCAGAAGATGTTTCCGGCATATTCTCCCGCTGTCGAACGCGCAAAACCCACCGGCAAAAACCCGATTACGGTCACCAGCGTCCCGGCAAGCATTGGCGCTGCGGTATGGCTCCAGGCATAAGCCGCGGCTTGGATGCGATCTATTCCCTCCTCCATCTTCACCACCATGGACTCGATAGCGATGATGGCATCGTCCACCAGGAGCCCCAGCGAGATAATGAGCGCTCCCAATGTGATTCGATCAAAAACCCGATCTGTGATCATCATGATCACAAATACCGCGCCCAACGTCAGCGGGATTGCCGCGACGACGACGATTCCAACCCTCCATCCCAGGCTTAGCAGGCTGACCAGCATCACCACGCAGACCGCCATCGCGAACTTGACCATGAATTCGTTTATAGCCGAGCTGATATTGACGGCCTGATCGGTGATTTTTTTCAGGCTGACTCCCAATGGTAGGCTCGAGGAGATCTTTTCGCTTTCCGCCTGCAGAGCGTTGCCTAGATCCAGCCCGTTCCAGCCCTCTTTCATAACGACACTCAACAACAGGGAGGACTTTCCATTATGCCGAATGACAAAAGTTGCCGGATCTTCGTAGCCTCTCGTGACCTCCGCGATATCCGATAGCTTGAAGCTTTGCTTGCCGGCCACGATCGGGGTATCGCGGATTTTATCAATGTCGGTGTACGCCCCGTCGAGGCGGACAAACACCTGTGCGCCATCCGTATCAACCGACCCTGCGGGAGTCACCGCATTCTGTCGCGCGAGAGCGGAAAAGATGTCCGCAGGCGAGATGCCCAGCATCGTCAGCCTCGGATAGGAAAACTCGACAAATATCCTCTCCTGCTGTTCCCCCACGATATCCACCTTCTTCACTCCCGGCACGTGAAGAAATCTCTGCCGAAGGTCTTCAGCAACGCGAGTCAGTTTGCGGAGCGGATAACCTGGAGCTTCAACTGAGTAGAGCGCGAACGAAACGTCCGAATATTCGTCGTTGACGAAAGGACCTATTGCACCTTGCGGCAATTTGCGCGCCTCATCCCCTAGTTTCTTTCGTGCCTGGTAAAACTGGTCGGGAACTTCTTTAGGGGGAGTCTTGTCAATGAGTTGCAGTGTCATCAGCGCTAGCCCGGGTCGCGTGATGGTTTCCACCCGATCATACCAGCGCAACTCCTGGAGTCTCTTCTCCAGCGGCTCAGCCACGAGATCCTGCATTTCCTGGGCGCTTGCTCCGGGCCACACCGCAGTCACCGTGAGCACTTTGATCGTAAAGGATGGATCTTCCCCTCGTCCCAGATGAAAATAGGCATAGATGCCCGCACATGCCACAGCAAAGATGAAGAACAGTGTGATAGCGCGTTCCCGCACCGCCAGAGCGGAGAGATTAAAATTTTGCATAGGACGTCTTCTCCTCGTTTGGCAGGTTAACGACTTGTCCCTCGTGCAAGAGATGCGCCCCGAGCGCCACCATCTTTTCTCCGGCTTGGACTCCACGGGACACGACGACTTCCTCCTTCCCGATCGAGGCAATTTTGACGGAGCGGAACTTCACTTCCGACTTGTCGTTCACGATCCAGACGCCCGGCCCGCTGCCGCGATCATAGATCGCGCCGACGGGCACCAGAACGGACTGGTTACCGGAGGTTTGCTGGGTGACCAATGTGATGGTGACGGTCGAGCCGAGCGGCGCCGAGGCGGCGTCACCTTCGAGCACATAGCGCGCTTCAAAAGTTCGGCTCGCCGGGTCCGCCGCATTGGAGAGCTGGCGGAGCCTGGCCTGATGCATTTGGTCCTGCCCATACAGTCGGGCCGAGGCGGTCGTTCCCAACTCAGGGCGCACACCCTCGGGCAGGTTGATCAAGGCTTCTCGCGGACCATCGTGCGCCAACTGGATCACGGTTTGCCCAGCCGCCACCACTTGGCCCGGTTCGCTCAACGTCCGAACAATCACCCCATCGGCATCAGCCAATAAGACGGCATACTCACTGGAATTATTACTGACTCTTGCCTGAGCCTCCGCCGCTTCCAACTGTGCTTTGGCGCTGTCCCGCGCCGCCCGGGCGTGATCATACTCCTGACGCGATACCGCACCTGATTCGACCAACGGAGCGAACCGCGCTTCATCCGCCTTGGCTTGTACGTATTTGGCCCGAGCCGCCTCGACGTTTGCTTGTTGCGCGGCAAGCGAGAGCTTGAGGTCGGCAGAATCAAGCCGCATGAGGATCTGACCTTTCTGGACCCGCTGTCCCATGTTGACGGATCGCTCCAGTATTTTTCCCCCGACTCGGAAGCCCAAGTCGCTTTGCACCCGGGCTTCCGCGATCCCGGTGAAGGTTCTGCGATTCGAGCCAGCCGCTCGCGCCTCGAAAACCTCCACCCTCGGAGGTTGCAGGCGCGGATCTTTCTCGGTCGGCTTTGAACACCCGGCTGCCATCAAGGCCACCGCCAGCCATCCCGCAAGCAGGGTAATGGTCATCAGCGGGCGACGACCAATTTTCACAAAGCAGCTTTCATTCGCGCCCACTTCGAGGCCCAATTGGTGTAACCCAACCGCAGGCAGCGGCTCAGATATTTTTTGCAGCGATGGCCTTTGCCGGTGCGCTTTGATCGTGGGGTGTTCGTTGGTCGGTGTGTTCATAGTCAGGCGATGCGGTTATGCGTTCGTGACGCGAGAGGAAAATGGCCTGGTGCAGCCAGCGTGGCGTTAAAGCTCACGACGGCCTTGTTGGCTCGGCAAGGGGTTCGCCGTCCATCATGCCGTTGTTATGCCGCCGTTGGAGATAAAGGTTTTCTTTTTGCGTTAGCGAAAATCTTCCTGAAGCAATGCGCGATTTATTCCTACTGCGGCAAGTGCGCCTCTCGACACGGCAAAGGAGATATGTTGCATTGGGTGTATCATATCGCCGCCAGCGTAGACGCCGGGAACGCTTGTTTGCCCGAAGTCATCTACTTTTACCGTTCCAAAATCGGTAAATTCGCAGCCTAGCTGTTTCGCTAAGGCTGAGTGTTGCTGTTGTTTCGGACGAATGAAAATAGCTTTGCGGGCAAGAGTTTCACCATTCGCAAAAACAATATTTTCAAGCTGCCCGTTTTTTCCCTCAACGCGAACAATCCGTTCCTCACGAATCGAAATATTGTTCTTAGATAACAGTCTGCTCTCATCTTCGGAGAGTGTCGCGCCGTCGGTGAAAAGCACTAGGTCATCGCTCCATCCTTTGAGCAATTCGGCAAGTTCAATCCCGCCAAAAAGCGCAAGCGGCTGATCGCGCACTTCCCAGCCGTGACAGTACGGACAATGAAAAATGCTTTTGCCCCACAATTCCTTAAAACCTTCAATCTCCGGCATTTCGTCAACGACTCCGGTTGCCAGCAATAATTTGCGGCAAGCTATGCGAGTTTCGTCATCCAGTGTGATTTCAAAACCTTTGCTGTGCGCTTTTGCCGCTTTAACTCCGACCGAACATAACTCAACCGTTTCGTAAGGGCGCAATTGTTCGCGTCCAATTCGTACAAGCTCGGCGGGCGTAGTTCCGTCACGAGTGAAAAAGCCGTGTGATTCGTGAGCAACCGCGTTCCGTGTTTTTCCCGTATCAGAAACGAGAACGCGACGGCGCGACCGTCCTAACTGCAGCGCGGCACTCAACCCGGCAGAACCACCGCCAACAATTACAACATCATAAGTTTTCATCTGTCTCATCCTTTCATTTCAAACAACAGCCAGAACTTTGTTAGTAATGCGAAGCGGCATAACGACCCCAAGCTCAGCGACCGCGGAGTACGGCGCGGCACCTGCATGGTGGGCGGAAAGGCGGCGGTGGAAACAGGTGCCGTGACGCACGGAGCGGTTCGCTGCAGCGCATGGTTAGATCCAACGGCGAACGCGAGAACAATATTGTTCATAAGAATCACCGAATTTCTCCCGGAGATAACGCTCCTCTTGTTTCACGACGCCAAAATGCAGAACGAGCAACAGCACGCAGGCAGAGATCACAAACCAGAGACTGTTGGCGAGGAGGGCGAAGGCCAGCACAAAGAGCAGAAACGCTACATAAATCGGATTGCGGCTCACGCTAAAAACGCCAGTCATGACAAGGGCCTTAGTCGGACGATAAGGATTTGAATGGGTGCCCTGTGCAATAAAAGTGCGCCTAGCTAAGACAACGACCGCAATAGAGATCGCGATCATGACGACACCGACGAGAATGGGAAGGGTGTTTGCTGGCGCGAACCATCGCAGCGGGAAGAAATGCCTGGCTACAAACCCAAGCAGAATACAGCCTAAAGCAAGCAAAGGCGGTGGCGCAATAATTCGGGCGCGATCAGGTGTAGCGTTCATGACGCGAGAGAAGACAGCTTGGTGCAACCAACGTGGCGTTACCACATAAAGATCACGGAGGCCTTGTTGGCCCAGCCCGGCACGACGCTGATGCGTCCGGCCTGTAGCGCGCGGATCCCGGCGCGCACCACGGGTGCCGGCTTCATCATCAATAGCTTCAACGCGGGCGTGATCTTCTGTTGCGCCGCCGTGGCGAATCCGGTGTCCGAGATGCCTGGGCAAAGCGCCGTGACTGTGATGCCATCGCGCTTGAGTTCGCGATGCAGGGCTTCACCCAGGCGCAATACGTAAGCTTTAGCGGCTGAATAGACGGCGAAGTTCTGCACGCCCTGATAGGCCAATAGGCTGGCGACCAGCAGAATTTTCCCGCGTCCTCGTGTCCGCATGTCTTGAGCAAAGACGTGGGTAACCCCGGTCAGGCTCGCGACATCCAACTGCACCATTGCCAGCGCCGCGTCCAACTGGGCTCCCAGGAACGGACCTTGCAGTCCGTGGCCGGCATTGTTGATCAGGATGTCGATCGCAATGTCCCGCTCGCGGAGCCGCTGATGCAGTTGGATAACGGCCCCAATATTTGCAAGATCAACCTGCTCCACGACCACCTCAATTCGGTGCTGCTGGCGTATTTTCTCGGCGAGTGTTTGCAGCCGGTCCAGCCGGCGTGCCACTAGGACCAGCGGATGGCCTTTCTCGGCATATTGAGGGGCGAATTCCTCGCCGAAGCCACTCGATGCGCCCGTGACGAGAACCCACTCTTTTTTTCCTGGCCTAGTGTGCACATACACATCTTGAATCGGTTTTGTCGCGTTTGTGGCTTTCATGTTCATTTTTCGCTATTTGTTCAGGGCCAACGCGGCACTTTCGAGATCGGAAAGGATGGCGGACCACCGTTTTTCACCGAGAGTTTTAACCGCGGCGCGTTGAGCGGACTTCCAAGCCGGCGTGAATTTCTCAATCTGTTTTCGGCCTTTGGCCGTAATTGCCAGTTCCACACGATTGCCGCGCCCGCCGCCGACGGCCTGCGCCAAACCATCCCGCTGCAATGGGCGGAGATTTCGCACAAGCGTCGTGCGGTCCATCCCCAGCCGATCGCTTAATTCCGCCATGCTCCAATTTTCCTTGGCATTCAATGCCAGCAAAATCGTCGCCTGCGTTGGGCGGATTCCGTGCCGCCGCATTTCCGCGTCATAAAACTGCGTCACCGCCCGCGTTACCCAACGCAAGTTGAAGCACAGGCAGTTTTCCGACAACGACATATCCAGCTCTTTGTTCATAGTGTGTATATGCACTACTTGGGCGCAATTGTCAAGTCCCATTTTTGTTTTTAATTTTCCGGCGCTTGTGTCGCTGGCAAAACGCCTGAAAAATTAGACCCTTGCGTAAAGCTCGCTGCTGCCCCTTGCTGTTGAACTCACAGGACTTCGTTACGAGAACGATAAGAATTCGTTTTTCATCCTTGCCTCCCATTACACAAAAGTCTCTCGGTACCTTTTACGCATATGTGGATTTTACATTCAACCTCACACTTGCGCCTGAGCGGTTCCAATTGTCCTTACCTGGATATATTGTGACGCTACGTTGTGACGAAAAATAACGCAACGATGATGACTGAGACGGTTAGCTGTGGGCAATGGCTTGCGAAACAGTAACCGATTTCCGACAGTGGCGGAACGGTTGTCCAACGCGGCGCCACTGTGGTAACGGTCCGGTCCCGCCATCGAACGGGGCTGCACCCATGTCCGACACCAACACCACACCGACTACTCTCGACCTGCTAACTCAATGCATGAACGACCTTGCCCAAGAAATCGGCCAGCTCGATCCGGACCATCCGCTTTGGGCGGAGCGTATCAAAGAGCTTCACACCCTTCGGGAAATCATCGACACATTTAAGACAGAGCGAAACAAAATCGTCCACGAGCGAATGGACTGACTCGCTGCCGAACTGGGTCAGTTAAAGAGTAACGATGCACGCCGAGCGGATAGGCTTCTCTCTAGCAATTTACGGGTTGGAACCGACTTCACGCCAGCCGTTCTGCCCGTAGGACCGTTCGGTTGTCCCGGTGACCCGGTTTACTCTGATGAGAAGCTGGTCGCCTTAGTCAAATCTGCCGGCCTAATCGAGCAAATG
>Ga0207679_10002421_pt1 | contig 11512 bp, 8 predicted proteins | sample KBSC73metaG_FD_184320 | JGI IMG/M metagenome (GOLD analysis project Ga0207679, IMG submission 184320) | Corn rhizosphere microbial communities from Kellogg Biological Station, Michigan, USA - KBS C7-3 metaG (SPAdes) (version 2) | ecosystem: Host-associated > Plants > Roots > Rhizosphere > Soil ...
GCCGATGGCCAATGGTGACTGTACGCTCTGGGCCGGCCTGGTCAACGCCACCCAATGGCAGAACATCAAGGGGACCGTCGCGGTTTCCACTGCTGTCGTCGGTCCGGCTGCGCTCGGCCAACGCAATGTGACAGTCACGATCACGTGGATGGGATCGTTAAAGGCCGGTCAGAGTGTCAAGCGCAACCGGACGCTGACCATGCAACGTGTCGTGGCACCCGAGTAAGGATGAGGAGCGCATGTCTGCGAAGCACGTAGGCAAAAAGTTTCCGGCGGCTCATGAGCACGGGTTTACGATGATCGAAGTGATGGTCGCCGTCGGCCTGACGGCCATCGTCGCGGCCGCTGCATTTACCATTCTCACCACCACCAGCAAGGCCGTGGTGGCCAATGAGCAGGTCGTCGATACCCAACAGGACGTGCGCATTGCCATGGAACTCTTGAGCCGGGACATCAAGATGGCCGGCTTTGGCAACCCCGGAGTGGCCATTGGAAACTGCACCTTTCCCATCATGCCGGCCGACAACACGCCCACAGGCGCGGATACCGGTCCCGACTCTATTCAAGTCCTCGTGCCGACGACGAAAGCCACGGGAACCACGCCATGGCTTTTGCAGTCTGCCACGAGTCCGAATGGAGCTGCGACGATTACATTGAGGTCGGGCGCAGTGACCGACATGGTCGCCTCAGGCCTGGTCAATGGTTCCTACATCTCAATCAATGGAGCCTATACAGCACAAGTCACGGCCGTGACTCCCTCCAGCAACACGATTACGGTCGCTGTTCCCGCTCCAATCTGGTTTCCGGCCAGCGCGCCGGTGTATCTCCTGCAATGTATCCGCTATCAAGTCGTGATCAATGCGGCCGTCTGTGGATCCGGCGAGCCTTGCCTGACCCGGGGTGTCGCCGGAGTGACAGTGGGGCCGAGTGCCGAGGCGCCCATCGTTGAAGGCATTGAGGAGCTTCAGTTGGCCTATGCCTGCGACGGCTGCGTGGTGGCGATCAACGGCGGCAATCCCGATCGTATCATCGACAACCAGGGAGGGGCAGCCGGGTTCGATCAGGCGGATTTCATAAGCAATAATTTATGGGCCACTCCTCCGCTGACTCCGGACAAGATCAAATTGGTGCAGATTGCACTGGTCGCCTCCCAGCCCCGGGCGGATGCGGGCTTCGGAGAAACATCGAAACTCCAGATAGGGTCGGCAGGATTGGGAGTCTCAGGTGATCGTACGCTGAGCGCCAATGCCACTCATCGGCGACGCATGCTGACCAAGACCGTCGATCTAAGGAACATCGGATTCTGATGAGGAAAGCATCTGTGCGATTCGAGCCAACAGCCGTGAGTGTCAGTGGGGGAGACGAACGTGGCGTCGCCATGCTCGTCGTCCTCATGGTCATGCTCATGATGACGGTGCTCGGCGTTGCCGCAATCACCGTCAGCGGGCTTGAGAACAAGATTGCCGGGTTGCAGCGTACGACGGAAAACGCCGCGCAAGCCGCCGAGTCCTGTCTGGGCACCAGCGCCAACGTCATCATGCAGACGTTGCTGCCGGAGAGTGGCTCCACGATTCCTGCCGCGCTCCTGGATACTGCGTCGCCGGCTGGACCGGTTCCGAGTACGAATGCAACGATCCTGGAGAACGAGATTATCGGAAACCCGGAAAACAGCCCTGACAATCCCGTTTCCGGTTCCGAAAACATCAGGATGCCTGCCGGGTTGATGAATTTGGGCGGCTATACCGTGTTGGGCGATATCGACCGGCTTTATGTCAAGCAGAAGGCCGGGACGGGCCAAATCCATTTCGGAGGCTATGAAGGGGTGGGCGCCGGAGGCGGCGGCGATGCGGATATCTATTACAAGGTCACCTGCGTGGCCACCAATACGGCCACGGGAACCGAAAGCCGTGTGTCAGCTATTTATGCCTGTACGTGGAGTTCCGACGGCTGTCAGAAACAGCCATAAAGAGAGCACCAGAATATATGATCTTTAAGGTATCACAGGGCTCCCATGATCGCATGACCAAATGGTTGCGATCCAAGCAACAGGGGGAGGGCACCATGAGCAGCAATTGGAAAACCCAGCTACGAGCCGTATTGTGCACCGCGGTCTTGACGAGCGCACTTGGTGCAGGCTTCGTTCTACAGGCGTTCGCGGCCCCCCCGGCGCCTGCGGCTCCGCCGAACATGGTCAATTACACGAACTATCCGATGTTCCTGAACAAGACCGGACCGATCAATATTCTGTTTCTGGTGGATTTTTCCAACTACACCCTCGAAGCCGCGTATACCGGGTTGAACCATAAGTATCCGATCTCGTTCAAGGGGGGAACTCCGACCAGTAATCAGTATGCGGCGAACGTGTCGGTCACTAGCAGCGCGGGACCGGCCCTCGTCGCGGTGGACAGCGACGGGGTGGCGATTTCCCCCGCGACCGCGAACACGACGACCCCGGCCGATACGTTCAATTCCAGCAAACAGTACTTCGGGATTTTCGACCCCTTCCGCTGCTATACCACCACTTCGACAGGATTCGTTTATGCGTGGAGAAAAGTGAGCGGCAGCCCAGCGAGTCCTGATTACACCGTCGCTTGCAATACCACCTCTCAGTGGGACGGGAATTTCCTCAACTGGCTCACGATGCGCAAGCAAGAGATGATCTATCAGGCGTTGATCGGCGGACGTCCGTTGCCGGCCCAGGCCAACGCCAATGGGACGGCGAACAGCCTTGCCGGTGCGAAAAGTATCGGAGAGAACGGATCGAATGCTACGTGTGCGGATAACAGCAAAACCTGCTGGCGATTCGTGAAATTTGTGCCGGCTGCCACGCTCACCGGACGTGTGCCCACCAGTCTGCCGACATCGGATGTCAACCTGGCGTCAGGAGGACCCATCCTGGCGGCGACGGGCAGATTCTTCGGCATGGGCGACGGCACCGGACAGGGCAATATTTACGTCAATGACAATACGACGGCCGATCCGTTCGATACGGCATCCGCCAATAAGTATCCCATCCAAGTGAATTTGTTAACCGAGCCGAACGATTTTCCGGCATCCGGTCTGGCGAACACCTGCGAGTTCGGGAACGTGAATTATATGGGCACGCTAGAGTGCTATCTGCAGCAACGTTCATGGGGACTCTTCCAACGACTGAGGGCAGACGCGTTCCGCGCCGCAATCATGTTCATCAACGGTTCGACGGGGCAGGGCGGCAGCCTGCAGATCGCCTTTGATTCCGCAGTCGGTATGAGCGATTTCACGAATATCCGGAATGAGCCGACATTGGCGAATGCGCCGCTCGCAGAGTCGCTGTACGAAGCGCTCTGCTATTACAGGAAATCGTCAGGAGCCTGTTACGACAATGGCAACGGTGTGTGGGGCACGGGATACAACAGTACCACCGGTGTGGCCGGCGATCCCTACTTTATCTCCAGTGCGAGCGCGATCGTCCCTTGCTGCCGAAACTTCGTGTTGATGATCAGTCCCGGGCAGGGAATCCTTGACGGCGATGCGCCTGGCACCTCCCCATTCGGGAACCTGTTTACCGGGGCCAATACGGGAGTCGACTATACGTTGGCACCTGAGAGCATGAGCACAGCCGCAGCCAAAGCCGCCGGAGACCGGCTCGATGACGTCGCCTTCTACGGCCACACCAACGACGTGCGTTCGACGATTGGGGGCACGCAATCGGTGACGTTCTACGCCGTGAACGCAATGGGCGGAAAAACCGGCGCCAAAATTCTGGCCTCCGCTTCGAAATACGGCGGCTTCGACGACAAAAACAAAGACAATACGTCGAACTTTGCTCCTACCGCTGCGCAATATGCGCTCGACGTCAAATCGGATGGGATCACCCATCTCGGCAACATCAACCCTTGCAACTATCCGACCGGGTCGAACCTGCAGCCTACGACCGCCGGTCCCTACTATAGTTATAAGGAATGGGATTCGGACTTCGATTGTGTGCCCGACGCGTATTTCGACGCCTCGGACGGGGATATCGAAAACGAAATCAATAAGGCGATTGCGGACATTATGAAGCGCGCCGCCTCCGGAACCTCGTTGTCCGTGTTGGCGTCGTCGACCACAGGGGATGGAAGCATCTACCAGGCCTATTTCTTCCCTGAAGAGTTCGACACGATCGGGGGCGTGTCCAACGAGGTTCGCTGGACCGGATACATCCAGGGCCTGTGGGTGGACAGTTACGGAAACATGCGGGAGGACACGGTCCAGGACGGTCGATTGGTCTATGCGGATGACAATATCATCGAAACCTGTGCCGCCACCGACAAGACGACGAAGTTCCTCCGCTATCCCGACTCGAACGGAGACGGGCAGAAAAACGACAGCGTGACGTCGTTGTCGTGCGATACCGATGGATTCGACCTACGCGAGATGCAAGGCATTTGGGAGGGCGGGAAGAAGCTTGCAAAACGAGATCTCTCGACCAAACCGAGAAAGATTTTTACATGGGTCGATCTGGACAACGACGGGCAAGTTGATACGGATGAACAGAAGGATTTTGCGATCAACGGCGGAAGCGTGACGACGGGTTTATCGGCCAACGAGTGGAAGGCCTATCTGCAGGGGAACGCGAGCGGGAGCTTTACCGCAGCCGATATCATTAGCTACGTCAACGGGAACGCGGTGTCAAGCATGCGCAATCGAACCAAGACGATTCCAGGCGAATCGGGCACATTCGTCTGGCGCCTGGGCGATATCGTGAATTCGACACCGACGCTGGTCGGCACACCGCAAGAACGGTTCGACGTGCTCTACGGCGATACAGGATATCGGCGATTCGCGCAGCGGTGGAAAAGTCGACGCCTCACGGTTTATGTCGGAGCGAACGACGGAATGCTTCATGCCTTTAACGGAGGGTACTCCCATCGTGGAGCGGACGCTGACCCCAGTAACGGGGTCGAGCACGGCTTTTACACGACAGGCCCGACTGCAAACGATTCCACCAAGCCTGCGTTGGGAGAAGAGATTTGGTCGTTCATCCCCTATTATCTCTTACCCCAATTGCGCTGGATGGCGCAGAATGATTACACGCATGTGTCGTACGTCGATTTAAAAGCCAAAGCCACCGATGTGAGAATCTTTTCGTCCTACACCGCCACCGAAGCCGGCTGTTCGACGGATCCGGTTCCCGACACCTGCATTCACCCCGATGGCTGGGGGACGATCCTTATCGTTGGACTCCGGTTTGGGGGCAGCTGCGGTTCCTGCGCGGCAGTCTCAGCCGGCAACAACGGCGGGCCGGCCCTGACGTACACCGCAGATTTCAACGCCAACGGGAATACGACCGATACGAACGACACGAGAACGTTTTACAGCGGGTACATCGTGCTCGATGTGACCGATCCGGACAATCCCAAAGTCTTAAACGCCTTCACCTCGTCGTCTCTCGGATTGACCACGAGCTATCCCTCGATCGTGAGGGTCAGTCCCAGCGGCGATGCCAAGAACACCCATACCAATGCTCGATGGTACATGGTCGCGGGCTCGGGTCCGCACGGATACGACGGCAAGGCCGCCGCAGGGGCGAATCTGTTTGCGGCCGAGTTGGTCCTTCCGGGGGCAACCGGTCGGATCACGTCAACGATGCCGGTCCTGGACGATTTCTCGGGAGCAACCGGGACACAGAACCCAAGCTTCATGGCCAGTCCGATCACGTATGATCGGGACTTGGACTTCCGATCCGATGCCGTGTACGTCGGGCGAGCGATTGCGCCGACAGGGACCCACACGACATGGTGGGGGAAGTTCTACCGCCTCACGATGGGTACCTGCTCGGGTGATCCCTGTAAGCCCGATACGGCGGTGGGGACATGGGGGATCCCTGGAAAAGTCTCCGGGACGCGCATTCCAACAGTCATTGTCCAACAGGTTACGATCGGCGGCTCGCCGCTGGATCTCGGACCGGTGACTGCCGCAGCCACCGTCACGTTGGACAACTCGAGTAATTCCTGGGTCTTTTTCGGAACAGGCCGTTTCTTTAGCACGTCCGATAAGGCCAGCACGGATCGACAATATCTTATTGGTGTGAAAGACAAAGTCGTGAGCGGATCGTGTACGCAAGGCACATCGCTGACATCCTGTCTGCACGAGAATCTCCTGGATGTCAGTTCCGCCAACGTCTCGGGGACCGCCGTGACGGGCGTTGGTTCCGTCGCGACTTTCTCGGATCTGCTGTCAACCATTCAAACCGGCACCGCAAGCGTGACGGCCAAAGACGGCTGGGTGCTGCAACTGGTCGCGGCCGATTCGACGGCGGGATTAGGGACCGAGCGGATCATCGTCAACCTGACCTTGATCGGCGGGGCGCTCTTTTCGCCCACCTTCATGCCGTATACCGATACCTGTACGGCGGCAGGCCAGAGTTTTGTGTACGGCACGTACTATCTCACCGGCACAGGGTACCCGGATCCGATTCTGACCGATTCGACCGGTGCAGGCGCAAGGAGGATAGCGGCAGGAGAAGGCGTGGCGTCGTCGGTGGCGATCCAGATTGGAGCTGAACCGACCGGGATGGCCGGCTACTTCCAGTCCAGCAACTCCCTGCTGAACAAAATGGCGCCCAAAACGCCCGGAACCGTATGGAGTCAGTTCATGTCCTGGAACAACGAACGAATCTGATCGAGCATGATCGACGGAGATTCGAATGGAACGGCTGCACAGGTCCAAGGCATAAGGCCTTGGACCTCTGTGGGCGCGAGGACACCGATCGTTCTGCTGGTACCGTGGCTCTTGTTCGCCTGCATGCCGACCGTTGAGAACGGCGAAAACCCGTCGTCGTACGGCGGGAACCATCCTCCCACCATCCGTGCAATCGCAATCGAGCCGACGCCAGTGATTCTGTCGGGCCCTCTCATGGCGAACGTCCAGGCGCAGGATCTCGATGGAGATAACTTGAAATTCCGGTATCGTTGGTTTGCCAACGGCAAGCTCGTCGCCGAGCGTACAACGGAAACGGTTGAACCGGGTCTGTTCAAACGCGGAGACCAGGTGAAGGTGGAAGTTATCCCGTCGGACGGAAAAGGCGAGGGCGCACCGATGGTGAGCGGCCTCCTGACTGTTGCGAATACAGGCCCCGTCGTCTCCTCCCCGTCGGTTGTGCTGGAAGAAGCGCCGTCGCGCCGGGTGACTGCACAGGCGGAGGTGGTGGATCCGGACGGAGACCCGGTGAGCGTCACCTACCGCTGGTACAAGGGTGGGGACCTCCTCAGGGAAGCGGAAGAGAACAGCCTTGACCTCTCCTCCTTGAAGACCAATGATGCGGTGCACGTCGAAATCGTTGCGACCGACGGGCTCGCAGCTCCGACGATCGTGCGCTCCATCCCGTACTCGCTGACCAATAGCCCTCCCACGATCGTCTCAACCCCGAGCCCCATGTTGGAGACAAAGCAATATACGTATCAGCTGCAGGCCAAAGATCCCGATGGCGATGCGATCGTCTTCAGCCTCGAGACCGGCCCCGCCGGCATGACCATCGATGCGCAATCGGGCCTGCTTCACTGGGCTCCCCCGGCTAATGCGTTCGGAGTGCAGCGTGTCCGGATTATGGCCAAGGACGCTCGGGGAGCCTTCGTGACACAAGACTTTGAGCTCTCCACCTCGGCGCCCGCCAAGGCGTCGTAGGCTGAATCATGACCAGTGGTCCTTCCGGACCTTGACCTTGTCCCTTTGCCGCAGCTTTGCTAGAATCAATCTAGCAATAGAGGGAGGGACGGGCTTCGGCCCTCGTGCGTAAACTCAAACTGCGTGAAGGCACCAACACCGCCGTTTTGTTCGGTCACCACGACCGGCACCTCAAGCTGATCGAAGAAGACCTTGGCGTGCGCCTCTCGGCGCGCGGCGAGGAACTCACCCTCGACGGAAATCCTGACGCTATACGGTATGCCGAGCGCGTGCTCACGGAGCTTGCCGGGCTCGCGAACGACGGCATGTTGATCCAGCCCGATGATGTCGCCCACGCATTGACCGCCTTGCGGCAGAACCCCGAGACGCCGCTCAAAGAACTCTTGTCGAATTCGACGACGATCGTGACCAAGAAGCGGTTCGTCGCTCCGAAGACTCCGACACAAAACGCCTACATCGAAGCGATCGAAACGCACGACATCGTCATCGGCATCGGTCCGGCCGGCACCGGCAAGACCTATCTGGCCATGGCCATGGCGGTGAGCGCCCTCATGAAACGGGAAGTCAGTCGCATCATTCTGGCGAGGCCCGCGGTCGAAGCGGGTGAAAAACTCGGCTTCCTGCCTGGCGATATGATCGCGAAGGTCAATCCGTATCTGCGCCCGCTCTATGACGCGCTGTTTGACATGATGGACATGGAACGCGCGACGCGCGCGATCGAGCGGGGAGACATTGAGATCGCCCCCCTGGCCTTTATGCGCGGCCGGACGCTGAACGATTCATTTGTCATTCTCGACGAGGCGCAAAACGCGACGGCCGAACAGATGAAGATGTTCTTGACCCGGCTGGGTTTCAATTCCAAGGCCGTGGTGACCGGGGACATCACCCAGGTCGATCTTCCTCCGGATCGCGTCTCGGGGTTGATTGAAGTGCGCGACATCCTCCGCCACGTCGAAGGGATCAGTTTCGTCTACTTTGACGAGCGTGACGTCGTCCGGCATAAATTGGTTCAGGACATCATCAAAGCGTACGACCAGCATGAGAACGAGGGCCAGCCCCAGCCGCGGGCCGCGCAAGCCGGGCGCCGGGTTTCACCGGGATCTCACAGCCGTCCTTCCTCTTCCTTGCCCACTCAACCGAAAGGTTCGTGGGGCCAGCCGCATTAATGCCTGTTTCGCTCCAGGTGCATGTTCGGTTGATGAAAGTCGGTCGCAGGCGGGTCCTGCGATTGGCGCAGAACGTCCTGACCCTCGCTGGGGAGCCGGAAGCAGACATGAACGTCTCACTCGTAGGCGACCGGCGGATGCGACGGCTCAATCACCGGTTCCGGCAGAAGGACCGCAGCACCGACGTACTGGCGTTTGCGTTTCGGGAGGCGCAAGCGCCCCATGGCTTCAATCAGGCGGCCGCCCACCTGGGGGACGTGGTGATTGCATTGCCGACGGCTGAGCGCCAAGCCAAGGCTGCCCGCCGGCCGTTGGAGGAAGAGTTGGTGTCATTGCTGATCCACGGCGTGCTGCATCTGTGCGGATATGACCATGAACGGGGCAGAGCAGACGCTCTGCGTATGCAACGGAAAGAGCGGCAGCTGCGTCGGCGACTTGGGCCGATTACCCGGTTGGTACGTTCCCATCAGAACATGTCCAGGCACGAGAAGAAAGAAGCCTGACGCATGGGATGGATGCAGCGACTCAGCGAAGGGCTCACCAAGACGCGGTCCGTGGTCCGTGGTTCCCTGGACCGTTTGCTGGGACGGGCGGTGGACCCCGCCGTGATCGAAGAGTTCGAAGCCGCGTTGATTTCATCGGACCTCGGAGTGCCGGTCGCGGAACGCGTGATCAACAGGCTCAAAGAGGCCCTGAAAGGCACCGACGCTTCGCAACTCCCTCACGTGCAGAATACGTTGCGACAAACGCTGGTTGAGGTGCTCGGTCCCGCATCCGGTCCTTCCTTCGAAGAGCTGATCGCTCGCGGCCCGAAACCCTTCGTCGTGCTTGTCGTCGGTGTCAACGGTGTCGGAAAAACCACCAGCATGGCGAAACTTGCTCAGCGTCTGGTGCAAGGCAAGCGCGTCCCCCTCCTGGTCGCCGGCGATACGTTTCGCGCTGCCGCCATCGACCAGCTACAAGTATGGGCGGACCGCATTGGGGTTGAGCTGATCCGTCATCGTCATGGGGCTGATCCCGCGGCGGTGGCCTTTGACGGCATCGCGGCGGCGAAGGCCAGGCTGGCCGATGTCGTGCTAATCGATACGGCCGGGCGTCTCCATACCAAGTCCAACTTGATGGATGAATTGCGAAAAGTCACGCGGGTGATCGGGCAGGCATTGCCCGGCGCCCCCCATGAGGTGCTGCTCGTGCTGGATGCCACCCTCGGGCAGAATGCCCTGGCTCAAGCGCGCCAGTTCCGGGACACGGTGGGAGTGACCGGTCTGGCGCTGACCAAATTGGACGGAACCGCCAAAGGGGGCATTGTCGTTGCGATCGCCGATGAACTGAAATTACCCGTTCGGTTGATCGGGGTGGGAGAAGGGGTGGAAGACTTACAGGACTTTCAACCGCGGGCCTTCGTCGATGCACTCTTAGGGCTGCCTGCCGACTAGCGCCTTACGCATTTCCACTATTTTGCTTCTCAGCCTATTTCACCCATGATAGGCTCGCTCCTGTGACAAGCTGCGGTATTCACGAGACATTTCTCTGAGCATTGACCGATGGTCAAGATCCTTGTCATCGACGACGACCGCATGAATTGCGACCTCCTGCAGGCCGTGTTGACGCGTCACGGATACGATGTGCATTCGGCAACTAGCGGCCTTGACGGACTGAATCTCTTCCGCCAGCACAATCCTCGCGTGACGATTCTCGACCTCCGGATGCCTGGAATGGACGGGTTGACGGTGCTGAAGGAAATTCGGGCCATTGATCCGCACGCTCCGGTAATTATCCTGGGAGGCGGGGCCACGGAACTCCAGGAAAACCAGGCCCGTGCGCTGCGCGTCACCGACTTTGTCCGCAGAGGATTATCCCTTGATGTGCTCGTTGAAGGCGTGAATCGCGTCGTTCAGCAGCCTGCCAGAAAGCAGGAGCCAGGAGCCGCCGCTCCGGCAGGTCCCGCTTCCGATACGGGAGAAGCCATCCTCATCGTCGATGACGAACAATTGGTGCGGGATCTACTGGTGCAGTTCTTGAGTCTTCGAGGCTATCACGCGCTCGGCGTCACAAATGGCGCTCAAGCGCTGGCCATGGTGGAGCAGGATCCGCCGGACCTCATCTTGATGGACCTGATGCTGCCTGGTATGAGCGGTGTCGAAGTGCTCAGGCGCTTGCGGGAAAAGCATTTCAGCGGAGCCATCATTATCGTCACCGGCAGCTACGACGAAGAACTGCTGCAAGACGCCTGGTCACTGCATCCGCAAGAGGCCATCAGCAAGCCCATCGACCTCGACAAACTGCTCGCCATCATCCAGCTTGTGCTCGTGTGCCGCGAGTGTTAAAACCGCCTGATGGGTTATGCCTATAGGGGATTGGCCCTCGCCTGCGCACTGGGACTTACTTTCCTAGTGGGTCAGCCGCCTTCAGCGCCGGGCGCGTCATCCGACTCCGCAGACTCAATCCTCCGTCACGATCTGTTTGTCCAGATTGACCCCGAGGCACATGCACTTCTGGCGACGGACCGGCTGACCGTCGTGCTGGCGCAGGCACGTCCCGTTCGTTTCTCACTGGCGCCGACCCTTCACCTCGACCGGTTGGTGCTTTCTCCTTCGCACCCATCCGCGGAGAAACCAGGCCGCGACCTCCCGTTTGAAATTGACCGTCATGCGGCTCCCGGTTCCGAACAACACGTCACGGTGCCGGCGACAGAGATGCGC
>Ga0207679_10002422_pt1 | contig 11510 bp, 9 predicted proteins | sample KBSC73metaG_FD_184320 | JGI IMG/M metagenome (GOLD analysis project Ga0207679, IMG submission 184320) | Corn rhizosphere microbial communities from Kellogg Biological Station, Michigan, USA - KBS C7-3 metaG (SPAdes) (version 2) | ecosystem: Host-associated > Plants > Roots > Rhizosphere > Soil ...
CTCAACGTCGCGTGTCCTCTGCCCAGCCGGACGGACCTCTCGCTGCTGACCGATCCGGACGAGTTGGGATTGATCCGCAAGCTTGCGGCGTATCCATCCGTGCTCGAAGGGGCCGCGATTGGCCATGAACCGCACCGGATGACCTATTATTTGCAACAGCTCGCTGCGCTGCTGCACACGTTCTATAACAAGCATCGGATTCTTCCGCCCGCTGCAGATGCGGAGGTATTCGAGTCAGCGGCTCCCGGGATCGCGGCCGATGAAGGCGCCAAGCGAGAAACGCTGAGCCCTGAACGGACCGCCGCACGGTTAGCCTTGATGCGTGGCGTGCAGCAGGTCATTAAGAATGGTCTGGCGGTACTTGGCATTTCCGCGCCTGACCAGATGTAGGCAGCACCGGGGAAGGCAAGGATTGTGAATTTTTCAGTTCACCATGCGGATTCCACCACGAGCGCGAGGCTGGGCACGCTGACGACCGCCCACGGCGTGATCGAAACACCCTCGTTCATGCCGGTCGGCACGCTGGGGCCGGTGAAGGGTATCGACCCTCGCGATCTGGAGCAGCTCGGTTTCACGCTGATGCTCAACAACGCGTACCACCTGTACTTGCGTCCCGGACACAAGGTCGTGGCCGAGTTGGGAGGCCTGCACCGGTTCACCGGATGGCCGGGGGCGATCCTGACCGACAGCGGCGGGTTTCAAGTCTTCAGTCTGGCGAAGCTCTGCCGGATCACCGATGACGGCGTGAGTTTTCAGTCGCATCTCGATGGTTCCGCCCATTTCATTACGCCGGAAACCTCCATTGAGATTCAGGAGGCGCTTGGCGCCGATATCATCATGGCGTTCGATCAATGCGTCGCCTTGCCGGCGGAGCGGAGCGCGATTCAGGACGCCGTACGGCGCACCACACTGTGGGCCGCCCGTTGCCAGTCCAGCCGGCGCCGCTCCGATCAAGCGCTGTTTGGCATTGTCCAGGGCGGATTGGAGCCGGAGCTGCGTGTGGCCTCCGCGCGCGATCTGGTCAAGCTGCAATTCGACGGCTATGCGGTCGGCGGTCTCTCCGTCGGCGAACACAAGACTGACATGTACCGGATGCTGGACGTCACCGTGCCGGAGCTGCCGGCGGTCAAGCCGCGCTATCTGATGGGCGTCGGCATGCCAGAAAACCTGGTTGAAGCCGTCGCGCGCGGGATCGATCTCTTCGATTGTGTGGTCCCCTCGCGACACGGCAGGACGGGCTGGCTGTTTACAAGTTGCGGTCGTGTTCTGATCAAGCAAGCGAGGTATCAACGCGATCAATCGCCGATCGATCCGTCCTGCGGGTGCCTCGTCTGCGCGCGCTACTCCCGCGCCTATCTCCATCATCTCTACCACGTGAAAGAGATGTTGGCCTCGCGGCTGAACACGATCCATAACCTATGGTTTTTCTCCGATTTCATGCGTCGGATGCGGCTGGCGATTGCGGAGGGCGCCTTTCCGGCATTTCGCGATGCGTTCTACCGTCAGCAACATCCCGAAGAGGGCGGGATCACCACCTGTGCGGATGCGGACGGGAACTCGCTGGACGGATAGTGTGTGAGGCGTATTCACAAGTCTGAGAGAGAGGAACACCTGTATGTGGATGGAATCTGTGGCCTGGGCGCAAACCACTGGCGGAAGCGGATCCGGCACCGGGACACTTCTGTCGCTGGTCCCGTTCCTATTGATCTTCGTGATCTTCTATTTCATGTTGATTCTGCCTCAGCAGAAAAAGCAGAAACAGCAAAAGACCATGATGGAGGCGTTGAAAAAGGGCGACAAGGTGGTCACGGCGTCGGGAATTTGGGGCACGATAACGAATCTGGGAAAAGAGACGGTGACGCTGCAGATCGCCGACAATACGAAAATCAAGATGCAGCGGGAATTCATTGCCCGTTTGCGGTCGGAGGAGGACGACAAAGATGCATAATCTGAACACGGCAGGCCTGAGCCGGAGGACGGTGAGGATGGGCGCGCTATGAAAAAAGCACGTGGGCGTCTGGTACTGCTGTTGCTGGTCATCGTCATTTCCATCGTGGCCTGCCTGCCGTCTTACCCGGACCTCTATCAGGGCCTGCCGGCCTGGGCCAGATCCATTATTCCAAACAAAGGGATCGCCCTCGGATTGGACCTTCAGGGAGGCATCCACCTGGTGATGGAGGTGGACGAGGACCGGGCGGTGGAAATCGCCGTCGATCGTTCCGTCGTCGCGATCCAGGATTTACTCGTCGACAAGAAGATTCCCGTCGAATCGGTCAAGCGGACTTCGCCGGTACAAATCACCATCCAGTTTCAGAATGCCGACCTGAAACCGCAGATTCAAAAACTGCTCGACGACTTTCCGACATTTAGCGACGTCGACTCCGCCGGTTCCGCGAACACGTTGCTCTGGGAGCTGCGGGAGGCTGAGGGCAAGCGCATCAAGGATTCGGCCATCAATCAGGCGCTGGAAACCATTCGAAACCGGATCGACCAATTCGGCGTGGCCGAGCCGCTCGTGCAGCGGCAGGGCCTGAAGCAGATCGTGGTTCAGCTTCCCGGCGTTCGCGATCCGAAGCGGGCCAAGGATCTGATCAAGGAAACCGCCCTGCTCGAGTTCAAGATGTTGGACGAAGAGAACCAGATGAAACTGGATCTTCCTGCCCGCATTCCGAAGGACCGCGAAGCCGAAGTGGTGAAACAGGCAGAGAGCAAGCTGCCCGAAGGCAGCCAGGTCCTGTTTGAGCGGGCGGTGGAACGTGATACGGGGCGTGAATACCGGATCCCGTACCTGGTGAAAAAACGCGTCATGTTGACCGGCGATGTACTGAGCGACGCGCGAGTCTCGATCGGACAGTTCAACGACCCCTACGTGTCGATTACGTTCGACGGGAAGGGCGGGCGTGAATTCGAGCGCATCACGAGCGAGAACGTTAAGAAACGGATGGCGATCGTGTTGGACAACACGATCTACTCGGCTCCCGTCATTCAGGAACGCATCGCTGGCGGGCGCGCCCAGATCACCGGCACCTTCACGACCCAGGAAGCCAACGACCTGGCGATCGTGCTGCGGGCGGGGGCGCTGCCGGCTCCGCTGAAAATCATCCAGGACCTGACCGTCGGGCCGTCCTTGGGGAAAGATTCGATCGAGAAGGGCGTACGGGCTACGCTGATCGCCGGTGTGATCGTGATGGTATTCATGGTCGTCTATTACCGGCTCTCTGGCGTTATTGCCGACTTCGCCCTGGTCCTCAATCTCATATGTCTGATGGGAGCCTTGTCGGCCTTGTCCGCGACGTTGACCCTGCCGGGCATTGCCGGCATCGTGCTCACGATCGGCATGGGTGTCGATTCGAACGTGCTGATCTTCGAGCGCATCCGCGAAGAGCTGCGGAGCGGGAAGGGGGTGCGGCTCGCGGTGGATGGAGGCTACGACAAAGCCCTGCTGACCATCGTCGACTCGCACGTGACGACCTTGATCACGGGCGTCGCGCTCTTTCTCTTCGGCACAGGGCCGATCAAGGGATTTGCCGTCACGTTGTGTCTCGGCATCGCGATCAATCTGTTTACAGCCCTGGTCGGCACCAAGGTCATTTTCGACATCATCAATCAACGTCACAAGGTCGAGCAGTTGAGCATTTAGGGGCGTTCCTTATTCGTTCATGTGAGATCTGAGATGTGAGATCTCGGCGCTTGGCGCCGAGCGTGAAGGAGCCGGCATGTTAGAAATTCTCGGGAAGACAAATGTCGATTTCATGGGCAAGCGCAACTATGCGTTCCTGTTTTCCGGCATCATGGTCGTGCTGGGCATCATCGCCTTGATTCAGATCGCCAGGGGACAGGCCAATCTCGGCATCGATTTCGCGGGCGGGACGGCGGTGCAGTTGAAGTTCGAGCAGCCCATCCGGATCGAAGACGCCAGAAAAGTACTGGAGTCCAACGGCCTTGCCGATGCCGAACTGCAGGAGTTCGGTCAGGAGAACAAGTTGCTCATCCGGGTCAAGGCCTCGACGACCATCGAAGAGAAAACGGCCGAGAAGGTCGTGGCCATTTTCACCAAAGAGTTTCAGGGAAACAAGTTTGTGGTGGAGTCCAGCACGGAAATCGGTCCTACCATCGGCAAGAAACTTCAATCCGACGCGCTCGTGGCCATCGTGATTTCATTTGCGGGGATCATCCTCTATATTGCGGCGCGCTTTGAATTGCGGTTCGGCGTGGCCGCGGCGCTGGCGACCTTTCACGACGTGCTCGCCGTGCTGGGCGCCTTCTATCTTCTCGACAAGGAAATCACACTACTCGTGGTGACGGCGCTCCTGACGCTGGCGGGCTACTCGCTCACGGATACGGTCGTCGTCTTTGACCGCATCAGAGAAAACCTACGCATCCGGCGGCGGGAGCACGAAGTGACCATGATCAACAATGCGATCAATCAGGTGCTGAGCCGCACGATCGTCACGAGTCTGACCGTGGTGCTGGTGCTCATTCCGCTGACCCTGGCCGGCGGGGAGGTGCTGCACGACTTCTCCCTGGCGCTGCTCTGGGGAGTCATTTTCGGCACCTATTCGTCCGTGTTTGTGGCGAGCCCACTGCTGCTCTTGTGGCCGGGCGGGTCGGGACGCCTACTAAAGCGGGCATAATATGGGGTTGAAAAAGGCATAGGTCACACCCGCCCCAGCCCCGGCGCGCCGCGACGCGCCTTTCGCCGGCTGGCATTCTCGCATCGCCGAGACGCCACCTGCGGAGGCGAGATTGATGACCTTTTTGAACACCATGTGAGATACTGAAAGTCCTAGAGGCGGACCTCTCATGACATTCTGGAGTCGTTCACACAGTCTCCAGCGCAAGATCATCATGGCGATCGTGATGGTCGGGCTTCTGCCGCTGACGTTCCTCCTTGCCCTCACCTACGTCGAAGAACGCCGCGCCTTGCGCGACACCACCGGCACGAATTTCAAAGAGGTGGCGGTCGACGCCGCCCGCCGCATCGAGATGCATGTCACCCGCGTCATGAACGAGGGACAGCAGCTCGCGACCACGCCATTCCTGCGCACCGCCGTCACTGAAGCCAACCGGACCTACGAAGACAAAGATCCCAAGATCATCCAGGACATGATCAGGGACTGGCAGCAGCGCTGGAAACAGCGGGACAAGCGCAGCGAATTTCCGCTGTTTATCAATCGCATCGTGACCAACTATCTGATCCGCTGGCACGACATCCGGAAATCGGATTACGTCGGCATCCTGGTGACCGATCAGCAAGGCGCGCTCGTCGTCAGTTCGATTCCTCAGGTCGAGTACTTCTATGGCAAGGCGCCCTGGTGGCAGGCCGTGGTCAAGGGTGGCAGCACGCAAGCCTACGTCAGCGAGATCATGTTCGATCCGTCGTTCGGAACGCACGTCGTCGTGGTGGCTGCACCGATTTTCGACGACCTCCAGAAGTCGGTCATCGGCGCGGTCACCATTCTCTTGCGCCGCGACACACTGTTCCATTCGATTGCAGATGTCACCATCGGTTCGACCGGTCACGCCATGCTTTTCACCTCCGACGGCACGCCGGTCATCTGTCCCATCCTGGCGCCGGAGGAACATTCGGTGAAGCCGGAGCTGATCAGCGTACTGGGCACGCTCAAGTCGGGCTGGACGGTGGCGGCGGACGACTCGCACGGGAGCAAGGACTCACTGCTCGGGTTCGCACCGGTGCGGTTCAGCCAGCCCTTGGCTCCCGGCAGCATTGGGGGCAAACACTGGGTGACCGTGGTCCGCCAGGACCCCAAGGAAACGTTCGCACCGCTGTCCGATCTGGTGGCCAAGGTCCTGCTCTACGGCCTCGCCGTCCTCGCTGTGCTCTGGGGGACGGGTCTGCTGGTCGCCCGACGGATCGCCCGGCCGATTCAGTTGCTCCACGGCGGGGTGCAGGAGATCGGCAGCGGACGGTTGGAGCGGAGGCTTCAGCTCAAGACCGGCGATGAAATCGAGGAATTGGCCGATGCCTTTAATCTCATGGCCTCGAACCTCCAACGATCGTTCGGCCAGATCGAGCAGCGGATGGGAGAGGTGCGTGCTCTCGAAGAGAAATATCGCGATTTGATCGAGCATTCTCCGGAGATGATTTATCAGCTCGACCGCAACGGCCAATTTGTCCACGTGAACAAGACGGGGCTCGACAAGCTGGGATATCAGTTGAACGAGATGCTCATGATGAAGCTCTGGGACGTGGTGCCGCGCGGACAGGAATTGCGGGTGCTGCAATACCTCGAGCAGCTGGTCTCTCGCGGGCAGAGCACGATGGAAACGGTGTTGCTCGCCAAGGATGGACGTCCGATCGACGTCGAAATTCATGCAACCGCACTGTTTGATCAGGAGCGCGGCGGCCTCGTGCATTCTCGCGCCTTCGTGCGCGACGTAACCGAGCGTCACCGCCTGGAGCAGGAGCTGCAGCATTACACGTCCGGATTGGAGCAGGCCGTCTCCGAGCGTACGCAGGAGCTGGTCGCCTCTCAAGCCCGCTATAAGGCGTTGTTCGATTTAGTCGCCGATTCCGTCTTCATGGTGAATGGAGCCGGAACGGTTGTCGCGGTGAATAAGCGCGAAGAGCAGGCGCTCGGTTACGCCGAGTCCAAAGTCGTCGGAAGCAGCATGTACGATGTCGTCGTGCCGTCTCATCGCCAGGCCCTCTCGGGATGGCTGGCCGAGATCAGCACGGGCCAGCGACAGGTGCCGACGCAGGAAATCACCGTCTACAACGCCGGAGGACATGAAACGCCGGTCGAAATGGATCTGATCCGGGTCGTCGGCGCAGGACAGGTGCTGGTGATGGTGCAGATGCGCGACATCACCGACCGGAAGAAACTGGAACGGCAGCTGCAAACGTACCGTGAAGAGCTCGAAATCAAGGTCCGGGAGCGGACGAGGGAAATCGAAGAAACGAAGCAGTATCTCGAAAATCTGCTCGAGAACGCCAACGATGTTATCTACACGCTGGACACCGAGCAGCGGTTTACCTACGTTAACAGCAAAGTGAATGTCTGGGGGTATCGCAAGGACGATCTCCTCGGCCGGCCCTATCTCTCCCTTCTCTCCAGGCGCCACAGGGGCCGCCGTCTCAAGAACACGCTCGATATCGGCGCCAAGCAGGTCTATGAAGTCGAGGTCGTGACACGGATGGGAGAGCCTCGCACGGTCATGGTCAGCGTCTCACCCCTGCACGGTGTCGAAGGGGAGATTCTCGGTGTGCTGGGCATCGCCCGCGACATGACCGACACGAAGAAGCTGGAGCAGCAAATTCGCAATTCGGAGAAGCTCGCGTCCGTCGGAAAACTGGCCGCCGGCGTCGCCCATGAAATCAACAACCCACTCGCCGGCATCCTCAACTGTCTCTACAACCTCCGCAAAGGGACCCTGTCACCGGCGCGCCAGGAGGAATACTGGGTGTCGATGGAGGACGGCGTGCGGCGGGTGCAGAAGATCGTCCGGCAGCTCCTCGACTTTTCCCAGCAGCACGAGCCCGAGTTCAGCTCTACCGATATCAACCAGGTTGTCGACCGGGTGCTCGTGCTGACGACCCACCTGTTCGCGCCCAATCTCATTCGGCTGGAGACGCTTCTGGGGCCCGCCTTACCGAGTCTGATGGTCGACCGGCACATGATCGAACAGGTCTTGATGAACCTGATTCTGAATGCCGTGCAAGCCATGAAAGGGGGCGGGGTGCTGACGATCCGCACGACCGTCGCCGAGGGCGTCTGTCGCATCGAGGTCGGCGACACGGGTTCGGGCATTCCGCCGACCGTGCTGCCGCGCATCTTCGATCCGTTCTTCACGACGAAGAGCGAAGGCGAAGGCACCGGCTTGGGTCTCTCCGTGAGCCTGGGCATTGCCGAACGACATGGTGGTAGGATTCTGGTGGAGAGCGAAGTCGGGAAGGGAACCACATTCACGTTATGTCTGCCGTTGTCGAGAGAGAGATCCTTGGTGGAAAGGGTGTCATGAAGGGGTTGGCCATCCTGTTGGTCGACGATGAGCCCCTCATGCGCCTGTCGATGGTCGACGCCCTGGAGGCGGTCGGCTATGACGTCCATGCCGCCGCGTCCGGGACGGAGGGCATCGAGGTGTTGCGCCAGAAACCGTTCGATCTGGTCATCACCGACCTGCGGCTACCCGGTGCTGACGGGCTTACCGTGCTCAAAGCCACGAAAGACAAGTCGCCGGAGACCGAGGTCGTGATGATCACGGCGCACGGCTCCGTCGAATCGGCGGTGGGCGCGATGAAGCTGGGCGCCTTCGACTACATCACCAAGCCCTTCCAGATGGACGAACTCTTGTTGATCGTGGAACGCGTCGGACGCGTCATTGCCCTGCGCCGCGAGAATCGCGACTTGAAGGAAACACTGGAGAGCAAGTTCTGCTTCAACGGCATCCTGGGCAGCAACAGTCAGATGCGCGGCGTGCTGGAAAAGATCAAGACCGTCGCGGGGACCGATTCGACGATTCTGATCCTGGGAGAAAGTGGGACGGGAAAAGAGTTGGTGGCCAATGCCATCCATCAGAACAGTACCCGCAGCCAGCATCCCCTCATCAAAGTGAGCTGCGCGGCGTTGCCCGAAACGTTGCTCGAGGCGGAGCTGTTCGGCCACGAAAAGGGCGCCTTCACGGGCGCCTTGCGACAGCGGCGGGGACGGTTCGAGTTGGCCCATCGCGGCACGCTGTTTCTGGATGAGATCGGCGAGATTTCCCCTGTCGTGCAGGTCAAGCTGCTGCGGGTGCTGCAGGAACGTAAATTCGAGCGGGTCGGCGGTAATGAAACCATCGACGTCGACGTCCGGCTGGTCTGCGCCACGCAAAAGGATCTCAAGAAAGAAGTCTCCCAAGGAAAGTTTCGGGAAGATCTGTATTACCGCTTGAACGTCGTGCAAGTGGTGATTCCGCCGCTGAGAAAGCGGCAGGAAGACATCATGGTCATCGCCGATCACGTCCTACAGACCTGTTCGGTCAAAATGAGCAAAAAGCTGAAGGGCTTTTCCCCTTCCTCGCGAGAGATGCTGTTGCGCTATTCATTCCCGGGCAATGTGCGGGAACTCGAGAACATGGTTGAGCGCGCCGTGGCGCTGGGACGCGACCGTGAGCCGGTGCAGCCGCAAGACCTGTGCGGATCTCAGTCCTGTCCGTTCACCGGCGGCGTCCCTCAAGAGACCTGTGGTTTTTGCAGCGAAGGCTTGACGGGACAAAAGCGGCCGGAGCGGCCATTGAATTCACTCGCCGGCGCCCGGGAAGAATTCGAAAAGGAATACATTATTTCCGTGCTGGAACGCGTCGAAGGCAGCCGCACGACTGCGTCGAAGATTCTGGGGCTCTCCCGCAAGGCGCTGTGGGAAAAGTGCAAGCGCTACGGCATCCCGTCCGCAAAGGACGAACCGGACGAAGAAGAGTCCAAGTAAATCTCAGAATTCAAATCTCAGATTCTTAAGATTTGAAATTTGAGGTTTGGAATTAAGAAGGCGACAGGCTTCAAGCGGCCTGTCGCCTTTTCATTTTTTCTTTTTAGGTGAGGGTAGGGGAAGGCGTCGCCCGGAAGGCTGAGCGACTTCATCGGAGAAACCGGGACCCGCCGAGACTGTTCCGAGAAGGAAAGCTGGAACTGACCGACGCGCCACGGTCTGGTCAGACCGTGGCGGAGAGAATTCCAGAAGGCTTCCGCTCGGGACAGTCCGGAAGGGTGGTTTCGGGAGATGGGAAGCGAACCTTCTGGGCGATGCCGAGAGCTACTCCGCCGGCTCCGCCCCGCCTTCCCACAGCTTCACCGTCCGGTCCCAGGACGCACTCGCCAACCGCAGCCCGTCGGGGGAAAGCGTCACACCACGCACGCCGCCGGTGTGGCCCTTGAGTGTGCGGAAGCAGCGGCCTGATTTGAGATCCCAGAAGCGGATGGTATTGTCGTCGCCAGAGCTGATGAGGACTTTGCCGTCGGCCGTGACGACCAGCGAGCGGACCCAGCCACTGTGGCCCTTCAAGGTCCGGTGCTCGAGCGCCGCGGGCATTTCAAAAATCTTGATCGTCTGATCGCGGCTGCCGGTAATCAGGTATTTGGCGTCCGGCGTAAAGGTCATCGCGCCGATCCAGTAGTCCATCGGCTTTTGAAATCCGCCGTCGTCTTCGATGAAGTAGCCGCGCGTCTCCGTCGAATCTTCTTCGGTCTCCTGCCAGTGCCCGTTGTGGAGAATTTTCTCCTCGCCGCTGGGCAGGACTTCCCAGATCTTGATCTTGCCGATGTCCATGCCGCTGGCGAGATGGCGGCCGTCCGGTGAAAACGCGACGCAGACCGACCAATGGTGGTCGTACTCATCCTTGCCGAGCAGCGTCATCAACTCGGTTCCGGTCGTGACTTCCCAAATCTTGATGTCTTTGTTGTGGCTTCCCCGGGCGAGCATCAAGCCGTCGGGAGACAGCGACAGGCTGCAGATGTTGTGATCGTAGCGCGTAAAGAGCAATTTCAACGGCTCGCCGGTCTTGGGATTCCACAAGCGTATGGTCCGGTCTTCACTGCCCGTGGCCAATGCCTGCCCGTCCGGCGTGTAGAGAACGGAGCGAATATCGTGCGTGTGGCCGCGCAGCGACCGTAGCAACCGGCCGGTCTCAATGTCCCAGATCCGCACCAGACGATCGACGCCGGCGCTGGCAAGCGTCGTGCCGTCCGGCGCGAAGGCAACGGTCCAGACGCCATGCGAATGTCCGCGGAATGTTCGCACCTCGCGGGCGCCCGCGGTCCAATATTCGAGCGAATCAACGGGAACCGTCGTGCCGGCCGAAGGAACCGAAGGTTGTACTGGAGCGGTGGACGAGGTTGTTGGTTGTGTCATCGGTGGTCCTTGCCGAAATCCTCAATGGTTCAATAGCCGGCGGCGACAAGCGTGATTGCAAATCGTCGTTTCTGGCCAGTATAATTTGCGTTCGTTTTGGTGATCGTAAGAGAAGCCGCGGCGCCAAGTCAAGCCGCTCGAAGCGCCGTCCACACCGCATCACGACGAGGGAAAGCGGCTCCCGGAACCTGAAAATCGAGGCTGATATGGAACTGCGTTTTCAGCCTGCTTTGCTGCAGGAAGTGATCGACTCGTTCGTGGAAAAGACCGAACGGGAAGGGGACCCCACCTATTATAAGGAGTTCCACGAGCTGGCGGACCCGATCTACGAAAAGTTCACCCTCGATGACCGGGAAAGCGAGTTTAAGAAGCTCTACCAGTATCTGTTCGGCACCTGGGGATTCTCTGACATTATCCGCGACGCCTTCAACGAATATCCGCTCGTCAAAGAAAAAATCGGCATCGTGCTCGTCAAGGGCGTACTGAAAGAAGATCAAGAGGGTGTCGACATCCTGCGCAAGTGGGGATCGGTCGAGTAGGACATGGCCAAGCAGTTCGAAGAAAAGGGTCTGAAGGGTGTCGGTATCAAGCTCATTCCCCGGCGATTCTACGATCCGGCCCTCACCCGGTACTGTCGGCACGAACTCATGCATATTTCCGATA
>Ga0207679_10002426_pt1 | contig 11491 bp, 10 predicted proteins | sample KBSC73metaG_FD_184320 | JGI IMG/M metagenome (GOLD analysis project Ga0207679, IMG submission 184320) | Corn rhizosphere microbial communities from Kellogg Biological Station, Michigan, USA - KBS C7-3 metaG (SPAdes) (version 2) | ecosystem: Host-associated > Plants > Roots > Rhizosphere > Soil ...
GGATCTTGTTCTTCGCCCGGACGATGCGCTGCGCGACTGTTGGCGCCGGCGTGAGAAACGCACGGGCGATCTCCTCGGTCGTGAGCCCGCACACCTCGCGCAGCGTGAGCGCAATCTGCGCATCGGTAGCGAGCGCGGGGTGACAGCAGGTGAAGATGAGTCGGAGTCGGTCGTCCTCCACCTCCTCGTCGTCGCGTTCGGGCGCTGGCGTCATGTTCGTCGCGAGTCGCTCGGTCACCTCGATGAGCTTCGCGTCGAACCGGGCGCGGCGCCTCACGCGATCGATGGACTTGAAGCGCCCGGTGGAGATGAGCCAGGCACGCGGGTTCGCGGGAATCCCGTCCTCAGGCCAGCGCTCCACGGCGGTGGCGAATGCGTCGTGGAGCGCCTCTTCCGCGAGGTCGAAGTCGCCGAGCAGCCGGATGAGGGTCGCGAGCACGCGGCGAGATTCGCGGCGGTAGATCGCGTCGATCGCGGCGCGAGGGTCGCCCGGATGTCCCATGCCGCGTGCCTAACGTGTCGCTCGCCTGACGTCAGGACGGCTGATTGCTGAACACCATGATCGGCCGCACTTCGATGGATCCCGTCTTCGCGCCAGGGATACGCGCGGAAACCTGGATGGCATCGTTCAAGTCCGTCGCTTCGATCAGATAGTACCCGCCGAGCTGTTCCTTCGTCTCGGCGAACGGGCCATCGGTCGTCGAGACCTTTCCGTTACGGACGCGCACCGTCGTGGCCGTATTCGCCGGCTGCAGCGCGTTGCCGCCGAGCATGTGGCCGCTCTTCTGGATGTCCTGCGTGAACGCGAAATACTCCTGCGACATGGGGACGCCCTGTTGACCGTTGCGGGCAGAGGTCTCCTCGTTCTGGTAGATCAGGCACAGGTACTTCATGGCGTCCCTCCATTGAGTTGGATAACGTAGGCCGGTGTGTGGTGCATGGTCGCAAGTAGTCGATTGGCGATGACCCAAATCGACAGGGGGCCGAATGGCGGGGGCACGACGCTTTTCGAAGGCAGTCACAGCTGCGATCGCAAAGGACAAGATACTGGGCGTCCAGGCTGGCTCGGGCGACCACCGGTTCATCGGTGTGTGGGTCGTGGTGGTTGACGGCCGAGTGTTCATCCGCTCCTGGGGCCTGAAGCGGGCTGGATGGTATCAGGCGTTCGTGAACGAACCGGTCGGACGCATCCAGGCGGCGGGTCGCGAGCTCCGGATTCGGGCAGTGACTCGTGCGTCGGAGCGGACGAAGGCAGCGGTGGACGACGCGTACGCGGCGAAGTACACGACGCCCGGGGCGATCAAGTACGTGAAGGGATTTGCCCGGAGCCAGCGGCGACGCGACACGACGACTGAACTACTGCCGGCGTAGACGGCGCACCTGACACGACATGCCGATGACCAAGCCCTCTGCCAGGGAACTCGATCTCCCGGTCAAGCTGTTCAAGACTCCCGCCGCGTGGGAGAAGTGGCTCGAGACGAACCACGTGAAATCCAAAGGGATCTGGATGCAGATCGCGAAGAAAGACAGCGGTCTCTCATCGGCGACGTACCAGGAAGCCCTCGACGTCGCGTTATGCTACGGCTGGATCGACGGCCAGAAACGGCCGTTCGACGAGCGGACGTGGCTGCAGCGCTTCACGCCGCGCGGGCCGCGCAGCATCTGGTCGAAGATCAATACAGGGAAGGCCGACGCGCTGATCAAGGCCGGTCGCATGCGTGCCGCCGGCCTCGCCGCGATCGAATCGGCGAAAGCCAGCGGTCGCTGGGAAGCGGCGTATCAGCCGTGGAGCAATCCCGACGTGCCGCCGGAGCTGCAGGCGGCGCTCGACGCGTCGCCTAACGCGAAAGCCTTCTTCGAGACGCTCCGCGGCGCGAACCGCTACGGGGTCATCTTCCGGGTGCAGACGGCCAAGAAGCCGGAGACCCGCGCGAAGCGGATCGCCGACTTCATTGCGAGGTTCGAGCAGGGCGAAACGATCTTCGGCCCCGAACGACAAGCCGCCGCGAAAAAGAAGGCGAAGTAATTGGGGTCAGACCCCAATTTCACTCGACGGTCACGGACACGCTCGCGCCGCCGACGCCTTGCGACGTCGCGATGACCGTTGCCGTTCCGGCGCGCCGCCCCGTGATGCGGCCGGTGGTGGGATCGAGCCCGATGACGTTCGCGTCGGCCGCGGAGCCGAGACTCCACTCTGGCGACATAGGGTCATAATGACCGTTTCGACACCATGTCGCTCTCGGCGTCGCGGACTGACCAACCGCCACGAAGACGACCGTCGGGCTGACGAGAATCGACGCACCGCCGACGCCGCACCCCGGGTCGACGATGACGCAGTTCGCGGACGACGCGACGAGACCCAGTGACACTACGACATTACAGAACGCTCGGCGCATACGGCTCAACCTCTTCGGAAAAGGGGCTGGATGTCGCTGCAGAGCCGCCGCTCAATGCGAGCCGAGTGCCACCCGTCGATCGCCGCCAGACCTGTGCAGAAGTGCGCGCGCCACCGCGGCTTGGCCAATCCGCCGCGCACACTGCGTTCAACCGGTCGTGTCAGTTTTTCAGGAGGGAGGCGTGAGAAACTGACACGGACGCAACAGCGACAGGTAAAGCGACAGGTAATTGGTTGCTGGAACTGGTTACAGGTAATCAGAACCCTTTGGATGTCTCTCTCAGTGAGGAGATGAGCATCCCAAGGGTTCAAATAACCAGTTACCAATTCCAGTAACCAATTACCTGTCGCTGTTCTCGTTATCTGACGGTGACAGAGACCCGCGCCCCTTCAGCGCCCCTGGATGTGGCGATCACGCTCGCCGTCCCAGCCAGGCGACCCGTTATACGGCCGGTCGCGGCATCGAGGGCGATCACGCTCGAGTCGGCCGACGAGCCCAGGCTCCATTTCGGCGACGCGACATCGTAGCGACCGTCATGACACAGCGACGCCGACGGCGTCACCGACTCACCGACCGCCACGACCACGGTTGACGGGCTCACGACGATCAGGAGCCCGCCATTCGAGCACGACAGATCACCCGCGACGCACCGGAAATACGACCCGAGCGTCGTGAACGACACCGCCAACGCAAGGAATGATCGCCGCATAGGTGCCGGGCCCCTCGGGCAGGATTCGCTCCGTCACGGCGCGGGAATGATGAAATTCGACTCTGACCCCTGACCCGTGCCCCCAATTACTCGTAGCGGAGCGCCTGCATGGGATGAATCTTTGAGGCGCGGCGCGCTGGCAAGTACCCCGCACCAAGGGCCACTAGCGCGAGTACGAGCGCGGAGCCGATCACCACGAGCGGATCGTGACCCTCCAAGCCGTACAGCAGGGAGCGGGCGGTCTTCTCCATCGCCAGGGACCCGATGATCCCGATCACCCCGCCGATCAGGGTCATCCGCCCGACCTGGCGCAGCACCATCGTCCGCACGCGGCCCGCATCCGCGCCTAACGCCATGCGCACGCCGATCTCGCGCGTCCGCTGCGCGACCGTGTACGCCAGCACGCCATAGAGACCGATCGCCGCGAGCAGCGTCGCCAGCGCCGCGAACGACGCCGACAGCGTGCTGATCACCCGATCCAGGTACACGTTCTCCTGCACCTGCCTCGGCAACGTCTTGAGGTCTTCGACCGGAAGAGTCGGGTCGATCTGCGCCATGATCGCCGGAATGGTCCGCATGATCTGGCGCGGCTCCATCGCGGTGCGCACGTAGAAGTTCAGGAAGCCGGTCGTACTGTCCTGTGCCCACGGGCGGAAGTAGACCGGCGGGACGTCGTCCTTCACGCTGTTGTACTTGGCGTCCTTCACGAGGCCGACGATCTCGATGTCGTTGATCTTCGCGTGCGACTCCGCCATGTGCTTCCCCACGACGTCCCGACCGAGCTTGAACTTCTTCGCGAACGCCTCGTTCACGATCGCGACCTTGGGCGTCCCGAGCCTGTCGGATGCGGTGAACTCGCGGCCCGACAAGACGGGCACGCCTAACGTCTTGAAGTAGCCGGCGCCGACCGCGTTGAACCGCGAGTTGCTGTCGATGTCGGGGCCGGACTTCCAGCCATCCACCTCGACGTCGTTCCCCCAGCTGTTCCCCGCGAGGAGACCGACCAGCGTCTCGGTCACACCGGTCACGCCGGGAATGGCCTGGAGCGACTCCTCCGCCCGCTGGAAGAACTGGCGCGATTGCTCGCGCGTGTATCCATTGCGCTCCGGCGAGATCGAGAACGTGACGACGTTCTCGATGGAGAGCCCGAGGTTTACGCGGCTGACGTTGAACAGGCTCCGCACGAACAGGCCAGCCCCGATGAGCAGCGCCATCGAGAGTGCGATCTGCGCCGTCACGAGCGAGCTCCGGAACTGCATCGCGGAGCGCGTGCTGGAGTGCTTGCCGGAGTTCGCCCGCAGCGTCGTGACGAGGTCGGCACGCGTGGCGTGCAGCGCCGGAAAGAGCCCGAACACCACGCCGGTGAGAATCGAGAGGCCGGCTGCGAACGCGACCACGGTCGGGTCGACGGCGAACTGCACGCCGCCCAGCGAATCGGGCGGCAGCATGGCTCCGAGCCCCGCAAGCGTCCAGCGCGCGACCACGAGACTCACGATGCCGCCCAGCACCGCGAGCACACACGACTCCGTGAGCAGCTGCGTCAGGAGTTGCCGGCGGCTCGCGCCTAACGACAGGCGCACCGCCATCTCCATCGACCGGTTCGCCGCGCGCGCGAGCAACAGGTTGGCGATGTTCGCGCAGGCGATGATGAGCACGATCGCCGTGATGCCGATGAGCAGGTAAAGCGGCGTACGCACGGTGTCGTGGAGGCTGCTCTGTCCGCGCGCGCCATCGCTGACACCGACCACCTTGGCGCGGAAGCGCTCCATCGTCTTGTCGCTCAGGCCCTGCTGCTGCTTCGCCTCGACGTCGTTGATGATCGGCCGGTAGATGGCGTCGATCCCACGCTTCGCCTGCTCCATGGACACGCCTGGCTTGAGCCGGGCGAAGAGGTAGACCCAATACCACGACCGGCGGTCGAAGCCATTGAACCCGGGCTCGAGAGCGCCGCGCATCGAGATCGGCACGTATATCGACGGCCGTTCACCAAGCGTCGTCCCATCGAAATTCTTCGGCGCCACGCCGATGATCGTAAACGCCTGCCCGTTGATGACGATCGGTTGGCCGATGACCGTCGGGTCCGACGCGAGCCTGGTTTCCCAATAGCTGTACGCGAGGACTGCGATTGGGCTGGCGCCGACTCCCAGGTCGTCCGAAGCGCCGAACAGTCGGCCCAGCGCCGGTTTGAGCTCGAGGACCGGGAAGTACGATCCGGACACGAAGATCGCCCGGGTGTTCAGCGTCTGCTTTCTGAACGACAGGTTGGCGCCAAACCCTCGGTGCGCCGCTATCCCGGTGAAGACCGTTTGCGCCTTCTCCAGATCCCGGAACATCGGATAGCTGAAGACCACGTCGCAGTTGCCGGCTATCGAGCACGACTGCGAGCCGGGGTTCGGGAACGAACCGGCGAGGTTGACCAGACGGTGCGGCTCCGGCACCGGAAGCGGGCGGAGCAGCATCTGGTTGAAGAGCGAGAAGATCGCCGCGTTGGCCCCGATTCCGAGTGCGAGCGACAGCACCGCCACGGCGGTGACGAACGGCGTCTTGAAGAGCGTGCGAAGTGCAACCCTGAGATTGGCCATGACGGTCGGATGGAGACTCCAGATTGGACAAAGCGCCGAAGGTAAGAGTTTGCTCTCCCGTCATTGGCACCGGTGACCTCATCGATGGCGCTTAATGCCGCGCTTAAAAGGGCCGGGCCAACGCGCGGTCGTGACGGTATGCAGCCACTAAGCGGCGGGACCCAGTTTCCTGCGCAACCGGATGAGGCGCGACAAGTCACCGCGCCGTCCAGTCGAACTACTCGAAACAGGACTCCCTCATGTCACGCACAATACGGTACCTGCAGGCAGCGCATACCGTGGCCTACTCGGCGATCATCGCGTCGTTGATCGGCTGCTCGGATCCCGCGGACCCGTCGGATCCGGTGGGGCAACCGGTCGCGACAGTCGCGGTGACGCCCACGGCTAGAGAGCTCATCGTCGGCCGTACCGCGACCCTTACAGCCACGGCGAAGGATGCGGACGGCAACGTGATTGCCGGCCGTGCGGTTCAGTGGGCGACGAGCAACACGTCGGTCGCAACGGTTTCGGCGGCGGGCCTGGTGACGGCCGTCGCGGAAGGCACAGCCACCGTGTCGGCCACGGTGGACGGGAAGACAGGTCAGGCTGACGTCACGGTTCTGCCCGTGCCAGCAGCGAGCGTGCGCCTAACGCCACGGACCATGGTGCTCGATCCGGGCACGACGCGTCAGTTGGCGGCGGCGGCGCTCGACGCTGGCGGCAACGTTCTGGAAGGACGCACCATCGAGTGGTCGACCGACGCGCCCTCCGTTGCGACGGTGTCGGCGACTGGACTGGTCCAGGCGGTCGCGCCGGGATACGCCGACATCAGGGCAACGATCGAGGGCAAATGGTCGACGACGAGCGTCACGGTCGCGACCCCGGAGCCGGTGGAGCAGTACGATCTCGTATACGAGCGGCGTGCCTTCAACGGGCTCGGAGAGATTCGGCGGCTGACGCCGAGCAGCGGCGCGTCCTTGAAAATTCCGCTGTTGGCGGCGTTTCCGGGTTCCTTCGCGCGCGACGCGACGCCATCGCCCGACGGGACGCGAATCGCGTTCACGTTCGCGTGGTACCCCGAGGGCAGCAGCCAATTGGACGGAGAGATCTACGTCGCGGCGATCGATGGCACGAACATGATCCGCCTAACGAATGCCGAGGGGATGGACGATCAGCCCGTGTGGTCGCCCGATGGGACGCGGATCGCGTTCCGGAGCGTGCGCTCGGGACACGGCGACATCTGGGTGATGGGCGCGAACGGCACGGGTCAGACGAACCTGACGAACGACTTCCTTCCCGCGACGAGCACCGAGCACAGCCCGGCGTGGTCGCCGGACGGGAGCCGCATCGCGTACTCCAGCGACATCGACAACTTCGCCTACGTGAAGCTCTGGACGATGCGCGCGGACGGAAGCGACAAGCGGCGGGTGCTCCCGTCAACCACGGGCACCGACGTGATCGACATGGAGCCCAGCTGGTCGCCGGACGGATCGAAGCTCGCGTTTCGACGAATCTCGGCCAACGACTCGGACATTGCGATCGTCACGCTGAGCACGCAGGCGGTGTCGCGACTCCACATGGACGGCGTGCAATCGTACCCGGCGTGGTCGCCGGATGGCGAGTCGATCGCGTTCTCGTCGAGCCACCAGAATCCGATGTCGGATATCTATACTATCAAGCCGGATGGTACGGGGCTGGTTCGGCTGACGAACAGCGTGGATTCCAATTGGCGCCCACGCTGGGTGCGGTCGTCCGCGGCCGCCCTGGCCGCGCGCTAGATCAAAGGGGTCAAGTCGTTTTGATTCAAAAGGGGTCAGAGTCGTTTTGAAGCGTTCCAACGCCGCCTCCCTTTGATCTTCAAACGACTCTGACCCCTTTGATCCGAGTTTCAAACGACTCTGACCCTCGAGTGTCATGAACGCGCGTACGGCTTCGATTGTCGCCGTGATAATTCTCGCCGTCACGGTGGTGCTGTTGCTCCGGCGAGGCGAGTTGCTGGGCGCTGGCCCGGTTTCGATCGCGTTCCAGGTCATCGCGGTGCTGCTGATGCTGTGGGCGCGTCTCACCTTCGGGCGGCGGAGCTTCCATGCGGCGGCCAATCCGACCGCGGGCGGACTCGTCACGTGGGGGCCCTATCGGTACTGGCGACACCCGATCTATGCGGCGGTGTTGCTATTCCTCTGGGCGGGCGTGCTGAGTCATCCAATCGAGCCGCTCGGCCTCGGGCTGGTTGCGTTGGCCACGCTCATGACGGCGGTGCGAATTCGTTCCGAGGAGCATTACCTCCGCGCCGAGTATCAGGGAGACAGCGGGTACGACGCGTACGCTCGGCGCACGAAGCGGCTGATTCCGTTCGTTTTCTGATCCTACTTAATCAGTTTTGGCGCAGATGCCGGCGGCGGCGACAGTAGCGTCGGGGGCCGCTCGATGGGCGGGGGCCACCGATGGTCGATCGAATCCATCGGGACATGCGTGTCGGCCTGAATCGCAAAGTCGAAGGGTGCTTCCATCACCTGACGAACCTTTCGTTTACCCAGCTCGCCTGGCCTGTAGCGCAGCCCGGGTAGCCCTTCGCGCACGGCCTGAGCGAACTCGGGGTCGCTCGCCTCGAGGACGCGAAACGTCGACATGTCAGCTCGGCCCGTGGTGTCCACGACAAACTGCACAACCACGCATCCGGACACGTACCGCGACCGCAGGTCATCAGGGTATTTCACCGTCAAACCGCTTATGAGGACCGCCGGACGTTCCACCTCGATTTCGAGGAAGGCGCGCGGTTTGGGATCGATCGCGAACGCGTGGGCGGCGTACTCGTCGTCCGCGACTTTGATCGAGTCGCTGACGAAGGCTTCCGCGCCGGGCGCCGTGAGGCGCACGCGATAGGTCCCGCCGGTTGGTGCCTCGAGGACGAACGCGCCGTCATGGGTCGAGATCCCGGTCGCGAGCACGGTGTCGCGCACGCCGAGTAGCTCGACGGACACGTCAGGGATGGGCGTCTGTTTCGCCCGGTGAATTACCCGTCCGGCAACGGAGGTCTCGGCGTGTGTCGGCGCGGCGAGCGAAAGGCTAGCCAGCAGGGCAGCACACGCCGGCAGTAGTGAAGCGCGACTGGCCATCGAGATCACCTTCCAGAGGCTTGCGGTCGAAGCCAGGCTGCGACTCCTACATCCTTCACCGGGCTCAACGGATTTCAAGGGGGCGTTACGTCGACCACCGTCCCATCCGCGATCACCCAGACTCGATCGCCCGGCTCCACTTCCACCTCGGCGACGCCCGTGAACTCGCCGAATGCCGGCAGCACCATCGTCCGCGGCCGAGCCCAGAAACACGGTAGTCGCACGGTCTCCCGGCCCGGCCCCGTTAGGCGCGCGGCGGGGTGCACGTGACCACAGATGACATAACCGTCGTCCGACACCGCGGGTTTGTGCGTGAAGACGAACGGAGCCTCGCCGATCGGGCCATCCACGCACCGGATATCGATCTCCGGCCCGGGATCACCCGCGCGCTTGTCATGGTTGCCGCGCACAAGCAGCATGTCGATCGACCCGTTGCGACGCCGCCACTCACCCACGACGCGGGTCGTCTCCGGCTCGCGGCCCTCGCGCGCGTGGAGGAAGTCGCCGAGGAAGACGATACGCGTTGCGCCGGTGCGGGTGAGCGCGGCGTCGAGTCGCGCGAGCGAACCCGTCGTCGTTCCGCGCGGCACTGGAACGCCAGCGGCGCGGAACGCAGCGGCCTTCCCAAAATGCGGGTCGGCGACGAGCAGCGTTCGCGCGCGCTCCCAGTGCGCGGCACGTTCGGCCAGCAGCGTGAGGCGCTCGCCGGTGATGTCCGCCACGGCGTCGCGCTCGGGTGTCGGCTCGCTCATCCGGCAGCCTTCTCCAGCGCGAGCTGCATGCGACGAATCCGATCGGCCAACGCCTCCGACGACACTTTTTCGCGATTGCGATCCACTACGAGCGGAAATCCGAACGGCGTCACTCGCTTCGGGCGCCTAACGATCACCGTGGACCTGACCAGGCGGCGCAACGTCGCGCCGAGCCGCGTACTCTCCAGCTGCCGCTCGAGCACCTCGCGCGCGGCCTGCGACAGCAGCAGGTTGCCGGGATCGTACTGCCGCAAGACGTCGAAGAAGAGACTACTCGACATCTGCAGCTGACGCGCGGTCTTCCCTGCCCTCGGGAACCCCGGGAACACGAGACCCGCGACCCGCGCCAGCTCGCGGAACTGTCGCCGCGCCATCTCCGTCGCGTTGAGCGCGGCCTGAATATCCTCGACGAGGTTGTCGGGGCTGAAGAGCGATGCTTCGAGAGCGGCGGCGAGCGGCGGCTCGGTTGGCGACACGAGCTCGAAACCGTAGTCGTTCGACGCCATGGAGAACGTGATGGGGGCGTGGCGCGCGAGTCGGTAGGCGCATAACGCGGAAAGCCCTTCGTGAACGAGCCGCCCCTCGAACGGATACACGAACAGGTGCCATCCCTCGCGCGTCTTCACCTGCTCGACGAGCAGCTCGTCGGGCGCCGGGATGTGCGACCACTTTCGCTGCACGGCAAACAAGGGCTGGAGGGCCGCCATCTCCGGGCCGCGCACCACGCCGCGTCCCGCTTCGCCGAACCGGGCGCGCAACAGCTCCGCGAGCTGTCCCGACATGGGCAGTCGAGTCCCCGCCCAGCGAGGAACGGCACCTTTGCTGTTAGGCGCACGCCGCACCCAGGCTTTCATGTCGCGGACGCGCACGAACTCGAGCGGCGTGCCGGCGAACACGAATCGATCGCCCGGCTTGAGGCGCGCCACGAACGATTCCTCCACCGACCCAAGCGAGTCACCGCGCAGGTAGGCGACGTCGATCTGGGCGTCCCCGACGATCGTGCCGATCGACATCCGGTGACGGCGCGCGATCTCGTCGTTCGTGACGACGTACCGATCGCCGACGAGCGTGATCCGGGCGTACTCGGGATATGCGCGCAGCGCATCGCCACCGGCTGTCAGAAACTCCAGGACCCACGCCCACTCGGCATCGCTCAGCCCTGCGTACGCACGCGTGGATCGCACCTCGCCTAACAACTGGTCCGCGACGAAGCCGCCGCCCAGCGCGACGGTGACGACGTGCTGCGCGAGCACGTCGAGTGGGCGCTCCACTGGCAATCGCGCCTCGAGCAAGCCCTGCTCGACGCCATCACGCGCGGCGGCGACTTCGACGAGCTCCAGCGCGTTCGTCGGCGCGCAGGTGACGCGACTCGTCGCGCCAGGACGGTGCCCGCTTCGGCCCGCCCGCTGAAGCAGCCGCGCGACGCCTTTCGGGCTGCCGACCTGCAGTACGCGATCGACCGGCGAGAAGTCCACGCCGAGGTCGAGCGACGACGTCGCCACGACACATCGGAGCGTGCCGGTGCGCAGCCCATTCTCGACCCATTCGCGTCGCTTCCGGTCCAGCGACCCGTGGTGCAGCGCGATCGTCCCGGCCCAATCCGGCCGCGCGGCGAGAATGGCCTGGTACCACACTTCCGTCTGCGACCTCGTGTTCGTGAACACGATCGCGCTCGCGGCCTCCTCGAGCGCGGCGACGATCTGCGGCACCATCGGTGTGCCGAGGTGGCCGGCCCAGGGGAAGCGTTCGATGACGGGCGGGATCAACGCGTCGATCACGACGTCCTTGGGGTCGACGCCGCGCACGATGCGTGGCGGTGTCCGCTGCCTACCGCCAAGAAGGGCGTCGGCGGCGTCGGTGAGGTTGCCGATGGTGGCGGAGAGCCCCCAGATGCGGACGTCAGGCTGGTGGAAGCGAAGCCGGGCGAGCGCCAACTCCACGAGCACGCCGCGCTTCG
>Ga0207679_10002428_pt1 | contig 11486 bp, 9 predicted proteins | sample KBSC73metaG_FD_184320 | JGI IMG/M metagenome (GOLD analysis project Ga0207679, IMG submission 184320) | Corn rhizosphere microbial communities from Kellogg Biological Station, Michigan, USA - KBS C7-3 metaG (SPAdes) (version 2) | ecosystem: Host-associated > Plants > Roots > Rhizosphere > Soil ...
CGACTCGGCGACCGGGATCTCGTGGCGGTTGGCGAGCACGCGCGTGCGGCCCCGGCGCACGGTCTGCAGCGCATCGGCCGAAGCGGCGACGACGACGTCGCACGCGAGCACGGCGTCGGCCTGCTGCGCGTCGATCCGCACCTGGTTCAGCGCCGCCTTGTCCTTCGCGAGCCGGACGAACGAAAGCACCGATCCGCCCTTCTGCGCGAAGCCCATGAAGTCGAGCACGCTCGCCGAGTTCGCCTCGAGGTGCGCCGCCATCGCGATCAGGGCGCCGACGGTGACGACACCGGTACCGCCGACGCCAGTGACGAGGAGGTCGTACGGCCCGGTCCAGACGTGGGGCGCCGGCAGCGGCAGCCGTTCGACGAGCGTCGCGAAGCGTTCGGCGGCGGCTCCGGCGAGCGCGCCCGGGCGCTTCTTCAAGCGCCCGCCGACGACGCCGACGAAGCTCGGGCAGAAGCCCTTCGCGCAGGAGTAGTCCTTGTTGCAGCTCGACTGGTCGATCGTGCGCTTGCGGCCGAGGGGCGTCTCGAGCGGCAGCACGGCGACGCAGTTCGACTGCACGGAGCAGTCGCCGCAGCCTTCGCAGACGCGGTCGTTGATGAAGAGCCGTCGCGCCGGGTCGACGAGCTCGCCCTTCTTCCTGCGCCTGCGCTTCTCGGCGGCGCACGTCTGCTCGTAGATGAGCACGGTGACGCCGGGCATCTCGCGCAACCGCCGCTGCACCGCGTCGAGCTCGGCGCGGTCGTGGAACTCGGTGCCGGCCGGGAACTTCGCGCGCATCGCGTCGTACTTGGCGATGTCGTCGGAGAGGACGACGACCTTGGTCGCGCCTTCGGCCTCGACCTGGCGCGCGATCGCGTCGACGCTGATCGTGCCGTCGACCGGCTGGCCGCCGGTCATCGCGACGGCGTCGTTGAAGAGGATCTTGTACGTGATGTTCGAGCCGCTCGCGATCGCCTGCCGGATCGCGAGGTAGCCCGAGTGGTAGTAGGTGCCGTCGCCGAGGTTCTGGAAGACGTGCGGCACCTTCGTGAACATCGCGTGCGAGATCCAGTCGACGCCCTCGCCGCCCATCTGGATCAGGCCTTCGGTGTCGCGGTCCATCCACGAGGCCATGAAGTGGCAGCCGATCCCGGCCTGCGCGCGCGAGCCTTCGGGCACCTTGGTCGACGTGTTGTGCGGGCAGCCGGCGCAGAAGTACGGCACGCGCTTCACGGCGTCGCCTTCGTTGGCGAGCAGCTCGGGGACGGTGAAATCGCGAACGAGATGGCGTCGGTCGAGCGCAGGGAAGCGCGCCGCGAGCCAGGCAGCGACGAGCTCGATCAGGCGCGAAGGCCGCAGCTCGCCGAGCTCGGAGACGAGCGGCCGGCCTTCGGCGTCGCGCTTGCCGACCACCTTCGGCCGCACCGGACGGTTGTAGAAGAGATCGCGCAGCTGCTGCTCGACGAGGCCGGCTTTCTCCTCGACGACGAGGATCTCGTCGAGCCCTTGGGCGAACGCCTCGAGCCGGGTCGGCTCGACCGGATACGCGAGGCCGACCTTGTAGATGCGCACCCCCGCGCTTTCGAGCGCGGCGAGCGGGATATCGAGGCGGCGGAACACCTCGAGCAGGTCGAAGTGCGCCTTGCCGCAGGTGACGATGCCGACGCTCGCGCGCGCTGCCGTGACGACGTCGCGGTCGATCGCGTTGACCTTGGCGAAGGCGCGCACGGCGTCGAGCTTCGCGAAGAGACGCGCCTCGATCTTCAGCGAGGGCAGGTCGGGCCAGCGGTAGTGCAGGCCGTCGGCCGGCGGAACGAAGCCGGTCGCGCGCAGCACGTCATCGCCGCTCTTCCACGCGGCGGCGCGCGCATTCGTCTCGTCGAGGTCGACGGTCGAGCCGCTCTCGACGACTTCCGAGAGCGCCGTGAAGCCGATCCAGTTGCCCGAGAAGCGCGACAGCGCCCAGCCATAGAGGCCGAACTCGAGGTACTCGGCGACGCTCGCCGGCGCGAGCACGGGCATGTGCCACGACTGCATCGCCTGGTCGCTCTGGTGCGGCATCGACGAGGAGACGCAGCCGTGGTCGTCGCCGGCGACGACAAGGACGCCGCCTCGCATCGATGAGCCATACGCGTTGCCGTGCTTGAGCGCGTCGCCGGCGCGATCGACGCCGGGACCCTTGCCGTACCACATCGCGAAGACGCCGTCGGCGGTGCGCTCGGGATCCGACTCGACGCGCTGCGTGCCGAGCACTGCGGTCGCGCCGAGCTCCTCGTTGATCGCGGGAAGAAAGCGCACGCCCGCAGCGTCGAGCAGCTTCTGCGCCTTCCACGCCTGCTGGTCGACCATGCCGAGCGGCGAGCCGCGATAGCCGCTCAGAAAGCCCCGCGATGCGATGCCCGCGGCAACGTCGCGCGCGTGCTGCATCAGGAGCAGCCGCACGAGCGCCTGCGTGCCGGTGAGAAACACGGTGCCTGCAGTGGCGGCGAGGTTGTCGGCGAGCGCGTAGTCGGGACGGGCGAGCGAGGTCGGCATGGCGGCGGCCTCCGGAAACGAGGATGAGAAGAAGGTGCAATCTAGCTGAGGCGACCGAGAATTTGCTTCTCTTTGAACCTCCACTGCGGAGATATGCAGAATAATCTTCTCTGCAAACCATCATTCCGACATGTACGTTCTCGACGACAAGGACCGGGCGCTGCTCGCCGAGTTGCAGCGCGACTCGCGCCAGACGGTGCAGCAGCTCGCCGCCGCAGTGGGCCTGAGCGCGACGCCGTGCTGGAAGCGCGTCAAGGACATGGAGACCGCGGGCGTGATCCGCGGCTACGGTGCGACGCTCGACCGCGAGAGCGTCGGCCTCGCGCTCTGCGTCCTCGCCGAGGTGAACTTGACGCAGCACACCGAGCACACGGTGCGCGAATTCGAGCGCGCGGTCGCCGCCTGTCCGCAGATCGTCAGCTGCTACAGCACGACCGGCGCGGCCGACTACAGCATCAAGGTGCTCGTTCCGGACATCCGGTCCTACGAAGTGTTCCTGCACGAGACTGCGTTCCGCCTGCCCGGCGTGACGCACATCCGCTCCAGCGTCGTGCTGAAGGAGATCAAGGGCGAACGCGCGCTGCCGATCGGCGCCGCGCCGCAGCGAGACGGACGAGGCGGGACAGCCGCACGTCGAAAGAGACCAGCCCGGCGCAGCGGGCCGTGACATTCGACCTCCTCGTCGCCGCGGTCGGCATCGTTGCCGGCGCGATCGCCGCCGTGGCGGGCTTCGGCATCGGCAGCCTGCTCACACCAACCTTCGCCGTCGAGACCGGAACCAAGCTCGCCGTCGCGGCGGTCGCGATTCCGCACTTCGTGGGAACGATCCAGCGCTTCTGGATCCTGCGGCGCCATGTCGATCGCCGCATGCTCCTCGGCTTCGGCTTTGCAAGCGCCGCAGGCGGTCTTGCCGGAGCGCTTCTCCATGGCCGGCTGTCGAACCGCATCCTCGCGATCGTGTTCGGTATCTTGCTGCTCCTTGCCGCGATCGCGGAGTTCACGGGCTGGATGCAGAAGGTGCGCTGGGGACGGCGCGCGGCGTGGTTCGCAGGCGCGCTCTCGGGCGCGTTCGGCGGCCTGGTCGGCAACCAGGGCAGCATCCGCAGCGCCGCCATGCTGGGCTTCGACGTGCCGAAGGAAGCGTTCGTCGCGACCGCCACCGCCATCGCGCTGTTCGTCGACGGCGCGCGTCTGCCGGTCTATCTGGTCACGCAATGGCACGACATCCTCGACGTCTGGCCGCTGCTGCTCGCCGCCACGGTCGGCGTCGTCATCGGCACCGCGGCGGGGGCGCGGCTCCTGCAGCGCATCTCGCAACGGATCTTCCGTCGCTCGATCGCCGTGCTGCTCTGCGCACTCGGGATCTACATGGTGCTCGCCGGCGGCGGCGACTGATCAGGGCTTCACGAACCTGAGGACGAACTCGTCCTTCGGCTGCGGCGGGTCGGGTTCCTGGCGGTCGCGCGGGTCTTCCGGGTTGCGCAGGAACGTGCCCTCGGCGGCGAGGCGAAAGCCCGCGGCCTCGACCTCGCGCTTGACGAGCGCTTCCTCGACGCGATGCAGCGTCCCCGATTCGGAGATGCCGGTGCCGGGGCGGCCCGAATGGTCGGCGATCACGTACGAGCCGCCGGGCTTCAGCGCCGCGAAGACCGCGGCGTTCAGGCGTGCACGGTCGACGCCGAGATGGCCCATGTCGTGGTAGTTGAAGATCAGCGTGACGAGGTCGAGCCTGCCTGCCGCGTCGGGTGGCGGCGCACTCTCGAACGGCCGCACGACCGAAACGACGTCGGCGGCGACGGGCTGTTGCAGCCGCGCCGCGAGCGTCGGCGACGGCGGCCGCGGCGTCTGCGCATAGACGCGGCCGCCTGGCGCGACGGCGCGTGCGAGAAGCTCGGTCGTGTAGCCGCCGCCGGCGCTGACGTCGAGCACCGTCATCCCCGGCCGAACGCCGGCGAACGCGAGCAACTCGACCGGCTTCCTGCGCACGTCGTTCTTGCGGTCGGCGTCGCTGCGATCGGCGCTCGCGACGATCGTCTCGATGCGAGCGCGCGCAGCGGCGCTGTCGCGCGACGCCGCACCGGGATCGGGCGATGCGCAGGCGGCGACGAACGTCGCTGCGACGGTCAGGGAAGCAACTGCAGTTCGCATGGCGTCAGCGTACGAGTCGGGATTCGAGTTCGGCGATGCGGTCGAGCAGGTCGAGCGCGAGCGCGACGCCGGGTGCGTTGAGGTCGAGGTCGCGCGTCAGGCGCGTCGCGACGCGGATCCGCGCGAGCGCGTCGCCGCCGAAGCGCCACGACTCGCGCGACTCGCCGCGCGGCTGCAGCACACCCTCGACGACCCAGAGCTCGATCTCGTGCTCGGACGTGCGACAGGCGCGGCAGAGCTCGACGATCGTCAGCTCGATGTCGTCCTCGACGACGCTGCCGCGCAGTGCGCTGGAGATCGTGTCGTTCATGGCAGGCACTTACGAATTCGGGCGCGGCTGGAAGTTCGGAAACGCGTTGGCGAGGCTCTCGTAGGCCGCGCGCGCCGCGTCGGTCTCGGCCTTGGGGACGACGATCGCCAGCACCGCATAGAGGTCGCCCGGGTTCTTGCCCGGCAATCCGCGGCCCTTCAGCCGCAGCTTGCGCCCCGCCGACGAGCCCTTGGGCACGGTCAGCTGCACGGTGCCATCGGGAGTCGGCACGTCGACGCTGGCGCCGAGCGCGGCCTCCCACGGCGCCAGCGGCAGGTCGACGTAGACGTCGGCACCGTCGACGCGAAAGCGCGAGTGCGGGTTGAAGGCGATCTCGAGATAGAGGTCGCCCGGCTTGCCGCCGCCGATGCCGGCGTTGCCCTGGCCGGCGAGTCGCAGGTGCTGCCCTGGCCGGATGCCCTTCGGGATGTGGACGTCGAGCGTGCGCTCCTGCATCTGGACGCGGCCGTCGGGACCCTCGACCGGTGCGCGCAGCGAGATCGTCCGCTCGGCCCCGCGGTACGCGTCCTCGACGTCGATCAGCACCTTGGCGTGGTGGTCCTCGCCCTGCGCGCTCGTGCGGCGGCGACCTGCCGATGGGCCGGCACCGCGGCGGCCGAACAGCGTCTCGAAGAAGTCGCTCGGGTCGAAGTCGGCGCCCGCGCCGAACGTGCCGCCGGCACCGAACGGGCTGCCCTGGCCGCCGCGGAACTCGAACCCCGCGTCCCAGTTCGGCGGCGGCTGGAAATCCTGGCCGGCCTTCCAGTTGCTGCCCATCTGGTCGTACGCGGTGCGCTTCTCCGGGTCCTTCAGGACCTCGTTCGCCTCGTTGATCTCCTTGAAGCGCGCCTCGGCGTCGGCGAGCTTGCTGACGTCGGGGTGGTACTTGCGCGCGAGCTTGCGGTACGCCTGCTTGATCTCGTCCTGCGTCGCCGTCCGCGGCACGCCGAGCGTCTCGTAGTAGTCCTTGTATTTCATTGTTCTTCGCCGCTCAGTGGACGTGGCTCGCCTGCTGCGCCGCTGCCGCGACGTCGGCGTCGCACGGCGTCATCAGCGTTTCGCGCGTCGCCTGCAGCGTGACGTGGCCGATCGCGAAGCGCTCGCGCATCCGCTCGGCAGCGGCCCGGAAGAACGCGTCGTCGGGATGGCCGGCGGGCATCGCGAGGTGCGCGGTGAGCGCGACGTCGGCCGTCCCCGTCGCCCAGACGTGGAGGTCGGTCACGCGGGCGACGCCCGGCAGCGCCGCGAGCTCGGCGCGGACGGCATCGAGGTCGATCGTGGTCGGCACGCCATCGAACATGAGGTGCAGCGAGTCGCGAAACAAGCCCCAGGTGCCGAGCAGGATGACGACCGCGATCGCGAGGCTCGCCGCCGGATCGAGCCACGTCCAGCCGAGCCACGCAGTGAGCGCGGCGGCGACGACGACGCCAGCCGACACCGCCGCGTCGGCGGCCATGTGCAGGAACGCGCCACGCGCGTTGAGGTCGACGTGGCTGCCGCGGAGGAAGAGCAGCGCGCTCGCGCCGTTGACGACGATGCCGATCGCGGCGACCGTCATCACCGTGCCGGTCGCGATCGGCTGCGGCGCGGCGAAGCGGCCGATCGCCGCCCACGCGAGCGAGCCGATCGCGACGAGCAGCAGCAGCGAGTTCGCGAACGCGGCAAGGATCGACGCGCGCTTCCAGCCGTAGGTGTGGCGGGCGTCGGGCGCGAGCCGACCGGCGAACGCGCCCGCCCACGCGAGGACGAGGCCGAGGACGTCGCCGAGGTTGTGGCCGGCATCGGCGAGCAACGCAAGCGAGTCGGCGCGCCAGCCGTAGTACGCCTCGACGACGACGAACGCGACGTTGATCGCGATGCCGATCGCGAACGCGCGCTCGATGCCCTGCGCCATGTCGCCGTGCGCATGCCGATGCGAGTGGTCGTGCGCCTGGCCGCGGCCGTGCGCGTCGCCGTCGTCGTGGCGGTGCATGGCGCGACTGTGCCGCGTCCCGCGCTCAACCGGCGAGCTGCGCGCGCATCGCCCCGATCACCGCGCGGTAGTCGGTGGCGCCGAAGATCGCGCTGCCAGCGACGAAGGTGTCGCAGCCGGCATCCGCAGCGGCGCGGATGTTGTCGACCTTGATGCCGCCGTCGACCTCGAGGCGGATGTCGCGGCCGCTGGCATCGATCCGCTCGCGCACCTGCGCGATCTTCCTGAGCGCCGAGGCGATGAAGCTCTGCCCGCCGAAGCCGGGGTTGACGCTCATGACGAGGACAAGATCGACCTTGTCGATCTCCCAGTCGAGGACGTCGAGCGGCGCCGCCGGGTTGAAGACGAGCCCCGCCTTGCAGCCGACGTCGCGGATCAGCTGCAGCGTGCGGTCGACGTGCCTGCTCGCGTCGGGATGGAAGCTGATGACGTCGGCGCCCGCCTTGGCGAACGCCTGCGCGAGCGCGTCGACCGGCTCGACCATGAGATGGACGTCGATCGGCACCTTCGTGCCGTCGGCACGCACCGCGTGCTTGCGGATCGCCTCGCACACCATCGGACCGATGGTCAGGTTCGGCACGTAATGGTTGTCCATCACGTCGAAGTGGATCCAGTCGGCGCCGGCGGCGATGACGTCGCGGACCTCCTCGCCGAGCCGCGCGAAGTCGGCCGAGAGGATGCTCGGGGCGATGCGGTGCTGCACCATGCGCGGACGATTCTAGGCGGCGGCCTTCTAGAATCGGCACATGGCCCGAGCCGAGTTCACGACCAGCGTCGCGGTGCGCCACCTGCCGGAGCAATCGGAGCCCGACAAGGGCCAGTACGCGTTCGCGTACACGATGACGATCACCAACAGCGGCGAGATCACCGCCCAACTGGTCGCTCGCCATTGGGTCATCACCGACGCCAGCGGCCATGTCGAGGAAGTCCGCGGCCTCGCCGTCGTCGGCCACCAGCCCGTGCTCAAGCCCGGTGAGTCGTTCGAGTACACGAGCTGGACGAAGATCGCGACGCCGAACGGCACGATGCGCGGCACGTACTTCTGCATGACCGAGGACGCGCGTCCGTTCGAGGCGCCGATCGCCGAGTTCGGGCTCACGCTCGCGTCGGCGCTGCACTGACGCTCGAGATATCGGCAACGCGGGTGCGGACATTCGCGATCCGCGGCGGCCGCTCCATACAATCCGCGGCGTGATCTCGCAGACGTGCTTCGCCATCCCTGCCCACGCCGTCTCGACGGCGCGTGACGGCTTGCGCGCGCAGGCGGCGAGCGAGCCGCATTGGCCGAGAGTGCAGCGGGCGCGATTGCTCGCACATTCCTGAGCCCGGCGATCACCGTCCCCTTCCGCGCCAATTCTCGATCGCCGGGCCCTCGACGGGCGCGATCCGGCCTGCCGGCCGGGCATCGATCAGGAATGTCCAATGCAACTCGATTCCACTCTCGGGCGAATCGTCTTCCAGCCCGAGTCGAACGGCGACTACACGCTGTGAGCGCCGCAGCCGATCGCATCGGCGAGCGCCCGCCGATGCTCCTCGACGGCGTCGTGCAGCCGCTGCGCACGATCGTCGCGCTCGCCGAGCTCTCGCCGAAGTCGGACAACGCCGTCGCGCGCGCCGCGCTCCTGGCCCGCGAGCACGGCGCGACGCTGCGACTGCTGCACGTCGTCGCGGCGCGCAGCTTCCCTGCCGCATCGTCCGAGGCGGCACGCGACGACGACACGACGGCATGCATGGAGCGCGCGCGCCGCGCGTTGCTGGCGCTTGCCGCGCGGACGGCGAGCGCGCATCGCGTCGATGCGGACTGCTGCGTACGCGCGGGCGATGCGCTTCAGGTCATCGTCGACGAGACGCGCGGCGCGGATCTCGTCGTCGTCGCCGCCAAGCGCGGCAACGCGCTGCGCGACTTCGTGCTGAAGGCGCCGACCGAGCGTCTGCTCAGGATCGTGCAACGGCCGGTGCTCCTGGTGAAACGCGCCGCGCTCGACGGCTATGCCGAGCTGCTCGTCGCCGACACGGCAACGTCGCATGGCGGCGTGCTCGTCGAGTCGCTCGCGCACCGTCGCGACGCACGCGACGGCGATGCGCTCGTCGTCGTGCGCAAGGAGGCGCGCTCGAGCATGGCGAGCTTCCTGCTCGGCACGCCGGCGCAGCGTCTGGTGGCGCACGCGAGCTGCGACGTGCTCGTGCTCCCGAAGGCCGTCGCCGCAGCCGCACGCAAGCACGCGCGCGAGCGGCGTCGCATGGCGATCGACGCGCGACGGCAGGCGAAGGCGACGCCGGCAGCGTGAGCGCAGGGGGCCGGGCACTAGACTCGACCGCGTGTCCCTGACCCTCCTGCTCCTGCTGCCGTTCGCAGGTGGCGCGCTCGCGGCGTGCCTGCCGACCAACGCGCGCAACCTCGAGCCGACCGTCGCCGGACTGGTCGGCCTCGCCGTCCTCGCGCAGGTGGCGATGCTGTTCCCCGAGGTGCGCGACGGCGGCGTCGTCAGCGAGCGGATCGCCTGGCTGCCGAGCCTCGGCGTCGACCTCGTGCTGCGAATCGACGGCTTCGCCTGGCTGTTCGCGATGCTCGTCAGCGGCATCGGCGTGCTCGTCGTCGCCTATTCGCGCTACTACCTGTCGCCCGACGATCCTGCCGCGCGCTTCTACTCGCTGCTGCTCGGCTTCATGGGCGCGATGCTCGGCGTCGTCGTCTCGGGCAACCTCGTCCAGCTCGTCGCGTTCTGGGAGCTGACGAGCCTGTTCTCGTTCCTCCTCATCGGCTACTGGAGCCACCGTCGCGACGCCCGACGCGGCGCGCGCATGGCGTTCACCGTCACGGCAGCCGGCGGCCTCGCGCTGCTCGCCGGCGTGCTCCTGCTCGGTCGAATCGTCGGCAGCTACGACCTCGACCGCGTCCTCGTCGCCGGCGACGCGGTGCGCGCGCATCCGCTCTATCCGGTCGCGCTCGGCCTCGTCCTGCTCGGCGGGCTGACCAAGAGCGCGCAGTTCCCGTTCCACTTCTGGCTGCCGCATGCGATGGCGGCGCCGACTCCGGTGTCGGCGTACCTGCACTCCGCGACGATGGTCAAGGCCGGCGTCTTCCTGCTGGCGCGGCTCTGGCCGGTCCTCGCCGGCACCGACGCGTGGTTCTGGATCGTCGGCGGCGCCGGCCTCGTGACGCTGCTGCTCGGCGCGTACGCGGCGATGTTCCAGAACGACATCAAGGCGCTGCTCGCGTACTCGACGATCAGCCACCTCGGCCTGATCACGCTCCTGCTCGGGCTGAACAGCCCGCTCGGCGCCGTCGCCGCGGTCTTCCACACGATGAACCACGCGACCTTCAAGGCGTCGCTCTTCATGGCGGTCGGCATCGTCGACCACGAGACCGGGACGCGCGACATGCGCCGCCTCGACGGTCTCGCGCGCAGCATGCCGATCACCGCGACGCTCGCGATGGTCGCGTCGGCGGCGATGGCCGGCGTGCCGCTGCTGAACGGGTTCCTGTCGAAGGAGATGTTCTTCGCCGAGACGGTGTTCGTGACCGGCGCGCCGTGGGTCGAGGTCGGCCTGCCGCTCGCGGCGACGCTCGCGGGCATCTTCGCGGTCGTTTATTCGCTGCGCTTCGGCCACGACGTCTTCTTCGGCCCGCCGCCGCGCGACCTGCCGCGCGAGCCGCACGAGCCGGTGTTCTGGATGCGGCTGCCGATCGAGGTGCTCGTGCTCGTGTGTCTCGTCGTCGGCATCTTCCCGGGTTGGTCGATCGGCCCGGTGCTCGATGCCGCGGCGCGGCCGGTCGTCGGCGGCGCGCTGCCCGAGTTCAGCCTCGCGCTCTGGCACGGCTTCAACGCGCCGTTCGCGATGAGCCTGGTCGCGCTGGCCGGCGGCGTCGCCGTCTACCGGATCTTCGGCGAGCGCTTCAAGCAGCGATCGCTGCGCGGCGCGCCGCTGATCGATCGGCTCGACGGCAAGCGCCTGTTCGAAGGCGCGCTCGCCGCGCTGACTGCGCTCGCGCGCCGGCTGCGCCGCGCCGGCTCGACGCGTCATCTGCAGCCGCAGCTGTTGTGGATGGTGCTCGTCGCCGGCGCCGCGGCGCTCGGCTCGGCGCTGATCGTGCCGCTCGAATGGGGCGACCGCGCGAGGATCCCGGTCCGCCTCGGCTTCGTGCTGCTCTGGGTCGTCGGCGCGGCGGCAGCGATCGGCGCCGCGTCGCAGGCCAAGTTCCATCGCCTCGCCGCGCTGACGATGCTCGCGATCGTCGGACTCATGCTGTGCGTCACGTTCGCGTGGTTCTCGGCGCCCGACCTCGCGTTGACGCAGATCGCGGTCGAGGTCGTGACGACGGTGCTCTTCCTGCTCGGGCTGCGCTGGCTGCCCAAGCGCGTCGAAGCCGACGACCCGCGGACGCGCGGGCGCGCGCGCTGGCGGCGCGGCCGCGACTTCGCGATCGCGGTGCTCGCCGGCGCCGGACTCGCCGCCGTGTCGTACGCGATGCTGACGCGCAGCGCACCGCAGAGCATCGCGCCGTTCTTCCTCGCCAACGCGCTGCCCGAA
>Ga0207679_10002432_pt1 | contig 11466 bp, 11 predicted proteins | sample KBSC73metaG_FD_184320 | JGI IMG/M metagenome (GOLD analysis project Ga0207679, IMG submission 184320) | Corn rhizosphere microbial communities from Kellogg Biological Station, Michigan, USA - KBS C7-3 metaG (SPAdes) (version 2) | ecosystem: Host-associated > Plants > Roots > Rhizosphere > Soil ...
GTCGCTTTCAGGTAAGCAGTGGGAGCGCTCGCGCTCTAAACCGCGACCGTAAACTTCATTTGCCACGGTCTTGTCGTTGTGGTCGTCGAGGCTCGCTTGTCTTGCCAAATGGGATGCAGGTGCCACTTCATCGCCCTTGCGAAAATAAGAGGTGGAGGAGAATTCGGGGTCAGCATCACGGCTGGTTCGGCTGGAGCGCGACATTCAGTTCAACTCCTCGCGACCTAGATGTGGCGGCATCGGCGTCCTGCCAGCATTGAGCTCCCGGTCAAAGTGGGCGAGCTTGCTGCCGGTGTCCTTCAAAAAAAAGCGCCTACCCAAGGCGAAGAACGCGGCGGCGAGATTCAAGAAGAGGATCGTGATCGAGATCAAGATCTGCGAAAGGTAGTGCTCGGCGAGGAGGAGGCGGTACGGGGCGAGGAAGCGAAGCTTGCTTGCCAGAAAGAAAAGCACCCCCAAGGTGACAACCGTGGCTGCAAAAATGGAATTCGAGATCACCGCGGGCCTCCTGGCAGCGCCTGGGCGGGGCAACTGTCCTGCTGATGTCGTTCTTTCATTTTGCTGTCTCGCTGGTGAACGCCTGATCTTCCCGGAAATAGGTGATCGTCATCCCGAGTGGATTTACCGGGATCAGTTCGTTCGGAACGCGGTCTTTAAACAGGAACACGAAATTGGCCGTCCACAAGGTTCGGTTTAGGATCGAATGATCGGCGGGAGCGTATTCGACTCGGTAGAAATCCACGGAAGCCCGGTAGGGAGACTTCTCCATGGATTCCAGAGCTACTTTTCGTATCTCGATATCAACTTCGGGCGAGGAAGGGTCGGTGAGGAACTTGTTGACCGTCTCTTCTTTCTTATGTCGTTCGATTGTGTCGTTCGCCAGCTTGCCATCGAGAAAATAGAGAGCGTCGGTGAAGTCGTTATGAATCGTGTAGCGGTTGCGGCGGTAATACAGGCGGCAAAATTCGGAGAGGAAGTATTTGGCTTCTCGGTCCCCGGGAAGATATTCAAGGCTCCTGTAGTCGACCGCTTGGGCGCGTCCCAGTTGATCAATGCGAATCACGAGCGGGCGGAAATTCTTGAAAGTGCGAACCGTTTTCAGATTGAGAATGACCAGGCCCAAAACGGCAAAGCATAGCAAGGCGACTGCGACCTTGAGATAGTTGTTGGTGACGATCGCATCGCCGTATTTTTCGAGGTAGAGCTGCTTGGCTTCTTGGAACTCTTTATCACTCATGACCACAAATACTCAATTACGGCTCCCGAGGAGAGCCCGGAAGTGCCACTAAAAACGTGGCTGGTGAGTGCCGGAACCTTAAGCAGGGCGTAGACGCCGCCCAAGAAAACCACGATCAACAAGGTCAGCAGGCTGGCGGGATCGGGAATGGGCAAGAACGGCGGCTGAGTGAGCACGTAAATGACAAGATTGCCCATTACAAATATGGTTGCCGCCGCAATCACCTGATAAAAGGCGTATTGCATGAAGCACTTTAGCCAGCCCCAGAAGAGCCATTCGAGCTTGGGCACGATAAAAAAAGGTATAAAGATGGGCCCGACGAGGACACAAATGGCTTGAGCCAAGAAGCCATACGCAGTGATGATGATGGCGACTGCTTCCCATAGGGCCAAGATCGCCAGATCGAGAATGTAGGCGAGGCTGCCCGAGAAATCGGCCAGTCCGGGTGACTGAATCTGACCCTCATATTGGCTGATGGCATTGGTGGCATTCTGCAGTTGCGTGCCTGCGATGAGGCTGCTGAGATAAGAAGTCTGATCCGTGATCAAGTGATAAAAGCTGCGCCCTAGCCCCGGAATAGGAGTGGCGTAGTACTGGGTCATGGCAAAGCCAAAGGCGATCATCATGACCAGTCCCGCAAAGTTGCCAAACTGAAAGCCGCCACCGCGATCCGCGGAGCTGAGCGCCGCTTTGGCCCCGAACCAGACAATCATGATGGTGGCAAAGGAAAGGAACATGCTTTGGCCGAGGAAAGCGAATTGCCCAACGTGTTGCGTGAGCAGCTGTGTGATGAAAGTGGTGATGGAGTTCAGCTGACCCATAGCAATGTTCCTCTCCTCATGTCGGCGATTAGGGCAGGCGGTAGTTATTGAGAGTTTGGCCAATACCTCCGGCGAGCTGCTGGCCAAAGCCGGAACTATTCAAGCGACGGCTGATATCAGCGCTGGTAATGGCAGTGGCCGAGTCGCGAGCCTGTTTGGCAAGGACGGTCTGCTGCTCAACTAGCGCGACCAGCAGTTTATTTGTGTCCTGAGCGTTTTCGAGGGCCAAAACATTGGTGGCATTTACCTTGTTAAGAACGGAAACTTCGGTGTTGAGGTTGGGAGTGTTGGAAAAGGAGTCATTCTTGATGTTGCCAATCGTGTTGGTCGTGTTCAGCGCATTCGCACGGATGGCGCCAATTATTTGCATGGCATTCTGAGCGGCACTGTCTACCAGTTCGATGGTGGCAGCATCGGACTGCACTCGCTGCACTTCGCTGGCAGGCATGGAGGCTAGTAGGGTCGCACTGTAGGGAACAAAGGTGTTAGTGGCCCCCTTGAATCCGCCGACCACGGCAGGAAACGCGCCAGAGTTGACGCCGTTGATCCAAGGGGTGGTGTTCCCATAGACGTCTTGAGCGCTTGCATAACGCCATGGTGCCCACGCAGCCGCATAACGCGTGGCCATATTGGGAATATTGCGAGACATTTGCAGGGCTAGGTTGTACTGGTTGAGGACTTGACTGTAAGTGGCGCGAAGCTGATTTAGTTGTTGCACCAGTTGCGAGTAGCGTAGCAGTGCGTTGGCGTAGTTTGTTGGGTCATAGACGACGCTGAATCCGAACTGACCTTGCGCGCGGTTTGGGGCGAGTGCCAGTGCAACGGCAACTAGACCGATCGATAAAAGCTTCTTCATTGTCGCTCTCCTTGGGCTTAGAGGGTTGCGGGTATTGAGTGGGTGCTGTAGTCGGGCAAAAGAAGGTCGTTGGACAAGTAGATCTTTATCCGCGCGCCTTCTCGTATGGTTACGGTCGGAAGAATGTTGAGAAAACGGTCGAGAATGTGTTCTCCCGCATTAGCCATGCCGACACCGAATCCTTGGCGGATGCGATCCGACGCGTCGGAGTCGAGCACGGTGCCGCTGCCAAGCTGCGCAACGCCGCCGAGGACACCGATGGCAAGGGATGCTCCAAAGATCCTGGCGTAGTGATTATTGACCTTGTCGCGAAGAGCGGTCGCACCCTCTTGATCGAGTCCTTTGAACTGGTCAAGGCTGACCGAGTAGCCATCCACCATGATGAGTCGATGAAAGCTGACAGCCAGTCGCGCCTGCCCGAAAGTGTCAACTTTGCTAGCCTCCCCCACGATCTTGCTGCCCGCGGGAATGAGCAGGTGTTGACGGTCTCGGGAATAGACATCGTTGGAGAGGATACAGCTGACCGGTCCGGCAAAAGTGCCGTCAAGCCGGTTGATGAGCAAGGCCTCTAAAACCGTGCCTTCGAAAACCAAAAACTTTTTGCCGTCGGGGGGAGCAGATACTTCTGACTTTCTTGATTCGCCCTCGGTGTTCGCTTGAAGAGACACGGTTTGGGTTTGTTCTGCGGTAGCAGGAATCAACGCAGGTTTAGGCGAGCTGGACGAGGCCGGGGGAAGTGGCGAGTGGCCGGCGACAGCCATTTGCAATTGCGCAATCTGTTGACCTTCGCGCATCAGCTCCCTGGCTGCTTGCGGTGTCAACGGGTCTTGCGTCTCGAACGTATCGGCTGCGGCGACAGCGGGAGGAAAAGGGGCGCTCGCAGGGGAGTTCGTAGCGGGCGATCGGGCTTCACTGCGCAATTGTTTTCGATACGTAAGCGCCACGTTGTCTGCGAACAAGGAAAGGTATGCGCGTTTTTTCTGTTCATCGCGGATCGGGTCAGAGGGAGACGGATTCTCCGCTCCCTGAGGCAGCGTAGCTACGTAGGCGCCGGGCGGGTACGTACCACTGGGATCGGAGGCCGTGACCGGGCTCCCGTAAGGATGGGACGGGGAAGGCTGGGCCGGCCGAGTAGCCTGCGATGCCAATTGCCTCTGTTGTTGAAGCAATGCTGCCTCGACTTGCGGAGCGGATTCACGTTGGGTTTGCTCAATATCTTTTTGAAAGTCGCTGACCTTTTGGGGGTTCACCGGAACCAGATTCGGCAGTGAAGAGGCCGCCCCCGTACTGGGTGGTGCCGGCGGCCTATGTCCCGTGATGGCCATGATGATGACCATCAGCAAAGCTAGACCCACGATGATGAAAGCCTGAAGGTTCTTGGGAATCAGCCCCGGCGGTTTCGGAGCTTTGTCTTTGATTGCTTGTTCCATCGCAGCGCACCTCGAAATCGCGTTCAGTTGCCACGCCGGTTGAATGTCACGCGTTTCTTACCAATAACCAAATAGCCGCGGTCGATGACCTTGGGCACCACGTACGTCCCGTTTTCAAAATCGAAGTTAACGAGGTTTGGTTTCTTGTCTTTGATTTCATAAAGCGTGGGCGTCTCGTGAGCGGTGGACTTGACGTAGGTGAAGGCCTTGTCGTGGTAGATGGTGGAAACCAAGAACGGTGCCAGTTGCGCTTTTTTTTCGATTTGATAGTCAAATACGAGGGTGGATGGGTAGGTTCGCCTGAACTCATCCATCCGCTTGCTGGCCTCTTCTTGCCTTCGCTGCAAATCCTGCGCGACCTCGCGGCGAAGCTCGGTCACTTCTTCTTTGTATGCTTCGAGCTCGCTCGAGCGGACATACTGAGCCGAGCTCAGGCTTCCGGCGAGCGTCGATTGGTCGCTGGGGGTGACGAAAATCTTCAAATCCGGATCAGCCTCCGAGTCTTTGCTGATCTCCGTCAGCAGGAAGGAGTACACGTGACCGCTTGCGGTCACGAGGTTCAAATCGCTGCGGATGCCTGCCTGCGCGGGGTGCAGATAGCACAAATTGTGATTGCCGTTGATGATCCAGAAATCCTTGTCGCCGGTGGTGAAGTCAAGGATCTCTTCGTTTGCCGGAAGAACAATGAGGGTGGAAAAACGGATCTTTGCCCGAATCGGAATAATGTCGGTTTGTGAGTACTTGACGATGCGGGCGGCAACGTCGGCGTGCGCCGGGGGGAAGGAAAGGATGAAAATTAGAAGGCAAAAGGTACCGTGAACGAGCAGTTTCATGGGTTTGGCTCCTGAAGTTGGGTTTAGGCGTTGCTCGAGCCCGCGTGTGCCGTGGCCAGAACTTCGAGTCCTTTCTCAAAGCCGTACGCGGCAAAAGCATCGGCGCGTTTTCGGTTGTCGAACGGATCATTGGTGTAGAGCCAGTAGCTTCTAGCGTCCACGTTAAGGTGAACAACCTTAGAGGATTCGGGCGTCTTGATAAGCATCCCCTGCTTAGGAACAAGGCCAGTGATCAATTCGATCTCGTGATCGTTCAGGTGAAACCGGCGCTGATATAACTCGTGGTCTATGTCGGGATTTGCCAAGAAAATCTTGGTGACGCAGCTTTCCAGGATCACGTCGATAATTTCTGATTTGCGCAATTCATCGAGCGATTGGGTGGAGAGCACCAGAGCGGCGTTGTGTTTTCGCCATGTCTTCAGCGCTTCGATGATGTAGAGGCGGATGCTTGGGTGCTTGAGGAACACCCAAGCCTCATCGATGAAGAAGGCCTTGAATATATGGCTGAGTTTGGGGTCCCGGATAATGGCATCGGCGCGGTACAGCACATAGAACAACAACGGTTCCAGTAGCTGCGGGTACTCCCTCATACCTTGAAAATCAAAGCATTGAAATCGTGAAAAGCTAAGAGTGTCCTCAGGGTTGTCAAAGAGAAAGCCGAATTGCCCGCCTTGTTTCCACTTGTGTAGCCGGTTGTCGAGATCGCGACGCAAGGTGTTGCCGAGAGTGCTAAGCGTGTGTAGGTCCCGATCATCGAGTTCGTAGAGATTCTTGATTTGTTCGAATAGTTCTTTTTCTTGCACGCTAGAAATGTGCTCCGAGCTCTGGGACTCGGCCAGCACCCGGACGAACACGCTGAGAAAGTCCAGATTTTGTTTCGACGCAGGCAAGGCGAATGGATTGATCTTGAAGTCGCGGGATTCAAGCCCGAGCCGGAGGTAAGAACCTCCGAAAAGACGGGTCAGGCTCTCGAAGCTTCCTCCCAAATCAAAGATGAAGGTGTAGGGCTCATACTTCTGTGCATTAGTGATCAGAAAATTGAGCAAGAACGATTTTCCCGAGCCCGTGCGGCCGAGAATTACGGTGTGCGCAATGTCGCCATGGTGGAGATTGAGATAGTACGGCGTCTGATGCCTGGTTTCGAGAACTGCAAGATACTCCTGCTGGAGGTGATGGTTTTGAGGCTCGCCCGACTGAAGGCTAAATAGAAAAGAGTAGTCGGCGTAGTTGGTGTTTGTGATGTGGATCCGGCGGTGATTAAGCACCGAGTTGCCCGGCACTGTAGACAAATAGGCGTTCAAGAGGTTGTAGCGCTCGTCGTAGAGCTGGGCATCGTGCACGCTGAAAATTTTGTAGAACTCGGCACACGCGGCATCGACCTTCGCTCGATCAAGGTCATAAGCAACCACCGTCAAAGAAAACTCTCCAAAGTAGGTGCCGTTGATTTCCAACTCGTTTAGTGCCAGGCCTAGGCTCTGAACTTGGGATTCCTTCGAGTCGTCTACCAGGATGTCCTGGGGACCGGTGGGCATGCCCGAAGTGTTCAGATAGCTGATGAGTGATCGTTTCGTGTTGTGGAAGTGGCGTCTGCGGGAGTGAATCCGTCGACGTGTCTTGTCCGGATCTTCTTTCTTCCACTCCGTCACGATGAAGAAATTCGCTCGAGCTTCCAGCAACTTTTGAAAGATAAGAGGGAAGCTCTGCGCCGAAGGTTCTTTCAAGGTGAGAACTTTCACATAGAAGTCTTCCAGTCGCAGGTATCCGCGATGGCATTCCAGCTGAGATTCACATAAGTAGTAATCGAGGAAAGTATCGTGTTTGAGGCGAGCGAGTTGCAGTTTGGCCGGGGCGAAATTCAGGATGCGCTTGAAGAATCGAAAAGCCTCCTGTTTGCCCATAAGGTCGACGGACAGGAAGTCATTCACCTGCCGGATGAAGCTGGAAACTTTTTCAATGAGAGCGGTCTGGGCACGCTGAATCTCTTCACCCAGCAGAAAAATCTGTTGTTCGCGTTCGAGCAAGGCTTTGAACTCACGCCATGGGCGGTGTCTCTCGCGCACTGCTTTTGCGAAGGGGCGGAGGAATGACTTCTTCGCCGATGGGTTCTCGAGGATGATCACGAAGTAGATGGAGATGGCATAAAGGCTGTCGGCCTTGCCTTGAAGATAAGTAATGCGATTCTCTATGGCAGCCGAGAGGACTGGATTGGGATAAGTCCTGTGCGTTATTTCGGGAGCATTGCGTTTGAATAGGTATTGGTAGATGCGGCAGCGATTGTCGAACAACTTGAGGGCCGACTCCAGCCGCTTTGTGCTGTTGTCGATTCCGTTGCCATCCAGGCACTCGTAGTCGACGCCTTTCGAGGCCAAAACACATCCAACGTCTCCGCTCTTTGTTAAGAACGTGTGATCGTCAATGAACCCAAACAGATTGATGTGCTCGTTCAGCGAGCCGGTTTCGCGGTAGGGCTTGAGAGCGCTTGCAAGTCTAAACATGGCGCCTCCCCTCTATCCGGGTGGGGCCGTATTTCATGGGGTCGTATTGGCAGCGGGCCTTCGTGGAATTCAGCAGGAACCGCAGGAGTTGGGGATCGGTCTTCGTGGCCCAGCGCGCAAATCCGTAAAGCAGGCCGAACATGAGCAGCCCGCCTAAGAAGGTGTGCAAAAGATTGAAAACCGCCGCGCCCATCACCAGGGCGAAGAAGAAGAGCTTTCTCTCCACTCCCATCATGGTCAGCGGAGCGTTGAGCGACCGGAAAACGGGATTGACTCTGCGTTGCATAGTTGTTCAGTCCTTGAAGCGAGCGCCATCGATTTAGGGAAAGAGCCAGGACATGAAATTGACGGCCCCCACCGCCATGCCTACGCCGAATATCACGCCGGACAATGTGCGTTTGGCAGCCCCTTCGCCAAAGGCAAACATCAGTCCTCCAACCACGATTGCGACCAAGGCCAGGCCGGTAGCAATGGGCCCCGTGAAGGCGGTTTGCAGTGCCTGGACAGCCTGAGTCCAGGGACTCGTGGCAGTTTGGGCAAAGACTTCATCGGCGAGAGCAAGACAGGTTGCCAGCGTGAGAGCACCTTTGCGAACTGCTCTCCGCCTACTGGCAATGGGGCGGGGAGACAATGCCAAACGAGATTTGTTCATGGCGAAACCGCCTCCAATCAACAGGTGGAAAAGTAAGGGCCCTCGCTGGCCTGCGCGATGATCGGGAAGCCGTCAACCTGTGTGTGTTGGCTATTGTGTTTTTTAGAGCCAATAAAGTAAGAGCGTCGGCCACGGCCCGGCCATCGCGCTTCACAGCGAAGAAGCCGGCGAGTACTGCTTCTTCTCTTACCTAATCTGTCAAGAATCGGGAAAATAGACCGTAGGAGATAGGATTTTTTTTAGGCGACGACATCGTCAAGAGATTGACTTGCCATTGGTCCGCGTGCGGCACGTCGCAGCTTCTCGACTACCCGCTGCACCCGGTGCCGAAACGCCACATCAGAGAGTCTGTGTTGTGCCGCTAAGGTCTCCGACGACTCGCCTTGTAGCTTGAACAGTACCAACAACTGATATTCCGAGGAGTTCAGTACGCCACACGAAAGGCACCGCGTCAGAAACTCGCTGAGCGCAATCTTCGTTTCGAAGTCGTGTCCCGTCGTCGCGGGCAATTCGTTCAAGGCCTTTACCTGGACCCGCGCAGCTGATGTGAAGTCAGCTTCATGCATCGCCCAACGAAATGCACTGCGTCGCATCCCCCGGATAATCGTGAAAGCGTAGTGTGATTTCAGCGTTTCGAGAGTTTCGGAATGGAGAATTTCCCACACCGAAGTTAGGAGGTGCTGCGCAATATCCTCGCGGGTGAGTGATGGGAATCCAGTAGTTATCTGGGTGGTGGTGCGGTGAATCGCGGGCATGAGAATAAGCAGCAAAATTTGGCCGCCCACTTCACCGAAAGGGGTGCGGCTGACGCGCAACAATTCGCCTATGATTTCATCGACCTTCGAAGGACGATTTTCCGCAAGTTGAGGATCTCTCAACCGCAGCAAGAGATCGTTGTAGCTGGGGAAGGCCGACAAGATTGGACTCTGCAAGACGAAGGTCCGATACCTGCTCTCGGCGTGTTCACCCTTGAGCTCGCTGAGCAGCGCGTGTTCCAGTTCGCATAACGGGCAAGAGCAGCTGGGGCGGGCACTCATGTTGATGCTCCTGTTTCCTCTTTGGAGTTCTCACCCGAGGGATTCAGGACTGGGGAATTACCGCGGACTATCAGTCATGGAGGGAAACACGGGGCGCTTCCGTTCATGACCGGAAGACTGAGAGGCTATGGTGCCGTACGCAGGCCCTGATCCGGCCGTATTTTTGCAATGTGGTCGTATCTGCGAACAACGGGCGGTCGATGGAGGCGAGATCGGTTCGCGAATCGTTAGGAAGCAGCTATTTTCCTAGTTAAACCGTTTAGCACCATGGTCAGCAGTTTTGGCGACACTTGCGAGCGCATTTTGTGCTGTGCGGAGGTCGGCGAGGCGTTTCTCGAGCTCTTCGCTGAAGATTTCAGCGCGCTCATAAAGCCTTGCACTCTGAATCGCAGCGGCGGCTGGAATGGCGAGCAGCTCTGCGATCCGCAAATGCTCGGAGCTAAGCCCGCCCGGGAGGCCGTGATTCAACGAGAGTAGGCCCAGGGTTCGTTGGGAGGCGATCAGGGGAACGCAAATCCAGGAGCGGAGATGGGGGTGGTTCTTGAATATGCGCCACTCGAGATCTTGCTGTGTGTCAGAAACAACCACGCTTTGAAGGCTTCGCAAGATGCGGCTGATGATTGGATAATCGCCAATTTCAAGATCAAGCGGGTATTTCTGACCGGTGCATTCGCGGTGCGGGAATTCGCGTGCGATAAATAGGCGAGAATCCGCTTCAAGCAGCAGGATATTTGCTGAGTCGAATGGCACGAGATCTCTTAGAGATCGGAGCAGGGTATCTAGAACGTGGTCCATTCGAAGATCTTGAGTTAAGGCCAAGGTCGCTTTGCGCATTGCATCCGACTCTGCCCAGGCAGATTCAGCGAGAGATAAGCTCCTCGAGATTTCCTCCTCCGCCTCTTTCTGCCGGGTGATGTCGAGCCCGGTGTTAACCAGAAGTTGAATGTTGCCGTGGATATCGCGCAACGGAAATCCTCGTACCCAAAGCCAACGTGGTTCACCGTTCGGCAAGACAATCCGGAACCGTTCGTCGAAACGTCCGATGCGCATGGCTCGTTCGAGCCGGAACAACACATGTGTGCGATCTTCAGGATGGATGACTTCCTCATAGGACAGTGGGTCGGTTTTGAGAGTAGCGAGGGGGCGTCCGGTTATGGTTTCGTAGGCGGCATTCGCATAAAGCGTCTTCCTAGTCTGCGCATCAATCATCCAGAAAACTTCGTGGATGTTGTCAGCCATCTGCCGAAATCGCTCTTCACTCGCCAGCAGGGAAGCTTTCTTGGCATCGAGAGCATGAGCTGCTTGGCGTTGCTCGTCTCGTAGCTGCAACAAAGATCTAGAGAGTAGGAAAACCACAAGCGAGAACGTAGCTAGAGCGATGCCCAACAACAGTGACGAGAGATCAACGGTTTGAAGTCGATAAGTCAGCAGGGTGCTGGTCAGGATAAGAAGAGCGAAGCAGAAAAGGACTGAACTCGTCCATCGGCCAACCTGCAAGGCGTGGCTGCCAAACAATTCGCGGGGGAGTCGGTCAACTCTCTCCATAAAGCCGCCGCGGGCTGTTGCGGACTGATACTTTCGGCCCGATAGTATCTTTTCACTGTAGCCCCGTCAAGATGCGCTGTCGCAGTGTCGCATGCGCCTCTCTCTGTCAATAACAAGACTCACGTACGACCACAAAGAAGTTCGTGAATCAGTCCCAGCGGTTGCCAACGTCGTTATGGGCGCACGGTCATGATTGCCCTCCGCCCGGTAGTTCTGGCCCAATAATCGATCCATTGCTTAGCGATACCCTTCGTCTTGTCAATCAAGGCATCGCTGGGTTGTTGACCATGTTCAACAATCAGGACCATCCCGGTATTGAAATTCCTTTGTGAGTGATACACATCGGGCTGACGCGGTCCTTCGGCAGCAATGACGTCTTCAATGCCCACCTTGACTCGATCGGCTTTAAACATCGGATGGCCCGCCCGATCTTTACCCGCCGGCACCAGATCCTTTAGCAAGAAGAAGTCGGGTACTTCGGTAGGCGAAACCAAACCCATCAAATAAAGATCAAGGTAGGAATATCCCGTGGCAGGCACATAGTAATCATCGTCCAGCTG
>Ga0207679_10002438_pt1 | contig 11460 bp, 5 predicted proteins | sample KBSC73metaG_FD_184320 | JGI IMG/M metagenome (GOLD analysis project Ga0207679, IMG submission 184320) | Corn rhizosphere microbial communities from Kellogg Biological Station, Michigan, USA - KBS C7-3 metaG (SPAdes) (version 2) | ecosystem: Host-associated > Plants > Roots > Rhizosphere > Soil ...
GGCGGCAGGGTCGATAAACCGTTTGACCTAAATGGGACATTTTAGTTTGGCTGGAATGGGACATTTCTACTTAGCTCCTACATAATAATTTCGCATAATCTATCTTATGTAAAATCACATCAGCTATTCCAAGCCGGACGGATTTTCCTGCGCCGGCGCTGGAACTTTGTTTGGCCAGCAACCACTCATCAGCATGCTTAGTGCGACTCGCACTTGAATCGGCACAATCGCGGTGCCGGTTTTTTGCCCCATACCGGCAGGCGACGCACGTACATCTGACTTCCCATGCAGGATCGGCTCGCAAAAATAATTATCCAAAAGGGACATACACTCGATGACTTCGCGCATGAATATCGGTTTGCGGACGGGCACAGCATCGCCCCCTCAGTCCATCGAAGCAAACCAGCCTCCGGCCGCACCTTCTTCCGCCGCTCAGCAACAGGATTCGGCATTCTCATCCACGTTCTTGCAGACGTCCACCGCAGCCGGGCGCGGGCGGCAACAGCAACTGCTGCAATCGCAGCAGCACCAATGGAGCATCGAGAAGGCACTCGCCGTTCCCGGCCAAAAGGCCCTGGAGCTAGTGCCACTGGTCAAGGCGGTGCTAACACCGAAAAAGCTCGCCGACCTGATGGCGGACCTGGGCAACAAGGATTGTTCGGCCCTCACGTCAGAACAAATGCGGAAAATCGTCAAGAACCCGCATTCGGCCGAAACGCTCGGTTGGTTAACACGCGCGCGTATCCAGAACCTGATGCGCAATGGTTTCACCACCGCACAGATCACTACCATCGCCAGCAAAAGCGGAGCCCGTAGCGTGCTGGCGTGGCTAATGGAACCTGACAACCTGGCCAAGCTGACCCACGATGGAGACGACAAGCCGCTTTTCACTACCGATCAGATTGTGACCATCGCCAGCAACACTGGAGCACATGGTGTGCTGGAGTGGCTGGCAGAGCCTGGCAACCTGACCAAGCTGACCCACAATGATGACGGCAAGCTGCTTTTCACCACCGCACAGATCACGGCCATCGCCAGCAAGCGCGGAGCCCGTAGCGTGCTGGCGTGGCTGGTGGAACCTGACAATCTGACCAAGCTGACCCACGATGGAGACGACAAGCCGCTTTTCACTACTGATCAGATTGCGACCATCGCCAGCAACGGCGGAACCCATGGCGTGCTGGAGTGGCTGGCAGAGCCTGGCAACCTGACCAAGCTGACCCACGATGGAGACGACAAGCCGCTTTTCACTACCGATCAGATTGTGACCATCACCAGCAACGACGGAGCCTATGGCATGCTGGAGTGGCTGGCAGAGCCTGGCAACCTGGCCAAGCTGACCCACGATGATGACGGCAAGCCGCTTTTCACCACCGTTCAGATCACGACTATCGCCAGTAAGGGCGGTGCTCTCAAGGCATTGAAGGATATTGCGGCAAAACACTGGAAAGGCGTGCTCGACAAGGATGAAGTCGTTAAGCTGACGTCAAGAAACTCCGGCTCACTCAATCTGGCATGGGTGCTGAACTATAAGGACTTGCTGCCGGCAACAGGCCCACAGCGTGACACCTTCCTCGCGCAGGCCATCTCCTCACGCAAGGGAGCAAAAGACAAGGCATTGGCCCTTTTGCACAGCAAAGACGATGCCGCTGCGGGCTCCTCGTCGAGCGGCACGCGCATGCATATCGGTTTGCGGACGGGCACCACATCGTCCGCTTCGCTCGTCGAAGCAAACCAGCCTTCGGCCGCGCCTTCTTCCGCTGCCCTGCAACAGAATTCGACGTCCCCATCCACGCTCTTGCAGGCGTCTACCGCAGTCGGGCGCGGGCGGCAACAGCAACTGCTGCAATCGCAGCAGCACCAATGGAGCATCGAGAGTGCACTCGCCGTTCCCGGCCAAAAGGCCCTGGAGCTAGTGCCGCTGGTCAAGGCGGTGCTAACACCGAAAAAGCTCGCCGACCTGATGGCGGACCTAGGCAACAAGGATTGTTCGGCCCTAACGCCAGAACAAATGCGGAAAATCGTCAAGAACCCGCATTCGGCCGAAACGCTCGGTTGGTTGACGCGCGAGCGTATTCAGAGGCTGATGCGCAATGGTTTCACCACCGCACAGATCACTACCATCGCAGGCAAGAGCGGAGCCCGTAGCGTGCTGGCGTGGCTAGCCAACCCTGGCAACCTGGCCAAGCTGACCCACGATGGCAACGGCAACCCACTTTTCACCACTGCTCAGATCGCTACCATCTCCAGCAAGAAGGGAGCCCGTAGCGTGCTGGAGTGGCTGGCGGAACCTGACTACCTGGCCAAGCTGACCCACGATGGCAACGGCAACCCGCTCTTCATCACCGATCAGATCGCTACCATCTCCAGCAATGACGGAGCCTGTAGCGTGCTGGAGTGGCTGGTGGAACCTGACAACTTGGCCAAGCTGAGCCACGATGACGACGGCAAGCCACTCTTCACCACCGATCAGATCACAGCCATTGCCGGCAAGAACGGGGCCATCAAGACGCTCAAGGATATTGCGGCAAAACACTGGAAAGGTGTGCTTGACAAGGATGAAGTCGTTAAGCTGACGTCGGCAAGCTCCGGCTCCCTCAATCTGGCATGGGTGCTGCAACATAAGGACCTGCTGCCGGCAGCAGGTCCGCTGCGCGACACTATCCTCGCGCTGGCCCGTTCCACAGCTAAGGGAGCAAAAGACAACGCATTGGCCCTTTTGCAGGGCACAGGCGATGCCGCCGCAAGTTCATCGTCGAGCGGCAAGCGCAAAAAGAGTGCTGCCAGCCAAGGCACAGGCCCGGCGAAGCGGGCAAAGACAAAAGCCCCGGTAATCAAAACAGAGCCATCTGAACCAGCCTGGAATTTTCCCTCCTCAGCGATGGAAGAAGGCATGGAGACGGTACAGCTCAACACCGCACAACTGCTCCATGTGCCCGTCATGCGCCGCGCTGTGATCGAGGTGGATGCCGATGGCGGCCACAAAGTGGTCGCCGATATCGTGCGACGCGATATGGATAATGCGGTTATTGAAAACCACAGGCAGCAAACCTATGACCGCGATCTGGAAAAGCGCTTTCCGATCCGCGATCCCGCCAATCCCGAACACGTCCATCCGCTTTACGCCCACCCCGATGACCCCACCCGTGCCGCTCCACAAGTGGCCATCGAAGACGTGCTCTTATACAAGGCCACCTTATCCCAGATTTCGGAAGGGACGTTTTGGCAGCATGCACAAAACGATAAAACGCCCTATCCTACCAAAGCCCTCTACATCGCCGCGCTCAAGCGCTCCATCATGGCGGAAGTGCAGGCAACCATCGAAGGGCGCGAGCCGCCTTCCTGCAAAAGCATCGTCATTCAATCCATCGACCATCCAGACCAATGCGATGGCCTGGAGGAATACCAGGCAACCAAAGGCCAATACGGCGCTTTCCTGACCAACTATGCCAAGGATCAGCAGCCCACTCTGCGCAATGCCAGGATTGGCTGCCTGTTTGCCGGTGCCAAACTGGCAAACGACGCCGACGATGCCGCCTATCTGAACAGGACTGGCAGCGAGTTTGGCCTCCGGATGCTGAACGAGTATGCGGCCAATCGCAATGTCTATGGAAAAAAGGAACATATTACCTGGGCGCCCCATGGCGGCGGCAACATGGGGCAGTATTTCAATACCTCATTCAAGAAGAAGACGATCGATGGAGAAGACTTTCTGGTGTGCGATGAAGAGAAGGTGACGGCGATGCTGGCGCCAATCACATTGACGCTGACAGACAAGGAAGGCATGGAGCGCGCGGAATCGATGCTGGGAATATTCCTCACCAAAACCGTTGAAGAAGGCAAGCAGCCCAAACTGGATTATGGGGCGGACTATAAAATCCGGTGCAAGGGCGACCAGCCGGAGGCCATGCAAATCGATCATCCCCCTAAAACAGAAACGACGTAAAGCCGCTGGATGGGATGCGATTGCCCTGCATACCCCTCTTACCTTGGTTGCAACCGCTTGATTCCGCTATACTGATCCGGAAAGGAATTTTGGAAGATGCATATGGAAATCGCCCTTTACAAAGCCTTGATTCAAGCCGGGGTTCAGGCCGAAACCGCCGAAAACGTGGTGAAATCGGTGGAATCCGAGATTGAAAAGCAGTTAAATGCCAAGGCGCAATATTTGGCAAGCAAGTCCGATATTGCGGAAACGAAAGCCGTCATTGCCGATACCAAGTCTGAAATTATCAAGTGGTATATCGGTTCGCAGCTCGCCGCTATTGGCTTGGTTCTCGGGGCGCTAAAGATGTTTATACATTAACAATAAGAATTTCGGTCATAAAAAAGCCCAGGCATCGACCTGGGCTTTTTCTTTGGGCTTAACCTTTGTGGGTAGTGGCACTATTCTCTTGCTTGGGCAGCACGCTGCCTGCCGCTGCCATCTGCCATTGCACCCACCAGAATCCCAGCACCGCGATCAACATCACGATTGCCAGCCAGCGCCACGCGCGCCGAATGCCTTGTTCGGGAGAACCGGACTTGTAGCCGTCCAACATCGCGAGGACGAGGTTTTCGCGATGCAAGCGGCTGCTGATCAGAACAGCAGCGATATGCACAATGATCAGGGCGAGCATGATGTTCCCCATGGCCTCGTGCAGCTCCTCGAAAAAATCACCGCCGATCTCGTTGTACACGCTCCAGCCCGTAGCAGCGACCGCAAGCGTGAGTCCGAGCAGCGCCATGATTGCAAGCGCACCCGCAGGATTGTGACCGATGTAATGTTCCGGATTGCCGCGCAACAGCGATCGCAGATAAACGGCAACCGTCTTCGGCCCTCGCACGAAATTCGAAAAGCGCGCGTAACGCGTGCCGACAAAGCCCCAGAGAATGCGAAATACCACTAAGCTGGCCATCGTATAGCCAAGTGTGACGTGGACAAGCCGCCAACGTTCGCTTTCGGCTGTAAGGTACGCACCTGTGAAACAGACGACCATCAGCCAGTGGAACAGGCGCACCGGCAAGTCCCACACGAGAATATTGCGCTCCACAGGTTGATCTGCCCGCATCTCTTCAGCACGGGAGGACGATGTATCGTTCATTGAAATCTCCTTGATCGGCATAGGTATGGCAGGTTGCGCAATTGGAGGCGTTCCTGATCGAAGAGTCGATGTGAGAGCTTTGGTTTCATGGCTCCCCCTTGGCTACCATGTTGAGGTGGCGAACTAAAGGATTTCTTAACGCATATCTTGCTTGAAACTCAAAAGTGATTGTGCAATTGCAAGCTTGCCCCTGCTTTGAATTATCACAGCAGGGAACGCATCCCTTCCCAAGCGTTTCCAAATACTGTTGTATTGCGCCAAGCAAGCGCCAGTCTCGTTCAACCATTTCTCAGTCATGCACGATCTGCTGCTCACACCCATCGTCTTTCTCCTCACCGCAGTCTTGCTCGTTCCCTTGGCGCAGCGGCTCGGCCTTGGTTCCGTTCTGGGATATTTGCTTGGCGGCTGCATCATTGGCCCTTGGGGGCTTGCTCTTATCCAGAATATCGACGTCATTAGTCATGTGGCCGAAATCGGCGTCGTTCTCATGCTGTTTCTCATCGGTTTGGAGTTGCAGCCGACAAAGCTGCTGGAGATGCGAACGATCGTATTTGGCGGCGGAACTTTGCAGATAATGGCTTGCGGCGTCATATTTACTGTATGCATCCATCTTGCAGGACTGCCCTTGGCCGCCGCGCTGGTTGCCGGACTGACGCTGTCACTCTCCTCGACGGCGATTGCAATGCAAAGCATGCAGGAAGATCATCTGGCAAACACGCCTGCAGGCAAATGCGCTTTCGCCATCCTTCTTTTTCAGGACATGGCAGCCATGCCCTTGCTCGTCCTGATTCCGCTGCTCGGCACGAAGAGCGGCGACAGCCAAAGCGGTTTCAACTGGTGGCTTGCCGCCTCCGTCCTGATCGCCGTATGTCTCATCGGGCGGTATGCAATGCGCCCTTCCCTGCGGTTGATCGCCAGCACACGGCTTCGGGAAATCTTTACGGCATTTGCGCTCTTGCTGGTCCTGGGAATCGCGCAACTGATGACGCTGGCGAATCTGTCCATGGGTTTGGGTGCCTTTCTGGCAGGCGTTCTTCTGGCCCGATCCGAATACCGAAAAGCCCTCGAAACCGATCTGGAACCGTTCAAAGGCTTGCTGCTCGGACTGTTTTTCACTTCGGTCGGCATGTCGATGAACCTCGGTCTGCTTGCTGCAGAGCCATTGACGGTCATGGCGAACACCGCTGGTTACATGCTGCTCAAGATGCTGCTGCTTGGCTTGCTCGCCCGCGTGTTGCCGATCGCTCCCATACAGCGCTGGCCTTTTGCAGGCGTGCTGGCGCAAGGCAGCGAATTCGCCTTTGTCCTGTTTGCCGTCGCGCGCGACGCGCAGGTCATGCCGGCGTCATGGAATGACATGCTTCCTCTGATCGTTGCCGTTTCCATGGCGCTTACTCCGCTGACGGTTATCGTGGGCAGCTGGCTGAGCAGGGCATTGTATTCAGATCCTCCGCGTGAAACAGATGTCATCGAGCCCGATGGCGCGCGGGTCATCATTGCCGGATTCGGCCGCGTCGGGCAGATCGTCGGACGCATGCTGTACGCATCGGGCATCAAGGTCACTATTCTGGACAACGATCCGGACCTGATTGAAACGGTCCGCCGGTATGGATTCAAGGTGTTTTACGGCGACGCAACGCGGCTGGATCTGTTAAATGCTGCAGAGGCTGACAAAGCCGTCGTCCTGATCAATGCCATCGACGACGTGGAAAGCAATCTGAATCTGACCGATCTCGTCAGAACTCATTTCCCGCATTTGAAGATCATCAGCAGAGCGCATGATGTTACCCATGTGTTCGAACTGCGAAGCCGCGGTGTCGAGATAATCGAGCGGGAAACCTTCGAGTCGGCACTGCTTATCGCCGAGAAAGCGTTGGAAAAAATGGGCATGGACACACAGACCGCGCAACTCGCCAGGAACAAGTTTCGGGAACATAACCTGGCGACGCTGGATGCGATGTTCCCGTACTTTCGGGACGAAGTGAAGACGATTTCCATTACACAAACCGCGCGCGATGCCTTGGCAAAGTCCTTTGAACAGGATGGCATCCGGGTCAGGCACGAGAAAGAGTGAGGTTTTATAAAAATCTGGATTTGACCGGACAGGGCCGGACTTGGATTCAAGCTCGTTCAAAAAGCGGAGAAGGTTTGTACCCCGTGCACGCAATGGCGTATTCCGAACTCAAGCACAGGTCGCCTTCCATGCTCACTGCTCGACTCCGCGCAAGCAGTGAGTAGTGAGCAGGTGCGACTCAGGGCTGTGCAACCTACATCAGAGGACGAGATACAGGAGCATCTGTTCCATTCTTCGGACCGTCTACTCCCCATTTTCTTCCAACCGTAAGGTTGATGGTGATGTCTTGGGGAATATTGACCTCGGTGCCGGGGCTGAGTATGTTGTTCGGGTCGTCCTTATCGAAATGGATCAGCCCGCCGTAATGAATGCTGTGTTTGCCTGGAGATAAAGGTGGGATCATCACATAATAGCCATCGGCGGTTGAGGTGCCGTTTCCACCAGGGTGAGTGTCATCGCCAAAAATCCATGGAGTAGGCGCTGTGAAATGGAATTGTGGTGTCAAGAAGCGATAGCGAGGCTGCAGATCTCGCACCGGCACACCGTCAATGGTGACAAATACGCTTGCGATATGGTTGGCAAAATTTTGGACTATAGCTCGCTGATCTGTGGGCGAGGTTGCGCCGAAGGGCGGCGCCTCCAACGACGAGGACTCTACAACCAGCGTAGGTAGAAACAATGCCGTTCCCGTGGGAATCGTGGCGTCGCACTGGACATTATGGTCGACGCCGACGGGCGCGGACCAATACCACACATTGCCATTGCCAGTTTGCAGCGCGGCTAAATCAGTCGGGCAACCGAGAAAAGGATGGCCCTCGACCGGCAACGCCAGCGCCCACTGCCAGAAGGAGACGACCCACTCGGGATAGGTTTTCCCGCGGAAGTGCGCTTGCGGTGGAATGACATGAGGATTGTCAAAATCGGCCAAAGCCGGTCGATCGGCAAGAAGAAGCGCACCGATGAGTACCAGCGAAGCAGCCAAAGATTTTCGAGGTACGGTTATTGATGATTTTGAAGAATTCATTGCATTCATCCTTATGAGTAGTTATTCCATTGCCTTTCATCGTTAATGAGAAATACAACCCTGCACGAACGATCTGCTGTGACTGAATAGAAAGCCTCCGACATCCATAACCTGCCAATGGCATGCAAGCCATACCGTGTGACCAAGAGGTTAGGCTCGACGACCAAAAGTCGATTGGCAAATCTCAAATAGTCAATTGACGATCCTCAAATTGCAGGTGAACGCATGGCGCACTAACTTGTAAATTCAACGTATCACTCACCAGTGAATAAACGATTTGAAAAGACGGAATCCGCTACTCCCCCTTCGCCGTACCCTGATCAACCGAACACCGATGCCCGCTCGCTTTCCAGAGCGATTTCCTCTTCTTTATCCTTCCGATAAGCTATGCCATACAAGAGCGGTAGCACCAGCAGCGTCAGCGCCGTTGACGACAGGATGCCGCCGATAACGACCGTCGCCAGCGGGCGCTGTACTTCGGCTCCGGTGCCGGTGGCGATTGCCATGGGTACAAAGCCGAGCGAGGCGACCAGCGCGGTCATCAATACCGGCCGCAGGCGCGTGAGTGCGCCTTCCCGGATCGCCTGTTCCAGCTTGCGGCCTTCTTCGCGCAGCGTGCGGATGAACGAGATCATCACTAGGCCGTTCAACACCGCCACGCCGGATAGCGCGATAAAACCGACTGCGGCGGAAATCGACAGCGGGATACCGCGCAGCCACAGCGCGACAATCCCGCCAGTCAGTGCGAACGGAATGCCGCTAAAGATGAGCAAGCCGTCCTTAATGTTGCCGAACATTGCGAACAGCAAGGTAAAAACCAGCAGCAACACTAGCGGCACCACGAGCTGCAGGCGCTGCATGGCCGATTGCAACTGTTCGAACTGGCCGCCCCAGGTGGCCCAGTAACCCGCCGGAATCTTGACCTGCTGCCGGATCTTTGCCTCAGCGTCCGACACGAACGAGCCTATGTCGCGGCCACGAACATTGGCGCTGATGACGATGCGCCGCTTGCCGTTCTCCCGGCTGACCTGGTTCGGCGCGGGGGCCAATTCGAGGCTGACAATCTCGCCGAGCGGAATGAACGCGGTGCGGCCATTGCCATTGCCTTCGCGCGGCAGCGGGATCGGCAGGCGATTCATCGCTTCCAGGTCCGTGCGCAAATGCTCCGGCATGCGGACGATGATGTCGAAGCGACGATCCCCTTCGAACAGAGTGCCGGCTTCCCTGCCACCGATCGCGGCGGCCACCGCATCCTGCACATCGGCCACATTCAAGCCGTAGCGCGATGTCTTGCCCCGGTCGATATTCACTGTCAGCATCGGCAAACCGGTAGTCTGCTCGATCTTGACTTCCGTCGCGCCGGGCACCTTTCCCAACACGCTGGAAATCCTGGTGGCAGTCTCGTTCAAGACGTCCATATCGTCACCGAACAGTTTGACCGCCGCATCGCTGCGCACGCCGGAGATCAGTTCGTTGAAGCGCAATTGGATCGGCTGCGAAAACTCGTAATTGCTGCCCGGGAGTTGCTCAACCGTCTGCTGCACTGCTGCCAGCAATTCCTCTCGCGATTTCTTCGGTCTGGGCCACTGGTCTTCGGGTTTCAGCATGATGTAGCCGTCCGAGATGTTCGGCGGCATGGGGTCGGTGGCGATTTCAGCAGTGCCGGTGCGTGCAAACACCCGTTCGACCTCGGGATGCTTCTCCGTGATCGCGCGCTCCAGTTGCCGTTGCATCGCGACCGACTGGGTCAGACTGGCGCCCGGAATGCGCAACGCCTGAATCGCGAAATCGCCTTCATTCAGGCTGGGTACGAATTCGCTGCCCATGCGAGTGGCGAGCAGAGCGGACAGGATCACCGTGACTGCGGTAAAAGTCAGCACGACCGGCTTGTTCGCCATTGCGGCATTTAGCATCGGCGCATAGAAGCGTCTGGCGCCTTGCATCAATACGTTCTCCTTTTCCGTCACCTTGCCGCGAACGAACAGCGCCATGGCGGCCGGGATGAAGGTCATCGACAGGATCATCGCCCCTAGCAGCGCGATCACGACGGTCAATGCCATCGGCTGGAACATGCGCCCTTCCACGCCGGTCAGCGTAAAGATCGGCAGGTACACCGCCATGATGATCAACTGGCCGTACAGCAGCGGCCGCCGCGCTTCCTGCGCTGCAGAGAACACTTCATGGAAACGTTCCGCCCTGGTCAGCGAGCGGCCGTGATGCGCCTGCGCATGGGCAAGCCGACGCACGCAGTTCTCCACGATGACAACAGCGCCATCGATAATGATGCCGAAGTCGAGCGCACCCAGGCTCATCAGGTTGGCGCTGACCTTGCCGGACACCATGCCGGTGAACGTAAACAGCATCGACAGCGGAATCACCAATGCGGTGATGATGGCGGCGCGGATGTTTCCCAGGAAAAGGAACAGGATCACCATCACCAGCGCCGCACCTTCCAGCAAGTTCTTTTTCACCGTGGCGATCGCCTTGTCAACCAGGACCGTGCGGTCGTAAACAGTGACAGCTTGCACGCCCTCCGGCAGCGTGCGGTTGATCTCTGCCATCTTCTTGTCAACCGCCTGCGATACGGTGCGGCTGTTCTGGCCGATCAATATGAACACCGTGCCAAGCACGACCTCATGACCGTTCTCGGTGGCCGCGCCGCTGCGCAGCTCGCGTCCGATTTCGACCTCGGCAACATCGCGGATGCGAATCGGTACGCCCTGCGCATTGCCGAGGATGACGTTGCCGATGTCTTCCATCGACTGCACCTGGCCGGGTGCGCGGATCAGCAGTTGCTCGCCGCGCTTTTCGATGTAACCGGCGCCGGTATTGCTGTTATTGCGATCCAGCGCCGTCACGATGTCTTGCAGAGTCAGACCATAGGACGCCAGGCGCTCCGGGCTGGGTGCGACCTGATATTCCTTCGCATAGCCGCCGATGGAATTGATTTCAGTGACGCCGGGGACATTGCGCAACTGCGGCTTGATGATCCAGTCCTGGATTTCGCGCAGGTCGGCCGGTGTATATGGCGTGCCGTCGGGCTTCTTCGCCCCTTCCCTGGCTTCGACCGTCCACAGGTAGATTTCGCCCAGTCCCGTTGAGATCGGTCCCATCGCCGGCATGACACCTGTCGGTAGACGCTCCTTCGCCTCCTGCAGCCGCTCATTGACCAGTTGCCGCGCGAAGTAGATATCGGTGCCGTCCTTGAAAAGGACCGTGATCTGTGAAAGCCCGTAGCGGGACAATGAACGGGTCTGCTCCAGGTTGGGCAGCCCGAC
>Ga0207679_10002449_pt1 | contig 11421 bp, 4 predicted proteins | sample KBSC73metaG_FD_184320 | JGI IMG/M metagenome (GOLD analysis project Ga0207679, IMG submission 184320) | Corn rhizosphere microbial communities from Kellogg Biological Station, Michigan, USA - KBS C7-3 metaG (SPAdes) (version 2) | ecosystem: Host-associated > Plants > Roots > Rhizosphere > Soil ...
TGCTGATCGTCCTCGGGGTGCAGCCGATTTCGTCGTGCCATGTGGAAGAACCGTGGCTGCCAGCATGGCGCGGCCTGATCAACTATACGGTGCCGAAGATCGACGTGCAGCTCAGCGCCATCATGCGGTCGCAGCCGAACATCGCCGCCACCACTGACCCCGCCTCCAACGGTGCATCGGTCGCGGGCAATCTGATCGTGCCGAACGCGCTGGTCCAGCCGGCGCTCGGCCGGCCGCTGGCCGGCAACGCGGCGAACGTGACGGTGAACGTGGCGCTGCCGGGCGACGTCTACCCGGAGCGGCTGAACACGGTCGATATGCGCGTCTCGAAGATCCTCCGCTTCGGGCGCACCCGCAGCAACGTCGGCATCGACCTCTACAACATGTTCAACGCGAACACCGGCACGACGTTCAACGGCACCTACGGCACGTTGGGCACGCCCACCAACGGCGCGACGTGGTTGCGTCCGACGTCGATCCTCAACGCGCGCTTCGTGCGCTTCAACGCGACGATCGACTTCTAGAAGGGCTCAAGGCTCAGGGCCCAAACGCGACAGAAAAGGCCGGCGAGTGACACTCGCCGGCCTTTTCTATTCGAGCTCTGGTATTCGAGTTCAGTATCACCGGCCGCTTGATTTGGTATGGCTGAAATGCTGTAACCCCTTGACTCAAATCGAATTACTTCTGCTACACTCCGCGGCTAATCTCTTTCCACTAGCTCAACGTTGATTCTCTGTCGGCATGAATAGGCCGGTGTGGGGCCGGCACTAAGAAGGAGTGAACAAGATCATGCGCCACGTCGCGAAGGCCGCGTTGTTCGCCGCCATCGTTCTACTCCCATCGCTCGTGCATGCTCAAACGATTACCGGAATCGTGCGCGACGCCTCGGGCGCCGTGTTGCCCGGCGTGACCGTCGAGGCGGCCAGCCCGGCGCTGCTCGAGAAAGTCCGGATCGCGACTACCGACGGGAGCGGCCAGTACCGCATCCTCGATCTGACCCCCGGCAGCTACACAGTGACCTATACGCTCGCGGGCTTCGTGACCGTCAAGCGCGAGGACGTCCAAATGAGCGGCAACGTGGTGGTCACGCTCAACGCCGACATGCGCGTCGGTGGTGTGCAGGAAACCATAACCGTGACCGGTGAGACGCCGGTGGTGGACGTGCAGACGTCCGCGCGCCGGACCGCGGTCATCGACAACGAGGTGGTCGCCGTGCTTCCGGCCTCGCGCGGCTACGGAAACATTCTGGCCACGGTGCCCGGCATACAGGCGACGGGTCTCAACTCCGGCGCCAACCCGGTGATGAACTTCTTCACCGCCCGAGGCGGGCGCGGCAACGAGGGCACGATTCAGATCGACGGCATGAACGTCGGCTCGGCGTTCAACGGCGGCGGCGTCGCGGGCTTCGGTTACGACACGGCGAACGCCACTGAAATCCAGGTGACGATCGCAGGCGGTCTGGGCGAGACCGATCGCGGCGGCCCCGCGTTCAACATGATTCCCCGCACCGGTGGCAACAACTTCAGCGGTACCTACTTTCTGAGCTACGCCGGCGAGTGGGCGCAGGCGAGCAACCTCGACGACAAATTGAAGAGTTTCGGCATCACCGAGGTGCCCGGACTGATCAAGAACTGGGACACGAACTTCGCCCTCGGCGGTCCCATCAAGCGCGATCGACTGTGGTTCTTCGGGAACGTACGCAGCTTCGGGTCGGCGAACGACGTACCTGGCTTGTACGGGAACAAGAATGCAGGCAATCCAAACGCGTTCACGTACGTCGCGGATCCGAGCCTGAAGGCTCGTGCCGCCAACTCGAAGATGATTGGCGCGATGCGATTGACCGGTCAGCTGACGCCGAAGAACAAGCTGGGCTTCTACTACGACTATCAGAAGAACTGCAGCGGCTCCTCCTTCACGAAGGACGGCGACCAGTGCCGGAAGCGCGGCGACGACTGGGTGGCGCTCGGCGCCATTGGCGGCTTCGGTTCGAATTCGCCCGAGGCCGGCAACCAGGTGTGGGACGACCGCGAGAAGATCGTGCAGGCCACGTGGACGTCGACGGTCACCAACAAGCTGCTGCTCGAGGCCGGCCTCTCGTCGTTCAACAGCCGCTGGGGCCTCTATCCGGGCGCTGGCGCGGATCAGAGCATCGTCTCGATCACGGAGTTGATCGATACGCCCGCCAACGACATTCCCGTGCCCTTCTTTACCTATCGCTCGGTTGCGGATCCGCTCGGCAACGACCAGCAGCACAACGTATGGCGTGCGTCGGCATCCTGGGTCACCGGCGGGCACAGCATGAAGTACGGATATCAGGCGGCCTACCAGGTTCAGAAGCAGTTCAGCCTGGGTAACCCCAGCGAAGTGTCGTACACGTTCCTGGGCGGGGCTCCGAGCTCGCTCACGCAGTACATCCCGAGCCAGTTCAGCAATCGCACGCGCTTCGATGCCTTCTACGCCCAGGATCAGTGGACGATCAATCGGCTGACCCTGCAGGGCGGGCTGCGATATGAGCACGCGTGGAGCTGGTATCCGGGCGGTGAGAACGGCGCCTTGACCGGATCGCGATTCCTGCCGAACCCTGTCATCTTCCCGCGCACCGATGGCGTGACCGGCTACCACGACATTACCCCGCGCATGGGCGCCGCCTACGACGTGTTCGGCAACGGCAAGACGGCCCTCAAGGTGAACTACAGCAAGTATCTGCAGCCGGCAAACAACGAGAGCAACTTCATCCAAGCCAACCCCGGGGTGACGCTGCAGAGGACGACGACGCGAACCTGGGGCGATGCGGACAACGACCGCATACCGGACTGCGATCTGAGTAATCCCGCGCAGAACGACGAGTGCGGACCGTGGCAGAACCTGAACTTCGGCAACCCGTTCAACACCACGCGCGTCAATCCCGACATCATGCACGGCTGGGGCAACCGGCCGTTCGACTGGCAGTGGGGTGTGACGCTGCAGCAGGAAATCCTGCCGCGCTTCTCGGTGGACGTGTCGTTCAATCGCCGGTGGTGGAGCAACTTCTACGTCACCGACAATCAGGCGATCGGTCCGGCCGATTTCGACCAGTTCACCATCACCGCACCGACATCCGCGGGTGAAGCGCTGCCCACGGCTGGACAGAAGATCACGTTCCTGAAGCGGAACGGTCTCAACCCGATTGGCGCCACGAGCAACTACCGCACGTTCCAACGTGACTACGGCGACGAGAACTACTACTGGCAGGGGCTCGATTTCACCGCCAACTCGCGGATGAAGAACGGTCTGGTGCTGCAGGGAGGCTTCAGCACGGGTGCCGGGCACCGCGATCTGTGCGACGTGTGGGCCGCGCTGCCGGAACTGACCGTCAGCGTCAACGTCTATCAGCCGGTGAGCGCCTGTAAGGTCGATGAGCCGTGGCAGATCAACTGGCGCGGTCTGATCACTTACACGATGCCGAAGATCGACGTGCTGGTCAGCGGTATCTTGCGGTCGCAGGCCAACACCGAGCCGTTGACGATCGAAACCGGCGTCGCCACCAACGGCCTTGGATTGGCGGCTAACTACACGGTGACGCCTGACGTTCTGGCGGCCAACGGTCAGACGCCGTTCGCCCCGGGTGTGACGACACAGTCGGTCAATCTGGTTCCGCCCTCGTCGCTGTTCGGTGATCGTGTGAATTCCATCGACATGCGCTTCGGCAAGATTCTGCGATTCAAGCGGTACAGGGCGAACATCGCGATGGACCTCTACAACATGCTCAATTCGAACGTTGGGACGGCGTTCAACCAGGCCTTCGGTACGAATGGGGCGGCGTGGCTCCGGCCAACGGCCGTACTCAATCCGCGGTTCGCGCGCTTCAACGTCACGTTCGATTTCTAGGCAGTAAGCCGCTACGAAGAGGGCCGGCGGTTGACACCGCCGGCCCTTGGTCTGTACGTGGTTGCGGGTCTTGAGACCCGCCTCAGTGCCTGGTGAAGGGCATGCGGGCGGTGATGCCTTTGCCTTCGGTCACGGTGATGATTTGACCGGCGGCGACGCGGGTCAGGAGCTCTGGCGTCTTGCCGTTCGGCCAGCGGATCTCCAGTCGATCGATTTGGGTAGCCGAACCGAGGCCGAAGTGGGCGCGGAGATCGTGCTGCGAGAGATAGCTCGATCCGGCTTTCACCTCGCGCAGCTGCGTCACACTCCCGACCGTCGCGCGAAGCCGGGCGCCGATGGCGCTGCGGTTGCTGGTGGTGCCCACCAGGCGCACGAGCACGGCGTTCGCGCCCGGCACGCCGCCATTGCGCAGCAGATCGGCAGGGCCGTTGTTGTTCACCGCCAGCAGATCGAGGTCGCCATCGTTGTCGATGTCGGCGGCGGCCAGCGCCCGCCCCACCCGTTCGAGACCGAAGCCGGGGCCCGACGACGTGGCCACGTCGCGGAATCGGCCGCCGTCGTTGCGCAGCAGCAGGCGGCGCTGCGCCTCCTTGGCGCCGGGCCGCACGTGCCCGGGGCTGTTCATCACGTGACCGTTGACGACCGCGAGGTCGAGGTCGCCGTCGTTGTCGGCGTCGAAGAACAGCGTGCCGAACCCCACGAACGGCAGCGTCGCGGGTCCGACCCCGGTCTTGAACGTGACGTCCTCGAACAGGCCGCCACCGAGGTTGCGGAAGAGGGTGTGCCCTTCGAACTCGTGGTTGGTGACGAACACGTCGAGCCGGCCGTCGCCATCGAAGTCGCCGAAGTCGGTGCCCATGCCGGCGCGCGGCATGCCGTCGCTTGCCACGGATACGCCGGCTGCCAGCGCCACCTCGGTGAACTTCCTTCCCTGCTGGTTGTGGTAGAGAAAGTTCGGTGTGGTGTCGTTGGCGATGAACAGGTCCGGCCAGCCGTCGTCGTCGTAGTCGCCGACGACGACGCCCAACCCGTTGCCGCGCTGGTCGAACACGCCGGCCTCGCGGCTGATGTCGGTGAACGTGCCGTTGCCGTTGTTGCGGTAGAGCACCGAGCGTAGCGGCGCGAAGTTGAGCGGATGGCAGTAGACGCGGAACTCCTTGCTGGTGTCGCCGCAGAACACCTGGTTGTCCACCCGCGCGTCCACGTAGTTGACGACGAAGAGATCCACGTCGCCGTCGCGATCGATGTCGGCCCAGGCGCAGCTCGAGCTGAATGATGGCGCGCCGCCGGTGCCCGCGGTGCGCGTTACGTCGGTGAAGGTCTTGCCCGCGTTGTTGTGGAAGAGCGCGTTCGACCCGACGTTGGTGACGTAGACGTCGATCCACCCGTCGTTGTCGTAATCGGCGGCGCAGCCGCCCATCCCGTAGCCGGGGTGGGTGAGGCCGGTGGCCGCGGTGACGTCTTCGAACGTCCCGTTGCCGCGATTGTGGAACAGCCGGTGGCGGGCGCGCCGCGCCACGGCCGGATCGACCAGCGAGCCGCCGTCCACGAGCAATGCGTCCTGCCAGCCGTCGTTGTCGTAGTCGAGGAACAGCCCGCCGCCGCTCATGATCTCGTAGAGATGACGCGCCGGACTGGCGCCGCTCACGTGCGTGAAGTCCAGGTCGGCCTCGGCAGCGACGTTCTCGAACTGCGCCGACGCCGCGGGCGGCGCGGGCGCGCGTTGGCCAGCGGCCGATGTGAGGACTGCCATGCAGGCCGCGAGCAGCAGCGCGGCGAACCTCATCGCTCCGCCCCCGCGCGCCGGAGGGCGTCCCGCCGCGCCTCGGCGTAGAGCGTCCGCTCGCGACGCGCATCGTCGGCCTGCCCGGCCGCTTCATACGCGGCCGCGAGATGCCGGTGCACGTCCGCCGGACCGCCGGGAACGGCGGCGCGCAGGTGTGGAATCGCCTCGGCCGCCCTGCCGGCGCGCAGCAGCGCCAGGCCGAGGTCGAGCTCCGAGGCGGGATTGCCAGCATCGGCTTCGAGCGCCTGGCGCAGCAGCGCGATGGCGCGATCGTGGTCGCCGTTGGCGGCGCTCACGGTGGCGTCGCGCCGCAGCGCGGCGATCTCGAGCTGCTTCGACTGCAACGCCGTTGCCTCCCGCTGGAGACGCTGATACTCCTGCAGCTCGCGGTTGCCTTCGTCGGCCCGCCCGAGGCGCAGCAGGGCAGTGGCGAGTACGTAGCGGGCCTCCTTGTGGTCGGCGGACAGCTCGGTGGCCCGCTTGGCGGCCGCGGCGGCTTCGGCAAAACGCCCCGCCCGCAGGTGCACCTGCGCCACGCCGACGTGCGAGTCGGCGCGGCCGGGGGCGAGCATCAGTGCCACCGTGTGCTCGGCCAGCGCTTCGTCGAGCCGTCCCACGCGGAAGTACATTTCCGCCAGCTCGTGATGGGCGAACGGGTCGTTCGGCACTAGCGCGGCCCGGCGCGAGAAGGCCTCGATGGCGCCATCGTAGTCCTGCTGCGACCGCCGCAGCGCGCCGATCGACTGGAAGACGCTGTTCAACCCGAGGAGCGGGTCGAGCGCGGCGGCACGTCGCAGCGCCTCGATGGCGCCGCCGTAGTTGCCCTGGCGCTGATAGGTGAGCCCGAGCAGATACCGCGCCCGCCCCGAGTCGGGGATCGCCGCGAGCGTATTGGTCAGCACCGTGACGGCGTCGGCGAACTGGGCGCGGTCGAAGAGCGCCCGCGCCAGGTCGAGGCGCGGCCGCTCGTACGAGGCGTCGAGCGTGATGGCGGTCTCGAGCTCGGTCATGCCGCGGTCCGCCTCCTCGTTTGCCAGGTAGGCGAGGCCGAGCAGCCGGTGCACTTCGCTGGCCTGTGGCGCCGTGGCCGCGGTGTTCTGTAGCCGCGCCAGCGAGGCCGCCGTGTCGCCGGCCCGCAGCGCCGCGCCCGCCGCGCGCAACGGCTCCGCGATTGCTGGTGGCGGGGTGACGAGCGGATCGAGGATGGCGGCGGTGCGCAGCCGGCCGAGCGCGTCCTCGTATCGTCCGGCGAGGAGCGCCTGAAAGCCGGCGCGGTACGCGGCAAGCGGGAAGAACGGCTCGATGTCCGGGACCTCCTGCACCAGGCCGAGCCGCACGAACGGTGTCCGGTCGGCTGCCGGACCGGCCGCCGCCTGCACCGCGACGAAGCGCTGGAGCGCGCTGGTGACGACGTCCTCCGCGCCGCCGGCGTCGAGCAGCTGGCGCGCCTGCAGGTAGGCTCGAACGGGATCGGCGGGCGTGAGCGCCGCGGCCCGCGCCAGATCGTCGAGCGCCTCCCGAGGCTGCGCCAGCAGTTGCGATTCGATCAGCCCGCGAATCGTCAGTGCCTCCGCGCGGCGCGGGTCCAGGCGGATGGCGTCGTCGAGCTCGCGCCTGGCGTCGGACCAGCGGCCGCGATCGACGTAGACACCCGCCAGCGCCAGGTGCATCCGTGCCGCCAGCTCGGGCCGGGCGCTTCGGACGTCGGCTGCCAGGCCGGCCTCGTAGGCGCGGATCACCGAGTCCCACTGCTGCCGGGCGCGGTCCATGGCGGCCAGGCTGGCGGCCGCCGCCTGGCCCTCGTCGCCGAAGGCGCCGTCGAGCGCCAGGCTGAAGCGGGCGAGCGCGTCGGTGAAAACGGCCTTGGAGTCGACGTTCTGGGCGAGGCCGGGTGCCGCGGCCGCGAGAAGCCACCACGCGGCAAGGCAGGCACCGGCTCGAGACCGCTTCATGCGAAGACGCTCAGTGTACGGGAATCCAAACTCACGTAAGTGGACGGTCCAACGTTTTGAATGCTGGCTCCCGTCAACCCGCAGTAAACAGGCATTTTCTCAGGAGTTCGCTATCCGCAAGGCGGGCTCGATTCTTGCTCTTTCCAGCGCCGCCGCCCGTTCGATCTAATACGTTTGGGTTATTTTTCGTTGACTCATCAGGAGTAGCGGGCGTCTACTTAGACGCGCTGCCGCCGGGTTGCGGCAGCCAACAGAGGAGAAGGTATGCACTTAAGGAAGTGGGTCCTGGCCGTCGCCGCCGTGGCGATTGCCCTGCTGATCCCCTCGACGGCGTCTGCCCAGGCCACCATCGCAGGCGTTGTGCGTGATGCGTCCGGAGCCGTATTGCCCGGCGTCACTGTCGAAGCCGCAAGCCCCGTTTTGATCGAAAAAGTCCGCAGCGGAACCTCGGACGGCACCGGCCAGTACCGCATCACCTCACTGCCTCCCGGCACTTATACCGTCACCATGACGCTGCCCGGCTTCTCCACCGTCAGGCGCGAGATGCTCGAAGTTGCCGGTGAGGGCGTCATCACGGTGAACGGTGAAATGCGCGTCGGCGGCGTGCAGGAGACGATTACCGTCACCGGCGAGAGCCCGATCGTGGACGTGCAGAGCACGCGCCGCCAGCAGATTGTCGACGACGACACCCTGAAGGCGCTGCCTGCCACGCGCGGCTACAACGCGCTCGTGTTCCTGGTGCCCTCCGTGACCGGCGGCAGCAACCAGATCGACCTGATGCCGGCGATGCGCATCTTCTACAGCCACGGCGGCCGCGGCAACGAAGGCCGCGTGTCGGTGGACGGCCTGAGCGTCGGCTCGGCGTTCAACGGCGGCGGCGTGTCGGGCTACATCGTCGACACGGCGAACGCGCAGGAAATGCAGGTCGGCCTGTCGGGCGGTCTCGGCGAGACCGAAATGGGCGGCGCGACGGTCAACTTCGTCCCCAAGACCGGCGGCAACACGTTCTCCGGCAACGCCTTCTTCAGCACCGCGGGCAAGTGGTCGCAGGGCAGCAACATCGACGACCGGCTCAGGGGCTTCGGCCTGCCCGATCCGCCGGCTCTGTACAAGAACTGGGATTACAGCGGCTCCGTCGGCGGCCCGATCAAGCGCGACAAGCTGTGGTTCTTCGGCAACTACCGCGATATCGGTTCGCACGACGCCATCCTTGGGATGTTCGCGAACGTGAACGCGGGCAACCCCAATAGCTGGAGTTACGTGCCCGACCGCAATGTGCCGGCCCGAAGCGCGGTGTCGACGACGATCTCGGCCATCCGCCTCACCTCGCAGGTCACGCCCAAGAACAAGGTCGGCTTCTATTACGACTACCAGAAGCAGTGCAACGGCTCCACGCTGACCACCGAAAAGCAGGACGGCAGCTGCCGCACCCGCGGCAGCGACTGGATTGCCAGCGGCACCACCACCAACGTCGCTCCCGAGGCGGCCAGCGGCGCCCAGGGTACGCAGGGCGGCGCGTTCGGGTACGCCAACACGTACCAGAGCGTCATCCAGGCCAGTTACACCTCCACGCTCACCAGCAAGCTGCTGTTCGAAGCCGGCATCTCGAGCTATATGAGCAAGTGGGGCTGGATGGAGCCGCCCGGCGCCATCACCGGTATCAATCAGGTGCTCGAGCAGAACGCGCTGAACGGCATGCCGGCCAACCTGACCTATCGCGCGCTCGACTGGAACTTCAACAACATGCAGAACCCGACGCCGTGGAAAGCGGCAATGTCTTACGTGACGGGTGCGCACAGCATGAAGTTCGGCTACCAGGGCATCTACAACCGGACCGACGGCATCAATCACTACAACAAGACCCGCGTCAACTACCGCTTTGCCGGTGGGGTCCCGAACCGGCTGACGATGAACTACGGCGACTTCACGAGCAAGGACCGCAGCGAGTCGGCATCCCTGTTTGCGCAGGACCAGTGGACGATGGGGCGCATGACGCTGCAGGGCGCCGTCCGCTACGACCGTGCCTGGAGCTGGTCGCCGGACGACCAGGGCGTCGATCATGCCGACCTCTTCCACCCGAACGGTGGCATCTCGTTCCCACGCACCGAGGGTGTCACCGGCTTCAACGACATCACGCCGCGCGCCGGCGTGGCCTACGATCTGTTCGGCAACGGCAAGACGTCGCTCAAGGTCAATGTCGGCAAGTATCTCGAGAGTGCCAACAACCAGAACCGCTACACGCTGATGAACCCGGCGGGGGCCACGCGCTTCACCCGCACGGTAAACCGGGCGTGGAGCGACACCACCGGCCTCGGCATCAACGGCGACTTCATCCCGCAGTGCGATCTGCTCAACCCGGCCGGCAACGGCGAATGCGGGCCGTGGGACAACAACACCTTCGGCGTCCCGCTGCCGCCTCAGGCGATCAATCCCGACATCCTGCACGGCTGGGGCGTGCGTCCGTCCGACTGGCAGTTCGGCGCGTCGGTGCAGCACGAGATCCTGCCGCGCGTGTCGGCTGAAATCGGCTACAACCGCCGCTGGTTCAACGGCTTCACGGTGACGGACAACCGCTCCACCGTGGCCTCGGACTACGACCTGTTCTCGTTCACGGCGCCGACCGGCGTGGGTGAGTCGCTGCCGGTTGCCGGCCAAACGATCACCGCCTACAACCCGGATCCCACCATCGCCGCCACCAACAACAGCTACGTGACGTTTGCCGATGACTACGGCAAGACGATTCAGTACTGGCACGGCGTGGACATCAACGTGAACGCGCGCATTCGCAACGGGCTGGTCTTCCAGGGCGGCACCAGCACCGGCCGCGGCGTGCGCGACAACTGCGAAGTCACGGCCAAGGTGCCGGAGATTCTGCTGGTGCTCGGCACTTGGCAGCGCCCGGACAGCTGCCGCGTGGTCGAGCCGTGGCTCACGCAGTTCCGCGGCCTCACCTCCTACACCATCCCGAAGGTCGACGTGGCGATCAGCGCCAGCTTCCAGTTCAAGCCCGGCACGCTGGGCGTCGGCGGCAACGATACGGCAACCAACGGGACATCGGTGGCGGCCAACTACAACGTGTCGAATGCCACCGCGCAGGCGTCGCTGGGCCGTCCGCTCTCGCTCAATGCGACGAGCACGGCGGTAAACATGCTGCTGCCCGGTCAGCTGTATGGCGAACGCGTCAACCAAGTCGACATGCGCTTTGCCAAGGTCCTGCGCTTCGGGCGCACCCGCACGCTCGTTGGCCTTGACCTCTACAACCTGTTCAACGCCAACCCGGGGTTGACGTACGGCCAGGCGTGGGGCGCCGACGGCGGCACGTGGCTGCGGCCGACGTCGATCCTCTATCCGCGGTTCGTCCGTTTCAACGCCACGGTTGATTTCTAGACCCGAGGTGTTTTTGTAGGGGCAGGTCTCAAGGCCTGCCCGACCAGCGAGGGCCGGGGAAACCCGGCCCTCGTCGTGTACGATCCAATCCGAGTGAGACGAGCCCTTCTGATTGTCGGCGCCGTGGCCCTGTTCGCCGCGTGCGGTGGCAGTTCCTCCGCGCCTGCGGCCTCGAACGCGCCGGCCACCCCCCAGAGCGACTGGATCGTCGAGCGCGGCCACGAGCTCGGCATCGACTTCACGCATTTCAACGGCATGTCGGGCGAGCGCTACTACCCGGAAATCATGGCGCCCGGTGTGGGAGTGTTCGACTACGACAACGACGGCGACCTCGACGTCTATCTGGTGCAGAGCCAGATGCTGGGCAAGGGCAAGACGCTGAAGGACGCCATCTTTCCCCCCAAGGGCCCGCTCAAGGACCGCCTGTAT
>Ga0207679_10002474_pt1 | contig 11374 bp, 9 predicted proteins | sample KBSC73metaG_FD_184320 | JGI IMG/M metagenome (GOLD analysis project Ga0207679, IMG submission 184320) | Corn rhizosphere microbial communities from Kellogg Biological Station, Michigan, USA - KBS C7-3 metaG (SPAdes) (version 2) | ecosystem: Host-associated > Plants > Roots > Rhizosphere > Soil ...
ATGATCTCGTCGAGGTCTTGGCGCGCGGCCTCGAGCTCCCCGGGCAGATCCAGGTCAGACGGCAAGTCGTGTCCGACGCCCCCGGGGACGATCGCGCCGCGCAGCAGCCGGTTGCCGGTGAGGCGTTGGTTCAGACGCAGCAGGCGCTCGCGAATCCGGAAGCAATGAGAATGCGCCACGGCGTAGCCGGTGTCGTTGACAATCATGCCGAGGTCGCCCACGTGGTTGTAGAGCCGCTCCATCTCCAGGAGGATCAGCCGCAGCCACCGCGCACGGGCCGGGACCTCGGTGCCGGCGGCGGCTTCCAGCGCCTGGCAGAAAGCGAGCGAGTGGCCGACGGTGGTGTCGCCGGAGACGCGCTCGGCCAGCTCGACCCCGGCGCCGGCCTCCCGCCCCTCGAAGAGCTTCTCGGTGCCCTTGTGCGTGAAGTACAGCCGGGACTTCATGTCGATGATCGTCTCGCCGACCACGCTGAACCGGAAGTGGCCCGGCTCGATCACGCCCGCGTGGACCGGGCCCACCGGAATCTCGTAGACACCCTCGCCACCCACCTCCCTGAAGGGGAACGCGCGGCCGTCGTCCTCGAACTCTCGCGGCGTCGCGTCCTTGCGCAGGGGGAAGTAGTCGGCCGGCCAGAAGCCGTGGCGGACGAGCGGCCGGGGATCGGGATGGCCCTCGGCCACGATGCCGAACAGGTCGTAGATCTCCCGCTCGAAGCGCGAGGCCGGATAGTGCAGGGTGGCCAGCGACACAATCGCGGGCGCGGCGGCGGGGACCGGGGCGGTGACGTGGACAAACCAGTGCTCTCTCTCGGGCGCGAAGAGGTAGTGGACCTCGAACGTCCCACGGTCGGTCCGGCGGTCGGCGGCGGCCATGAACACCAGCTCGGCGCCGAACTCCCCGCGGAGAGAGCGCGCCAGCGCGGGCATCGCGGCCGGGCGCGCCGAGCAGTGCAGCTCGTGCCCCCGCACACGGTGCACGTCGGCAACCAGATCGGCTAGGTCCTCGGCGAGCCGCCCCGTGAGCCGGTCCAGGCGGCTCATCGCTCGACGATCGCCACGATCTGGCGCAGCAGGGTCTCGAGCGGCGCCGGGAGCGTGATCCCGAGGACGACGAGGGTGGTCGCGCAGAGGCCGAGCGGGATCAGGGGCCAGAGGCGGTCCTCTCCGGTCCGCACCCCCGCGGTGGGCACCCCGTAGAGCATCCGGTTCAGGTGGCCGATCATCGAGACGAATGCCACCGCGAGGAGGGCCAGGATCAGGGCGACGAGCCACGGTCGGCCCACGGAGAACCCCGCTCGGAAGAGCGCGAACTCCGAGACGAAGAGGCCGAACGGCGGCAGCCCGACGACGGCGAGGATCCCGGCGGCAAACAGGCCGCCCGTCCACGGCATGACCTTGAGCAGGCCCGAGACCCGGGCGATCTCGGTGGTGCCGTAGCGATGGAGCACGCGCCCGGCGAGAAAGAACATCATCGACTTCGCCAGCGTGTGGTTCAGCAGGTGGAGCATCGCGGCGAAGGTGCCGAGCGGGCCAAGCGCCAGCCCCACGCAGATCAGGCCGGTGTGCTCGATGCTCGAGTACGCGAGCATGCGCTTGTAGTTGCGCTGGATCACGAGGCTGAACGCGGCGATCGCGACGGACAGCACCCCGAGCGTGATGTAGAGACCGTCGGTGAATCCGGTCCCCACCGTCGCGTTCACCACCGCCTCCCACCGCATCACCGCGTAGAGCGCGACCGCCAGCAGGACGCCCGACATCATGGCGGACAGCGGCGCCGGCGCTTCCGAGTGAGCATCCGGCAGCCAGGTGTGCATGGGGGCAAGGCCGGCCTTCGTGCCGTAGCCGACGAGGATGAAGACGAAGGCGAGCTTGATCACTTCCGGGTGCAGGTGAGCCGCCGACGCCCGCAGCACCGTCCAGTGCAGGGCCGCATCCTGACGGCCCGCCATGTTGACGAAGTCGAAGTAGGCGAGCACGGTGCCACCGAAGGCCAGCGCGATCCCGATCGACCCGATCAGGATGTATTTCCACGAGGCCTCCACGGAGGCCTTGGTCACGTGCAGCGGAATGAGCATGGCCGAGGTGATCGTGGTCGCCTCGATCGCGATCCACATGAATCCGACGTTGTTGGCGGTCACCGCGAACAGCATGGTGAACGTGAAGAGGCTGCTGAAGATCCGGAACCGCCGGGCCTGGGCGGGCTCGTAACCGTCGTCCTCGCCCATCCCGGGTCCGAGCCATGCGGCCAGCGCCCCCACCACGCTCACGCACAGCGCGAGCAGGGTCGAGAGCGCGTCGGCCCGCAGGAACTCCCCGGGCCCCGAGGTCGGCACGTCGCCGGCTAGAAGCCGGCTCCAGAAGACGAGTGCGGCGCCGACGGACGACAGCGACAGCAGTGCGCCCGTCCAGCCTACCAGCGGCCGATAGGGCACCAACACCGCCGCCAGCACCGCAGCGAGGAGGGGGGGGCCGAGCAGCAGGGCGAACGGGCTCACGATTCCTCAGTAGCGCAGGCGGTTGAGCTGCTCGACGTCGATGCTCTCGAACGTCTCGTGGATCCGGTAGACGAAGATCTGCATGACCAGGAACCCCATCAGGACGTCGAGGGCCACCCCGAGCTCGACGATCAACGGGATCCCGTAGGTTCCGAGCACCGCCAGCAGGGCGAGCCCGTTCTCCAGCATGAGGAAGCCGATGACCTGGGTCAGCGCCTTCTTGCGGCTGATCACCACGAACAGGCTCACGAGCACCAGGCCCATCGCCAGCGGCATACCCGCCCGGGTCGGCAACTGGCTGAGCCCCACGAGCGGTCGCGTGACCATGTAACCGAACAGCACCAGGAGACCGGACACCACCAGCGACGATGCGGTGTTCACGTACGGCTCCATCTCCCGCTCGACCGCGAAGCGGCGCTCCATCCGCCGCAGGAGCCGCGGGATCACCAGCCCCTTCAGCAGGAAGAGCGTGCCCGCGACCCAGTACAGCTCGTGGTCGTTCCCGAAGTAGCCCACGATCGCGATCACCGCCGAGAGCACCATGGACTGAGCGGCGAAGGCGCCGACGTAGGCGGAGATGCCGCGGCGCCAGAGCAGGATGAGCCCGAAGAGCAGCACCAGGCTTGAGCCGAGCACGGAGAGCTGGGAGAAGAGGCTGTCCATGGGCTATTTCAGGAGGAACGACGAGGTGACCGCGAGCAGCGCGAGGACAAACGAGACGCTGAGCAGCTCGGGCACCCGGAAGAGGCGCAGCTTCGCGATCCGCGTCTCGAGCACCGCGACCACCGCGGCCAGGACCACGAGCTTGACGAGCAGGCTCGCGACCGCAACCGCGACGGTGGTCGGCGTCAGGACCACGGACACCCCCCACGGGATGAAGAGGTTGCCGAGCAACGCGAAGAAGATGAAGAGCTTGACTGCCGCCGCCCACTCGATGAGGGCCAGGTAGCGCCCGGAGTACTCGAGCACCATGGCCTCGTGGATCATGGTGAGCTCGAGGTGCGTGGCCGGGTTGTCGATCGGCAGGCGGCCGGTCTCGGCGAGCGTGACGATGAAGAGCGCCCCGAACGCGAGGAGGTGGCCGGGGCTCAGGAAGGCGCCGGGGTCCGCCATGGTGCGCGCGACGATCTGGCCCAGATTGGTGGAGCCGGCGGCCAGGGCCAGCGCGAAGATCGCGAGCGCCACCGTGGGCTCGGCGAGGGCGGCCACTGTCATCTCGCGGCTAGCGCCCATGCCGCCGAACGGCGAGCCGGGGTCGAGGCCGCCCAGTGAGAGGAAGAACGTGCTCAGCAGGAGGAGGTAGACGACCACCAGCAGGTCCCCTAGCCCGTCGAAAGGCAGTGGCACTGCGAGGATCGGCACGAGGAACGTAACCGCCGTCGTGCTCGCGAACACGATGAACGGCGCCGCGCGGAACAGCCAGGATGCGTTACTCGAGACCACGACCTCCTTCTGGAAGAGCTTGGCCAGCTCCCAGTAGGGCTGCCACACCGGGGCGCCCCGGCGGTTCTGCAAACGCGCCTTCAGCCACCGGATCAGCCCGGCCAGGCCGGGCGCCAGTGCGAGCGCGAGCGCGGCCTGGGCCACCTCGAGCACATAGCCCATCATCCCGGCCGCACTATGAGCAGGGTCAGCAGCCCCAGGAGCGCGATCACCAGGTACGTGAGGTAGGCGTGGGCCGAGCCCGACTGCAGTGCGCGGACCCAAATGCTCCATCGTCGCACCCGGGTGACGAGCGGCGCGTACAGGTAGCGCTCGAACCACGGGACGATCTCGCTGCGGTACTCGATGGACTGCACGAAGTACCTCGATTCCGGGTGAAAGTCGATCGAGAGGTCCTGGGTGGGCCGGTACAGCTCGGCGAACACGCGGCGCAGCGGCTCGGCAAACGCGGTCGACGTGTACTCCATGCGCGGCGTCTGCACCACGCGTCCGCAGCCCCAGGTGGCACTCACCCGGACCGGCCAGCGCGATGCGAAGAGCCGGACCACCAGCCACGCGGCGCCCGTGATCAGGATCAGGCCGAGGGCCACCAGCGTCGGCGACATCCGGGCAAACCCGCTCGGCATCGACAGGGAGACCCCGGAGCCAAACCCCGGGACCGGGACCGGCAGGCGCGCCGAGCCTGCGAGCGCCGCCGCCAGCGCCGGCATGACGACGACCGCGGCCAACCCGAAGACCGCGCAGGCGACGGCGAGGATCCCCATGCCGACGCGCATCGACACGGGCGCCTCGTGCGCGCACTCGGCCGCGGGCGAGCGCGGGATCGCGAGGAACGTGATCCCGAAGGCCTTGACGAATCCCGCGGCGGCCAGCCCGGCGGTCAGCGCAAGCACGCTGACGGCCAGCGTCATGAGCGGGGCGACCATCGGCGCCCGGCTCTCGATGCCGGGGAGCAGCGACTGGAAGAGGAGCCACTCGCTGACGAAGCCGTTCAGCGGGGGCAGCCCGGCGATGGCCAGGGCCCCTACCAGGAAGAAGGCGGCCGTCCAGGGCAGGCCGCGGATGAGGCCGCCGAGCCGGTTCATGTCGCGGGTGCGCGTGGCGTGCAGAACGGACCCCGCGCCGAGGAACAGCAGCGACTTGAAGGCCGCGTGATTCAGAGCATGATAGAGCGCAGCCGCGAAGGCGACGAGGGCCGCCGCGGTGGCGTCGAGGCCCAGGAAGAGGAAGCCGGCGCCGAGGCCGATGAAGACGAGCCCGATGTTCTCCACGCTGGAGTAGGCGAGCAGGCGCTTGAGGTCATTCTCCATGAGCGCGTAGAGCACGCCGACCACCGCCGAGAGGGCGCCCAGGCCGATCAGGAGGGCCCCCCACCAGGCGGGTCCCCCGCCCAGCAGATCCAGGCCGATGCGGAGGAGCCCGTACACGCCGAGCTTGATCATCACCCCCGACATCAGCGCCGAGACGTGGCTCGGCGCCGCCGGATGCGCGCGGGGCAGCCAGACGTGGAGCGGGACGATGCCCGCCTTGGAGCCGAAGCCGGCGAGGGCGAGCAGGAACACCGTGTTCCGCATGGCCGGGGTGAGACTCGCCGCCGCCGTGCGCAGGTCGCCGAAAGCCGTGGTCGTGGCATTCGCGGCCAGGATGAGGAACCCGGCGAGCGCGAGCGCCAGCCCGACGTGCGTCATGGCCAGGTACCAGCCGGCGGCCGCGATGGTGTCCGGCTCGTCCGCCTCCGTCAGGACGAGGAAGTAGGAGGTCAGCGACATGCCCTCCCACATGAGGAGGAAGGTGAGCACGTTGTCGGCGCACGGGACCAGGCTCATCGTCAGGAGGAACATGTTCAGCATCGCGCCGAGGAGCCGTAGCGAGTACCGGCCTTCGTACGCCCCGACGTACTCGAACCCGTAGACTCCGCAGGGAATGGCGAGCAGGCCGACGAGGCCGAGAAAGAAGGCGCCCAGCGCGTCGAGGCGAAACGCGAGGCCGTCGGCGATCGACAGGAGCGTCGGCACCTCGAGCGTGAAGGCCGCTCCGCCGAGCAGGACCTGGAGGGAGAGGGCGAGCCCGGCGGCGCCGCCCCAGACCATCCCGAACGCGGCGATGCCGCGCCCTGCCCGGCCGCCCGGCATCAGGAGGGCGCCGACGGCCCCCACCCCGTAGCCGCCCAGCATGAGGCCGAACTCGAGATTCACCGACGGCGCCCGATGACCGCGAGGATGCCCCGGAGGATGGCCGTCGGTTCGGGCGGACATCCGTCCACGAAGGCATCCACCGGGATGATCTGATCGACGCTCCCCGCCACGGCGTAGCTACCCTTGAAGACCCCGCAGGTCCGCGCGCAGTCGCCCACCGCCACCACGAGCTTCGGCGCGGGGGTCGCCTCGTAGGTCTTCACCAGGGGCACCGCCATGTTGCGGGTCACCGGCCCGGTCACGAGCAGCAGATCCGCGTGGCGGGGTGATGCGACGAAATACACGCCGAAGCGCTCGCTGTCGTACACCGGGCCCATGAGACCGCTGATCTCGAGCTCGCAGCCGTTGCACGAGCCCGCGTCCACCTCACGAATCGCGAGGGCCCGACCGAACAGTTGCCGCGCCCGCGCGTCAACCTCGTGCAGCAGGCGCAGGACGTCGTCCCCGCCGGGCGCCAGCGGCTCGGTGGCGAGGCCGACCCGCAGGATCTTGGACAGGAGGCGCATGTCAGCGGCGTCGCGACTCACGGCGCAGCTGCCGGAGCATTGTCTGCGTGCCGATGAGGTGATTGTCGAAGATGCGACGGGCCACCTCCAGCAGATCCCGCAGGGCGGCGTCGCGCACGGTGTAGCGCACCGCGGTCCCCTCCTTCCGGGCCTCGACGACGTTCTTGGCCCGCAGGACCGCGAGCTGCTGGGAGACGGTGGGCTGGTCGACGCCGAGGGCCTCTCGGAGCTCGTTCACGCTCCGCTCGCCTCGCACGAGCATCTCGAGGATCCGGATGCGGACCGGGTGGGCGAGTGCCTTGAAGAACTCGGCCTTGAACACCTGGAGCTGCCCGATCGGGGCCGGCTGCCGCTTCACGTACATATATATATGGCTTTATATGAAATACGTCAATCTTGCCGGCGTCACCGGTGACTCGGAGCCCGCGCGCGCCTCCCCGCCCCGCTCGCCTTCGCCCACCCCGAACGGCCAGCCGCGCCCTCCCCGGTCCGCGACAGGAATGTCCGAGGGACTCGCACGACGCTCTCCTCGCGCGACTGAGGGCCGAAGACGCGAGGAAGAACGTCTTGGTGACCGAGCTCGAAGGCCTCCACCGGTCCGCCCCGGTCGCCTCGCTCGACCGGAAGCGGCTCGAGCGGGAACTGGCCGCCCGAGCAGCCGACATCGACGGTCTCTTAGGCCGGCACGTGCCCCAAACGCGACAGATCCTACGCAGGCTGATCGTGGGACGCCCGACGTGCGAAGCGTCGCTGATACCAGGAAGCGGCTTCCAGACCGATCGGGGTCATCACACACGTTGGTCTGCCGCCGCGTAACCGTCGCCGCCGCCAAGGGTTCCCGTGCCGGGTCCGTTCCCGTACGGTCCGGAGCCCTCTCAGGGCTCCGGCTCCGACCCTTCCGGACCCCGGCCGTGGCGGGCCTGGGCCCGATCCTCTCGGCCCACCCACCGTCGCCCCATTCCCGGGCCCTGAAGGATGTCCGTGCGGGTTATGCCGCACTCGATCCGACACTTGACGCGCTCGATGCGCACCGCGTAGAGTCGCGCACACGGCCACGCCGGAAATATTGGGACACGGCTATCATGTGTTGTGTCGATCCACTCACGCCCCCGTCGGGAAGCACGCCGCGAACAGGAGAGACAGTAGTGGACATGGACACGGGCAACACCGCGGTCATCGTCTCTCAAGTCGGCCAAACCTCCGCCTTCCCTGTGCGGTAGAGAGGGCTCTTGTCCAGTGCCCACGCCGAGCACTCCTAACTACTACGAGGTGCTTCAGGTCAGCCGGGCGGCCCAGCCCCTGATCATTACCAAGGCGTACCGGCTGCTCGCCGCCTTCTACCACCCGGACAACAAGGAGACCGGCGACCGCGAGGCATTCCATAACGTCGTCACCGCTTACCGCGTGCTGTGCGATCCAGTGCGCCGGGCAGCGCACGACCGCGACACCTTCGGCACGTCCTCGCCGCCACCGAGCAATGGCGGTCCCCCAGAACGAGAGCTCTCGGAGCGCCGCACGGAGGACGAGCGGGACTTACGTCGTCAGTTGTTACAGGCTCTCTACAACGTCCGCCGCACCGAGCCACACCGTCCGAGCTTGCCTCTCATGGTCATCCCTGACCTCTTCGGCTGCTCGATCGACGAGACACAGTTCACTCTGTGGTATCTGCGAGGGAAGAAGTTCATCGAGATGACGGACGATGGAATGGCGATCACTGTGGCTGGCGTCGACTATGTGGAGAGCCACGAGTTTGGTCTGCCTACCTCGACCTCACCCGATCCTGCGCTAGGCCCCGGGTCGTTCATGCTCGGAGCAGGCGACTCGAGCGGAGCGTAGTGACGCGATGAACCGCGACCGCGCTCCGCGGGCTTGGAGCGGCGGCGAGTCAGATCAATGGTGACCCCGGCGGGATTCGAACCCGCGTTTACGGTCCGCCACGCGCTTTCTTAACAGTGAAGGGACATTCGACTGCATTGACTAAACGCGATGATGCCCGGGACTTAAATTCGACGCCTAGTTTGCGTATCCTCACCGTGCTGAGTTCCACCAGTTCCCATTGACTGCCACACGGAGCAGGCCGTGGGACCTGGCTGGCAAACTCAGCGAGGCTTTTCTGGGAATCTGGGAATCGGACCGACGTTCCCGGCTGTCACCAATATGGAGCGGCCGCGTCTCAACCATGAGCCATCAGTTCAAGCTCGACTGACACGCTTCTGGCTGCGGCGCTGATCCCCAGTCCGCGATCGTCCCGATGCACTGGCCTTCATGGTTGCGGGGGCCCGCAACCACTTGCAGGCAAACAGGTCGCTGGCGTTCCCGTTCGAGGTCACCGCCTGAACCCCGTGTTTGAGGCTTGAGAGGGCGGCCAATCCAGAGCTCGTAAGAAACAGCTATCGGCCGCCCAGCGACCCCCGGTGGTCCGGAACCCTCCCCGAATACCTCAGCGTCGCGCCATCGCGCGCAGCGATATCAGGGCGCCCGCAACGAAAATGAGAGTGGCCAGATAGATCGGGCCCAGGTGGGTCACCCAATTCAACTGAAACGTGCCCGTGTAGTGGTAGGGCAGCGCAACGGCCAGTGCCACCACGGCCGCGACCACGGCGGCGACCCAGGTCCACATTTCCCCGCGCGCCACGCCGTACCAGGACAGCGCGGCCACGGCGATGCCCGTGCCCGCGATGAAACCGGCCGTGGCGACGTGCAGATGCCCGATGTAGTGGACGATCGCCGGATCGAGGGCGTTCAGCTGGTCCCGCGTGACGCCGTTCAGTGTTTCCACGCCCAGCTCGAAGCCGGTGGACGTAAACTTGCGGATGAAAAACACCACTGCGTAGCCGATGAAGGCCAGGGCCGCGATCACCATCAATACCGCGCCCTGTTTCAGCCCGGGATTCTGGGTCGTCATGTCACCCCTCCTTTGGTTCGTCACCGCTGTTTACCGCATGCGCCGCCTGATGCCGCGCCCCACGACCCCGTAGGAGGACCTTACCGAATGCGTGGCCGTTGCTTTCCGGGCCTGCTCGCGCGCGAGCGCGCCCTGCCTGACGGAAACAAGGAACAGGTATCAATTTAGCGCCCAAGAGACATGAACACCGTTATCAGCCGCGGGCCATCCAGGAAAACCTCCTCACAGCGCGCACAACACCGGGTTCGGTTCGCGACCGATAGTGCGCCGGGCGCCGGCAGCCGTCAAGAGTGCGGCGTGAGCGCGTAGGACACATAGAGGCCCTCCGTCGATCTTGTACGGCAACACATTCTTAGAAAGTACCGCGCAGCTTGAGCGCTACCTTGAAGGCCTGCACCGCGCGCGACTGAAGGATTACAACTGGCCGCGCGCACAACTAACCGGGAGAACGCGTTACATCAACTCCCCGTGTTCACGATCCAGATACCGGATGCGACCGCGAGCGCACCAGCAGCCTGTGAGCGCCGTAACCGATTCCCCGAGGGCGCCCCAGGCGATGAGCACGCCGAAGACCGGTGAAAGGAACACGAAGGCGTTGACGCGGGTCGCGGCATAGGTGCGCGTCAGCCAGACGAATCCGACGAACCCAACACCGGCCGCCAGCACCCCCAGATAAAGAATGCTCGCCACGGCAGGGGCGCTTAGGCGCCAGGTCACGGTGGGCTCGACGACGACCGCCAGGAGGGCCAGCACGGGCGCCGCTCCGGCGACGTTCCAGAAGATCAGTGACACCGCGTTCACCTCGTTCGGCGTCATCTTGCTCAAGATGATCACCACAGTCCAGGTCGCCGCAGCGAGTAGAACCAACCCATCGCCGAGAAGCGAGCCCCCGCTTGCGCCACGCTTAGCCAGGACGAACATCACCCCGACAAAGGCCACCCCGGTGCCCAGCGCTCGCCGAACGGTGAGCCGCTCGGCCGGTAGGACACGCGGCAGCACGAGCAGGGTCAGAAACGGCTGGATGTTGTAGAGGATGGCGGCTCGGCCGGCCGGCGTCACTGTGAGTCCAGCGTAGAGCAGCAATTGCATCGCGATGAAGGCTAGGGTCCCCGCGGCGATGAACCATGCGGCGCGCCCCCGGTACCGCAGAGGTACTCGCGCCCAGCACGCGTACATGCCAAGCGCCACTGCGGCCACGAGCATCCGGAGCAGCAGGGAGCCGACGACCGGGAGGTCGCGGAGACCTACCTTGACCATCGTGTAGGTGCCGCCAAGAATCGCCATGATGATGATGGCGAGCGCAACCGCCCGTGCATCCAGCCGACTAGGCATAAGAGCCCCTTCAGACCCCCGGGGCGATGGTTTCGGGCGGGGTAATGCGGTCGTTACGGAAGATCAGCCACGTCTCGGAACTCGGGGCTCTCGACGAGCCGTCGTAGCGCCAGCACCAGATCGGGCGGCTCGTAAAACGGGTGGTCCCGGAAGATCGCCGCATGTTGCTCGTCGAGGGTTGCGATAGCGTCGCACTTCGCCTGGACGATCTCCCGCACTCGCGCCACGCGCTCGCGCGCAAACAGAAGGTTCTCTGGGTCCACGTAGCCCGCCTGTATGAAACCGCGAGTCTTCTTGGCACACCGGCAGGGGTTCGCTCGATTGACGAGTCCACACTTGTCGTTCATGAAGCTGTGGAGGTCCCGGCGGGCGCGAGCCAGGCGCTGGCGGAAGTTCTCACGGCTGATCTCGAGCAACTCCGCGGCGACCACGTCGGTCACCTCGAAGATCTCGCCGAGGATGTAGACCAGGCGCTGCTCGCGATCGAGACAGAGGA
>Ga0207679_10002477_pt1 | contig 11367 bp, 10 predicted proteins | sample KBSC73metaG_FD_184320 | JGI IMG/M metagenome (GOLD analysis project Ga0207679, IMG submission 184320) | Corn rhizosphere microbial communities from Kellogg Biological Station, Michigan, USA - KBS C7-3 metaG (SPAdes) (version 2) | ecosystem: Host-associated > Plants > Roots > Rhizosphere > Soil ...
ATCGAAAATGAGTACCATTAATGTCGTTCGAAATAAAATCTTATACCGGATGTTTGCAGTTGTAAAACGACAAACACCTTTTACCGAAAACCATTCACAAGCTGCCTGATATATTTGGCAGTTTGGAAATCTTAGAATACACGGAGCACCACGGAGTGATCAGTGTCCCGATCATTTCCAATAATCTTTCATCAGGTCATTTACTCTATTTATTTTCTTTGCTTCTATGTGTTCCTATGTTTCTACTAAGCCTATGTGGGGAACTGATTTTCTATTGTATTCAATCTCCATTTCTAATAGTGCATAGCTCAAAGACTTTCCATGAGTATCCATTCTCAAAGAAGTGGTAACTCCTCCTGATAGTGCATCATGACATACAAAAAGCAAAGAGGAAATATTTGGTAGTTCATAACGAACAATACCGCCTTTAACGATTTCCCTTAAATGCTGTTTCACCAAACCAACCGTAATTTGCTGACATAATAATGGAAAATCTTCTTCTTTATGTGGGATCAAAGACAGCGTAAGAGTATTTCCTTTATCACCGGCGCGGCTATGAGCTATATCGTACAATTTTATTTTCACGAATGAAATAATGTTATTGAAGGTTGAATTTTTTCTTTCCTGATCAGTGTCGAGACGATCCCGATCACTTCGTTCACATATTTCCTCACTCCTCCCCCGCCTGCCGGCCCATTGGTATATAAAGCCTCGACCTCTTCCCCAATGATGGCCGCTTTCTCCGCACTATTTGCCTTTGCTGCTATCCTTACTCTTATTTCGTAAGGCTCGTTAGCATTCTTAAATGAAGTTTGATGAAGAGGGTTGCTGCCGATATAATCAATTTGAAGATCAGGAAATGAATGTTTCAAACGTTCCTTGATAATTGAAGCAGCGAGTTCTGCCCTGCCCATTGCATTACTGCCGGAATAAGAAATTTCACCTTCACCCAAATAAAACGCATGATAACCTACACTCACTTTATAGGTCGCTGGTCTTTGCTTCCCCGATCCGCTATCTACTGCAACAATATCTTTTGCTGTTTCTTTCAATTGAACAGTTGTAAAATCCGCTATCACATCCGGAGTATAATATTCATAAGGGTTTAGGACCTCGTACAGTAATTGTTCCTTTGCTGTTTGCAGATTGATCAAACCACCCGTACCTTCTACTTTACTGATCAATGCCGAACCATTGGCAAAAACATCTGCAAAGGGATGACCCAATTCACTCATACCAGGAACATCTTTCTTTCCGGGATCAGCAAAATACCCGCCGGTGATTTGCCCGGCACATTCAAGCAAATGACCAATGACTGTTCCTTTTGCCAGCAAGTTGTATTCATTTAGCGGCCAGGAAAATTCATGGATCATGGGGGCAAGAAATAAGGAAGGATCTGCTACCCGTCCGGTGATAATAATATCTGCATTTGTCTCCAGTGCGGGAATAATGGCGTCAGCTCCCAAATATGCATTTGCAGAAATTAATTTTCCCGATAAAGAAAGCGCTTCATTTGTCTCGATCGCTTTTTGCTGAGAATCGATCATGTCAAATACATCATCACCGGTAACAGCGGCCACCGAAATTTCGAGATTCAATTCCTTTGCGATCTCAACAATTTTATTTGCCGCAGCCAATGGATTCGCCGCACCCATATTTGTAATGAGCCGAACTTTATTTTTTTTCAACCCAGGTAAAAGAGAATGAATTCTTCGTTCCAGGAGGATATCATAGCCTTTATTACTATCCTGCAATTTTCTTTTTTGCGCCAATGCAATGGTACGTTCAGCCAAACATTCAAGCACCAGGTAATCCAATTCACCTCTTTCTGCAAGAATGATCGCGGGCTCCAACCGATCACCGGAAAACCCTGCACCACAGCCGATCCTGATCTTCTCTTTCATATATGGATCGATTGAGTTAACAATGCAACGATCGTCATCACGATCGTGGTACCAAATGCCCACTTAAAAGTAAATTTTTGGTGATCCCCCAGCTCTACTTCCGAAAGACCAACCAGTAAAAAAGTGGATGCAGTGAGCGGACTTAGAGGGAAGCCAACCGTCATTTGTCCTAATAATGCGGCACGACCGATTTCTAAAGCGTCAATACTATAATGCTGGGCAGCCTGGCTTAACACGGGCACTATCCCAAAATAATAAGCGTCAGGCGTAAACAACATACTGAACGGCATACTGGTGATAGCCGTTAGCGTGGGCAATAGTTTAGCGTGATGCTCGGGGATAAGAGATACCAGTGAATGCGCCATTCCATCGATCATTCCTGAACCTGTAAGTATCCCTGAAAAAATTCCCGCAGCGAAAATGATTCCTGACACTAAAAAAATATTAGTGCCGTGAGACTTCAATACTTTTTGCTGAACAGCTAGATTTGGATAATTGATCAACAAAGCAAACACACTTGCAATAACAAATAGAACGGCAGCGGGTATCCATCCATTCATTAAAATAACGATCAGCGAGATGGTCATCACAGCATTGAACCAAAACAATTTTGGCCTGCGATATAATTTTTGTTCTTCCGTTAATGAAGATTTATGGTCATAAACAAACTCGATCACCTTTAAACGCTTTCTTTCTTTTTTCCCAAGCCAATAAGCTACAAACAAAACCCATATGATGCCACCAACTATAGCAAAAACATTCGGAGTAAAGATATGCGCCGCATCGGTATGCAGCGTAGCGATCGCTCTTGCTGATGTTCCGGACCAGGGAACGAGATGCATAGGACCAACGCCTAATGCCACAATGCAAGGGAGAAGAAGCTTGTTTATTTTAAGTTGTCGATAAACAGGAAGGAAAGCCGAGATAACGATCATGAAGGTGGCTGTACCATCCCCATCCAAATGAACCATCATGGTAAGAATAGCGGTGCCCATGATCACTTTCAATGGATCGCCTTTTGCATATCGAATGATCCTGGTTATAATTGGATCAAACAGGCCGGTATCCAGCATAGTGCCGAAATAAAGAACAGCAAACATTAGCAATATTCCCGTAGGCGCTACCTGTTTTATTCCGTCAAACATCATCACCGAAACATCCTTTATGTTGAAGCCAGCGAGTAATCCAAAAACTAATGGAACGATCACCAATGCAGTGACAACTGATAATTTTTTCAAAATGATCAACAGCAGGAAAACAACGATGGTTAAAAAGCCCAGTAGTGATAGCATAATATAACGGCGGTTAGAAATGAAGATACGATACTGAGATTAGAATTAATTCGACAATTGCGGCAGTTCCCCGCTTGAAAATTTTTTGAACCACATAAGGCACATAGAACACAATAGTAAAAGTGTGTAGGGCCTATGTAATCTCTATGTTTCTATGTTCCTTATGTGGTTCAACCTTAAAGAATTATTTCCGGAAAGAAACGATTATTTGAAAATCGTAATGATCTCTTTGAAACTCGTTATAAATAAATCGAGATAACAAACGCCGCGAAGCAGTAAGTTTGTGGGAGATAATTGATATGAAACATTTTTCAAAGACATTTCTAAAATGCATTAGTGAAACTCAGATCACAAGCGTACGGGCAGGAGAAGGCAGAGAAAAGTTCACGGGCATTTGGATGGTAGTGGTCGACGAGAGGATCTTCGCCCGTTCTTATACTCTTTCTGAACGAAGTTGGTACACCACGCTTCAGGGCGGCGACACCGGTGATATCAAATGTGGAAAGGAAATCATACCGGTTAAAGGTGTGAAACCTCGCGACCTCAAAAGCATTACCCAAGCGATCAATAAAGCATACGAAAAAAAATACCTCGTCAAAGTATACAACAAAAAATGGGTGGATGGGCTCGCCGAGCCCGAAAGAGTAGCCCGAACGATGGAGTTTATTCCTTTGTGAAAATGCAGAGACAGGGCATGCGCTGTCTCTGCATTTTAGGATAATCGATCATTGAGGCACTGCGCTACCACATAAAATAATGCTCTTTCACAATTTTACCATCCTCAACTTTATACACACCTATTTCGGATAATATTGCGCGTTTGTCTGATCTTTTATCGGTTGTGTCTATTTCAAACTTTACCGAGAACCAATTATCTGCCACTACCGGGTCCGATGCTTTGATATTGTGCACTGCAAAATCACGTGACAGACCTTGTCCCTTTTTCCCTAAGCCAGCCATACCTCTTACACGACCGATCTCACTCGTATTTCCTTCCTCTATACTTTCAATGTCAGGACTGTAAAGCTCAGTGCGAAGCCGGTCAGCATTGTTTGTATTCCTCCAGTTCACAAAATGGTAGGCGATCTCGTCGATCTTCATTGTTGCTTCTTTTGTTTCCATCATACTGCGTTTTATGGTTAAGAATGGTACAAAGCTCAAAAAATGACCGACAAAAAAATTGTATAAACCTGCTAATCTTTGAGCACAAAGAATGGATTCACTCCAAACATTTTGTAAAACACCTTATTGAAATGTGAAGAATCCGAAAATCCAACGTAATGGGCGCATTCGGTGAGTGAATATCCCTCTCTTGATTTTAAGACTGCCAGCAATATCCTTTTCCAAAGAATACATTGATGAACCGATATTCCCAACTGCTTCCTGAACAAATGAGCAAGCCTGCTTTCAGACAAAAATGAAGCTCTGGCTAATTCGGATACAGTTAGTTTCTCATTGGTAACAAGAGAATTTATTGCTTGTATACATTTGGAAATTCTGAAGTCCAATTGCCTGGTACCATTTGCTTTGGCTCTGTCCAACATCAATGAAATATCAAATTCTTCGTCCTTATGAAACTCATCCAATTCACGAGGGTTGACAATTATGCTTTTCCGCGAGACCAAATCATATTGTTGTAAAAAATATGTTCCAATATCTGTAAGGGGATCTAAGAATAAAAGGTTGCATTCAGCATTTATGCAGCTGAAGCTATGCGGAATGTTCGAGGGGATAATTACACTTGTAATGTTTGCATATTCAGAATCGGCCGTGATACTGAATGAGTTTTTAGTAGAGAATACAATTTCAATGGCATAATGAAAATGCCTCTCGGTTTGGTAATTACCTTTGGTAAATACAGCATAGCCCTTATCAATATCGAAAAATTCTACAGGCACTTTATTTATTGAATTTATACGGGTATTAACGGATATTTATATCGTTTCTGCGGTGGAGTTAGAGCCAATGAGTGTGGCAGACGAAGTTCCTATAATGTTAGCCTGCAGACAAACAATTAGTGTTAAACACTAGGCAAAAATTTCAAATCATTTCTTTTCGGAAGATAAAATACAGCGATAAAAAATAATATGGAGGCTTATCGCAGAGCAGATCAAATGAATTAATCTTTGCAAATATTTGAATTTTGTAACTTCTTATTTCCTTTTCATTAGTTCCCAGCATGCGATTGATTTAGCTTTGAGGTATAATTCAAATGAATATTTATGGAAACAACAATAAAAAAACGCAAATTAGGAAATAGCGATCTTGAAGTGTCGGCTGTTGGGCTTGGTTGCATGGGAATGAGCTTTGGCCTCGGTCCCGCTGCTGACAAAAAAGAAATGATCACACTGATCCGTAAAGCGGTTGAAAAAGGAGTTACATTTTTTGACACCGCAGAAGTGTATGGACCTTTTATAAACGAAGAACTTGTCGGTGAGGCATTAGAACCATTCAAGGGCGAGGTTGTGATCGCAACAAAGTTTGGATGGAAACCAAATGCAGAAGGGCGTTGGAGTGATTTAGACAGTCGTCCACAACATATCAAAGAGGTTGCTGAGGCATCACTTAAAAGACTAAGAGTCGATGCAATTGACCTGTTTTATCAGCATCGTGTTGACCTCGATGTTCCGATCGAAGATGTGGCCGGCGCAGTACAAGACCTGGTCAAAGAAGGTAAGGTGAAACATTTTGGTTTATCAGAAGCGGGCGTAAAAACGATACGGAAAGCCCATGCGGTACAACCGATCACCGCCATTCAAAGTGAATATTCATTATGGTGGCGTCAACCCGAGGCTGAGCTGTTACCCACGCTCGAAGAACTTGGAATTGGTTTTGTACCTTTTAGTCCATTGGGAAAAGGCTTTCTTACAGGAAAAATTGATGAGAATACAAAATTTGACAGTTCTGATTTCCGGAATGTCGTTCCGCGTTTTTCACAAGAGGCACGCAAAGAAAATCAGACCATGGTTGATCTGCTTACAAAAATTGCGGAGAAGAAAAACGCAACTCTCGCACAGGTTGCATTGGCATGGTTGCTGGCACAAAAGCCATGGATCGTTCCCATTCCGGGAACAACAAAATTGCATCGCCTCGAAGAAAATATTGGCTCAGTCGACATTGAGTTTACGGCTGGCGAACTCGAGGAAATAGAGAATGCGTCTTCAAAAATTAAAATACACGGTGAGCGGTATCCCGAACATTTGCAAAAGCTAGTGGGTCGTTAATAAAAGGCACAGATATCATTGGCCTTAACTTGAAGTTTTATAAGGGACTTGAGTATATTTATAGCTAGCCGAAAGCGCGTAAAGGTTTGTTTTGCGCTATCACTCATTTCCCTGGATTAATTTTTGAGGAGCGGCTGCGTATAATGCCTACATGTAAAATATTTTATAACGTCTTTGTACTGATTGGCTGCATATTTATTTCGCAGAAATTATTCGCGCAGCTTAATGTGCAAGCGTCTTATGCTCTCATCAAAAGGGTCATTCCGCAACACGCAGCATCTTTCGTGATCGAACCGTTAGCACAACAAAATGGGAGGGATGCTTTTGAAGTTGAAAGCAAGAATAACAAGATCATTTTACGAGGAAATAATGGCGTAGTCGTTGCATCTGCCTTATACTATTATCTTACTGAGTACGGACACTGCCAGGTTACATGGAATGGCACCAATTTGAATTTGCCAAAACAGCTTCCGGTTGTAAGTCAACGGATCCACAAGCAAACACCTTATCAATACCGTTATTATCTCAATTACTGCACATTCAACTATAGCATGAGCTGGTGGGGTTGGAATCGCTGGCAAAAAGAAATTGACTGGATGGCTTTACATGGGATCAACATGCCGCTCGCAGTAACCGGTGAAGAATATACCTGGTACCTGGTGTATAAGGATCTTGGTTTTAGTGATGATGATCTGAAAGGTTTTTTCTGTGGTCCATCTTATTTCTCCTGGTTCTGGATGGGCAACCTCGATGGCTGGGGCGGCCCATTGCCGCTCAGCTGGATGCAAAGTCATAAGGAACTGCAGCAAAAAATTCTGCAGCATGAAAGAGAACTTGGAATGAAGCCTGTGTTGCCTGCATTTACAGGTCACGTGCCTGCCGCGTTCAAAAAGAAATTTCCAAATGCAAAATTAAAAGCAACCAACTGGAACAATGGTTTTGCGGATACGTATATTCTCGATTCAGGAGACTCTTTATTTGCAGTAATTGGAAAAAAATTCTTACAAACTCAAACAACCTTGTATGGCACCGATCATTTGTATTCTGCTGATACATTCAATGAAAATGAACCTCCATCTGGTGAGCCGGCTTTTTTGTCCCAATTAAGTGCCAGGGTTTATGAGGGCATGCACAATGCGGATACAGCAGCAGTATGGGTGATGCAGGGCTGGTTATTTTACAGTGATAGGAAATTCTGGAAGGGCCCGCAAATCGAAGCATTATTAAAAGCGGTGCCCGATGATAAAATGATCTTACTTGATCTTGCTGCGGAAATAGAACCGGTCTGGAAAAGAACCGAAGCATTCTATGGTAAGCAATGGATATGGAACATGATCAACAATTTTGGTGGCAACATCAATCTCTTTGGAAGAATGAATGGCGTAGCAAGCGGCCCGGCCCTCGCATTCAATGATAGCGCATCAAAAAACTTGCTTGGGATAGGTTTAACGATGGAGGGTATCGGGCAAAATCCTGTGATCTACGAGTTAATGATGCAACACACCTGGCAAACACAACCGGTGCAATTGGATGAATGGTTAAGAAAATATGCATTGAACCGGTATGGTATCGATGATGTTCATTTAATAAAAGCGTGGCGACTGTTAAAGGAAACTGTTTACAATGGCAAAGAAATAAGAGATGGTGCCGAGTCAATCGTCACAGGCCGTCCAACATTTGATTCCACCACAGTTTGGACGCGTACCAAACTCAACTATGCACCAAGGGATCTGTTGCCTGTTTGGGACTTGTTTATCCAGGCCGCCTCAAGTAGAATAAACAGTGATGGTTTCCTATTTGATCTGGTTGATATAACGCGGCAGGTGCTTGCCAACTATGCTTCGCCTTTACAAAAGAAATGGGTCCATGCATTCAAAACAAAAGACGCGGTTGCATTTAAGAAATACAGCCAGCAGTTCCTGCAACTGATCAGCGATATGGATGCACTGCTTGGAACCCGTAAAGATTTTCTACTCGGTCCATGGATCGCTGATGCCCGCAGTCGTGGCGATACTCCGGATGAAAAACGGTTGTATGAGCGCAATGCACGTGACCTAATAACCCTTTGGGGTGATGCCAATAGCCCGTTGCATGAATACGCCAACAGGCAATGGAGCGGTTTGCTGAATGATTTTTATAAATCACGCTGGCAACAATTTTTCGAAATGCTGCAATTATCATTGCAAAGAAACACTTCACCCGATCTCGAAACATTTGAAAAAAATATTCGTGCCTGGGAATGGCATTGGGTAAATGAACAGAAAACATTTCCGGTTAAACCAACCGGGAACAGCATAAAAAAAGCAACACAAATTTATCAGAGTTATCGAAACATCATTGAAAAGGCTTATGAATAAGCAAGTACTCTGTTTACCAGTTTCTTTGAGACTGGCATCATATTGCATGCTATTTTTGTTTCTCTAATGCAGCATACCAGGTCGGATAAAAAGCTTCGTGTCATCATCATACTCGGGCTGCTTACAGCTATCGGCCCCTTTTCCATCGATATGTACCTGCCGGCATTTCCCGACATCGCAAAAGGTCTGCACACGACTGTTGCACAAGTGACACTTTCACTGTCGAGTTTTTTCATTGGTATTTCGTTCGGACAATTATTATATGGGCCATTGCTGGAGCGTTTTGGGAGAAAAAAACCATTGTATGCAGGTCTTTGCATCTATCTCATTGCGTCCGTAGGTTGTGCTTTTGCTGCGTCAGTAAATGCATTGATCGCATTGCGTCTTTTGCAGGCATTGGGCGGATGCGTAGGCATGGTAGCCGCACGGGCTATGGTGCGTGATTTATTCGAAGTAAAAGAAAATGCAAAAGTATTTTCTATGCTGATGCTCGTGGTGGCTGTATCGCCCATCATTGCGCCAACATTGGGAGGTTATATTACTTCAATATTGGGTTGGCGATATGTATTCGTGGTGCTCATCATTGTTAACATCATTGTCATAATCTGTGCTTATTTCTTATTACCTGAAAGCAAAAAACCAGATCCAAATTTTTCATTAAGGCCGGCACCCATCATTAAGAATTTTTCAGGTGTCATAACACATCCACAATTTTACACTTACGCATTAACAGCTGCAATTTCTGCATCAGGATTATACGCATATATAGGCGGCTCTCCACATGTATTCATGGAAATATTTCACGTAACTGAGAAGCAGTACGGCTGGATCTTTGCGCTGATCGCGATGGGACTCATCGGCGCCAGCCAGGTCAATAGCCTGTTACTAAAAAACTACACGAGCGAACAGCTCATTAAGATAGCATTGCGTTGTCAAAGTGTCACCGGTTTGGCCATGGTTTGTCTCACCCTCCTTGGCTGGAGTGATCTCTTCGTAACGATCTTCCTTATATTTATTTTTTTGAGTACACAAGGTTTTGTATTTCCAAATGCGTCAGCACTTTCTTTAGCGGCATTTGGGCATACGGCGGGCAGTGCGTCGGCATTGCTGGGGGCTATTCAAATGACGATCGGCGCCTGCACATCGGCGATCGTAAGTGTCTTGCAAGATCACACAGCGTTGCCTATGACAGGTGTGATGGCCTGTTGTGCGATTAGTGCCCTGGCTGTTTTCTCATTTGGAAAAAGGGTCATTACACGCAGGGTGAGCAGACAAATGATAGAGGAAGAAGAGGTGGAAATGATAAGCACGTTATGATGAGTAATGAATAATGAGTAATGAGTGCCATCCTAACGTTGAAAATATTGTGATTTCATTGGCCGGGAAGGCGGTAAGACAGTAAGAAATACATAAACCGACTTACCGTCTTCCCTTCCGAGGCCTCGGACTTCCAGGCAAAAAAGAATGTTAAGAGCGCTATTGTTGAGCAGAGGAGCAACTATCTTCGTTAATTATTTTCTATTAATTAAATACGCCAAGGATATGCATGCAAAAAACAGTTTTTTCTTATCGCTAATTTTAGTATTCATCTATTCAACGGGCTGTGCTAACAACGGTGCCGGTAGCAACAATAACACAGATAGCCTGGCACCGGTTGAAACAAAACAACCGAACAGCGATTACAAACCAGCCTTCAGCGGGCAAACAAGAATTCGCAGTGTAAAAACTACAACACCGTACAGCGCTGAAAAAATAGCAGCGAAACTGGGCAGCCCCTTTGCGATTGTCACCATGCCGGATGGGAGATTAATGATAACTCTGAAATCCGGTTACATGGAGATCCATGACAAAAATGGCGCATTGGTAAAAAAGATCACTGGCTTTCCCCCTGTGGTCAATGAAGGACAGGGAGGTTTGCTTGATGTTGCTTTCGATCCAAATTTCGCCAGCAACAAAACAATATACTGGAGTTTTTCAGAAGCATATGCGCCCGGTAATTTAACCGCGGTCGCTAAAGGAAAGTTGAATGAAGCCGCCGGTACTGTTGAAAATATAGCGGTAATATTTCGTGCTACTCCCGCTTTAAACAGTAACCTGCATTTCGGTTCAAGATTGGCGTTTGATAAAGATGGAAATCTTTTTGTGAGCGCAGGAGAACGATCAATTTTAGAAGGCAGAGCCCAGGCGCAAAAACTAGGAGCAGGTTTGGGAAAAGTATTTAAGATAACAACCGATGGCAAACCGGCTCCCGGAAATCCTTTTCTTAACACGGCGGGAGCAATGCCCGAAATATATTCTTATGGACATCGTAATCCCCAGGGTCTTGCCATTGATCCTTCAACAGGAGAATTATGGGAAGCTGAATTTGGCCCGCGTGGTGGTGATGAGATCAATCTCATACATGCCGGCAAAGATTATGGCTGGCCCATTATTACCTATGGCATTGAATACAGTGGTCAAAAGGTCGGCGAAGCCATTCAACAGAAAGCCGGTTTGGAACAGCCCGTTTATTATTGGGATCCTGTCATATCTCCAAGTGGTATTTGTTTTTATAGCGGCAACGCTATACCCGAATGGAAAAATAATCTGT
>Ga0207679_10002483_pt1 | contig 11359 bp, 5 predicted proteins | sample KBSC73metaG_FD_184320 | JGI IMG/M metagenome (GOLD analysis project Ga0207679, IMG submission 184320) | Corn rhizosphere microbial communities from Kellogg Biological Station, Michigan, USA - KBS C7-3 metaG (SPAdes) (version 2) | ecosystem: Host-associated > Plants > Roots > Rhizosphere > Soil ...
TGCCGGGCTCGCCCATCTGCAGCACCTTACTTCGCTGCAGCAGTTGAATTTGAGAGAGTGCATCAAGCTCACCGATGCCGGGCTCGCCCATCTGCAGCACCTTACTTCACTGCAGAAGTTGGATTTGAACGGGTGCAACAGGCTCACCAATGTCGGGCTCGCCCATCTGCAGCACCTTACTTCACTGCAGCAGTTGGATTTGAGCGGGTGCAACAGGCTCACCAATGTCGGGCTCGCCCATCTGCAGCACCTTACTTCACTGCAGAAGTTGGATTTGAGCAGGTGCAACAACCTCACCAATGCCGGGCTCGCCCATCTGCAGCACCTTACTTCACTGCAGCAGTTGGATTTGAGCTGGTGCCGCAATCTCACTGGTGCCGGGCTCGTCCATCTGCAGCACCTTATTTCGCTGCAGCAGTTGAAGTTGAGCTTCTGCAGCAATCTCACCGGTGTCGAGCTCGCCCATCTGCAGCACCTTACTTCGCTGCAGCAGTTGGATTTGAGCAGGTGCTTCGACCTCACCGATGCCGGACTCGCCCATCTGCAGCACCTTACTTCGCTGCAGCAGTTGGATTTGAGCAGCTGCTTCGACCTCACCGATGCCGGACTCGCCCATCTGCAGCACCTTACTTCACTGCAGGAGTTGAATTTGAGCAAGTGCTTCGACCTCACCGATGCCGGGCTCGCCCATCTGCAGCATCTCTCTGCATTGCAGCGGTTGAACTTGAGTGGATGCGGCAAGATCACCGATACCCAAGTGAACCTCTTGCGCGAGCAACTCAGCAATTGTCTTGTAAGAAGGTGAGTTCGAGAGTTCAGCGCATACTTCGGTTGTTCTGAAGGTGGGCTCAAGAGGGGACGAAATTGGCGCTTACACGACAAAGCAGCTATACGAAGCGTGCCCATGGTCATAAAAAGGGCTCGATGAAAGTGCACGTTGCCTGCGCTTTAGTGAGTCGTGCATCTGCGCCAAAATATGACGTTTTTTCTACGTTTGGCCGTCAGCAAGTCTCTTAATCCGTTGGTCGTAGGTTCGATCCCGACACGGCCTACCAACGACTCCTTGAAAGGGCTGTCAGTGATGACAGCCCTTTTTTCATTTCCGCATCCCACTCTCTTTGCTCATTCCCAAAAGTATGGGCACTTATTGGCTTGATTGGTCACAGGATTACTACTACTCCTGCAAAATCAAGGAAACCCAAGGAAAAGATACACACTGGACATCCCCCCCTTGGCAAAACCATAGCCAAGATAGACCGGCCCCACTGGCGTCTCTCCCCCCAGATAAATCGAGGCCGCCTTCTGCCAGTCATTCAGATTGGTTTCAGTGAAGCGATCCCGCGCCTTTCCGGCTTCCAGCGAGAGGCCCGCGCGCAAATCGCCGGACAAGACCAGCGGCATCTTGCCGATGATTTTTTCGCCGCGGATGCTGGCGAAGCGGATATTGCCGGCGACAATCTGATTGCGCACGAAACCCGAAAGATTCAGAAAGCCGCCCAATGCGCCGGCATCGGCCAGCGGCAGTTTCCCTGGCTTCGCACCCAGGTAATAAAATCTGCCGTTCAGTACGTATTCCCTCCATGAATACGCTGCGCGCAAGTCTGCGGAAAGCCTGCCGTAATCAAGGTCATCTTCCCTGAAATAGCCGATATTCGCGCGCCAGCCTTTGGTCGGGAAGAATGCCCGGTCGAACTGGTCGAAATCGACAAGCACACTCCAGCCCTTAAGCGTTCTTTCTTCAGCAGGCAACGTTGGCGCGCCGGTTTCCACTGAACTGTCCAGATTCCTGTACAGGCGGCCGAGGCGAATCTGGCCAAACACACCGGCATTGGCGCCCAGATAGAGGGCCGCCCGTTTTTCCCTGATCTCGTACTCCGCAATGCGGTTGTCGTTCTGATAGACCTTGAGCGTGTCTCTCGAAAGTCCGATCTGTGGTTCGACGAAGAACCTCTGACGTGGATCGAGCGGCTGGTAAAACTCGGTGAAGATCGTTTTCCGCTCGCCGATCTGGCCGCCGGTCAGCCATTCGGCTCCCAATGAATTGATCCATTTTTTGTGGTAAGCGACCCGCAACCCTATGTCATTCTCTTTCGACGATGCCTCCAGGTTCAAGCCGAAGCGAAGATAGTTGGGTCCCCAGTTTTTCTCCGTGGGAGTGATGCGCAAGATATTGCGGTCCCTGGTGGTGAGCAGGCTGTAGTCAACGCTTTCGTAATCGCCGTCGCCGTAGATGTGTCCGATATCGCGGTCCAACTGCTTTGTATTCAACTGTTCGCCAGGATGAACATGAAGGTGCTTTCTTACCGCTTCCGGATTGACGTTCTTTAGACCAGCGATCTGTATCTCATCAATGCGAGGCAATTCCCGCGTGTCTGGCTTGAGCTTGTTCGCCCAGGCGGTGTACTGCGCCTCCGACACCGAATAGCGCCGCAATTTGTCCGACATGGCCTCTGCTGCTTTGCGGCCGCGCTCCGCACCCTCGCGGAATTTGTTGAAATCCGCCGCCGTGATGCCTTCGAGATCGGGCTTGATATAAACGTCTTCCGGCTTGAGCATCGCGCGCGATGCATTGGCATTCTGTTCGGTCAGGATATTGATCATCTGTCCCGTGACAGCGCCGAGTGAATCGACCTCTTCCGGCTTGAACAACGGCGAGCCGACATCGACGGCGATCACGACATCGGCGTTGCAGCGCTTCTTCACTTCGTCAACCGGGAGATTGTCCACCAGCCCGCCATCGACCAGGTTTCTGCCTTGATACTTCACCGGCGACAGCAGCGCCGGCACCGACATACTGGCGCGCATGGCTGCCGAAAGCTCGCCGGTCCTGAAGGCGACCCGCTCGCCGGTGCCGATGTCTGTTGCGATGATGGAGAGCGGGATGGGCAGGCTCTCGATAGTGCGCTCGCCTCGCTCCGAACCGACCAGTGTGTTGAAGAAGAGCTTGATCTTCTGTCCGCCAACGAGCCCATGAGCTGTCTGCAGGCCGTGGTCGGTCAGGCCAAACTCAAGGCCGGGATAATAGGATTGTTCCAGACGCCGTTCACGGTAGTTCGTTTCAGCGTGCGAGGGGTTGTCGTCGAATAAATCGCGCCAGTCCACTTGCGCGAGCCTGTTCATCATTTCCTGCGGGCCAATGCCGCTGACATAAGCGCCCGCCACCAGGGAACCCATGCTGGTTCCCGCCACGCAATCCACCGGCACATGCAATTTTTCCAGCACTTCGAGCACGCCGACATGCGCCGTGCCACGGGCTCCGCCGCCTCCCAGTACAAGCCCGATGCGTGGGCGCGCCGCAGGCTCGGCGGCCTGTGCCACCGTGGAAACGACCAGCATCAAGATCATCGCTTTTCCGGCAAGCATTCGTGTCATCGATTCGCCCCTGTTGCACTTGACATCGCTACTTTACTGAACGTCACCGATGTCACCGCCGTTGCTTAAAGATCACTTGGCATGAATCAAAATTCACCGGCTGCTATGTGCCTTGAGGCTATGGGACCAAAGGACAATAGCCTCAAGGCACATGCCCGCACTAAAGTGTTGAAATCAAAACTGCAACCAGATGATCAAAAGGACATGAACCATGAAACTTTCTTCAGGCGCAGTTCTCCTCACCTTCGCACTGGCTGCGGGTTGCCAATCGACTGGTCCCCAGAATCCCCCGCCCTCCGGATTTCTCGGTGACTACTCGCAGTTGAAACCGGCGCCAGATCGCGAAGGCGTCTCGATTTATATCGACAGGAGCGCAAACTATCGGCCATACACCAAGGTCATGTTCGATCCACCGGTGCAGGTGCTTGTCACCCCGAATCCGCAGCAGCCACAAGTGCCGCAAGATGTGCTTACGCGTATAGGAGCACAGTTCCAGGAGTCGCTGCGGCATGCGCTCGAACCGACCTATCAGGTGGTCAACACCCCTGGGCCGGATGTGCTGCGTGTCCGTGCTGCAATTACCGGCTTGCAGCCAGCCAAGCCGCCTGCAGGCGCCATTGATTACCTGCCGTTCAAGGCTATCTACAATGTCGGCCGCGAAGCTGCCGGCGGGGGGCCCCGCGTCGCGGAAATGACAGCGGAGATGGAAGTGCTTGACCCGAACGGCAAACGGCTGGTAGCGGCGACTTCGACCCGCAAGGGTGACAAAACCTTGCCGCAGGGCGACCAAATCACCTGGGAATCGCTGCAGTCCATCAACAATTACTGGGCGAAGGGTTTCCGCATGCGGTTAGATGAGTTGCGCGGTATTCCACCAACCGCCGGGAAATGACATCGCGGAGGCATCACATGCAACGGATTAAACGGATCGCAATCAGTCTCGTGCTGCTTTCCTTGCCTTTGGCGTCGATCGCGCAAAAGCCGATCGCCTATCCGGCGAAAGGGCAAAGCCAATCGAAGCAAAGCAAGGATGACGGTGAGTGCCATGTCTGGGCCAAGAATTCGACCGGCATCGATCCAGCCGTTGTCGCTTCTTCCCCGCCTCCGCAGGAGACCGGCCCTGCGGTTGGCGGTGGCGAGCGTGCGCGAGGCGCGATGCGCGGAGCAGTCGGCGGCGCGGCGATTGGCGCAATCGCCGGAGATGCCGGGAAAGGTGCAGGAGTTGGCGCAGTCGCCGGTACGATGGCCGGCGGCCACCGCGCACGACAGAATCAGGCGGCGCGCAACCAGCAGGCGCAGGCAGGCCAGCAACAAACGATCAACGACTACTATCGGGCATATTCGGCATGCATGCAGGGCCGGGGTTATTCCATTAAATAAGGCGTAAAGCCAAGGGTCGCGCTGCAGTTGTTGCAGTTAGTCGCACGCAATCTTCCTGTTTAACCCATCCCCACCCCAGCCCTCCCCTTGAAGGGGAGGGAGCGAGGGTTCTGCATCGCCTAGCCTAAATTTTTCACTTTCATCGTTTTTCACTTTCATCGGCCATGTGAGAAATTGCCAGCCTGGCTGAAAGCGATAGGCGGCGCAGCGTCTCCTTCGAAGCGCCTCCTTATCTCCGCCTGCCCCCGCCACCGCCGAAGCCTCCTCCTCCACGAAAACCAGAGGTTCCGCCTGAGCGCTGGAAGCTGGAGAACCGCTGGCTCTGCGTGGCGCCGCGTTGCCTCGCCTGCCAATCCTGATTCAGATTCTGCGTTTGCGCGGAAGAGGCACGCGCCTGCTGCGCGGAAGAGGTGCGCGATTGCGATTGCGCCTGCGGCCGGGCCTGTGACGTTGACGGCGTGCTCGCGCTGTTCCAACTGCCGTTATCGTACTTCTGCCAATTGCTTCCCGACTTCCGATAGACATTGCCGTCGCGACCCGCATAAAGGTCTCCGCCGGCCGTCACGGCAGCACCGCCGCTGCCTTGGGGGCCTCGCCCTGCAACCGCACGCCCTCCGCTTGATGACTGCCCGGCAGCATACGACGAGCCGGAAGCAGTCGTGACATGCCGGGTGGCTGTTGTCTGGCCACCCTGACGCACGACCGAACTACCCCATTGTCCATACGCATTCGAGCCTTGCCGCGTCGCTGCCGCATTTCCGGTCACGGGATTGCCCGCGCTAGCGGCGCTCCTGTTGCCGTATGCCGTCGATACCGAGGCTCCCTGTGCATAGCTTCCGGTGTAAGGGTTGTAGGCGCGACCGGCGCTCCTGCTGCCATAAGGGCCGTATGCGGTTCCGCCGCGAGCGTAAGTGCCGGTATAGGGGTTGTAGGTGGCGCTTCGTGTCACGCCGCCTGCCGGACCGTATACGCCGCGTCCGACGCCATATGCTCCGGTATAAGGGTTATAGACAGAGCCGACGCCGTAGGTGGCGGGATACGGACGGTACACCGGGTAGCCGGCTACCGGCCGGTAGTAATACGGCGGATAGTAGTAACCGCTGCCATTGGCGATGATCGCGCCAACCGCCGCGCCCATGATGAAGGTGCCGAAATAACCGGCGGTATAGCTGGAATACACATAACCGTCCGGCGTCGCGTTCTGCGTGACATAAGTGACGTTGTAGACGGGCGAACTGGGAGGAATGGTGTAGATCTCGTTCGGCACGGAGGTCGCGGTGGTCCACGGTCCGTTCGGCGTGCTCGATGTAAACCAGATGCCCTGCTTGCACAAATAGTAGGCATTGTTAAGCCTGATCACCTTGTCGGCCGTATTCGTTGCGTAGTAAAGGGAAGTATCTTGAATCGGTGTGAAAGCCGGTTCGCCGTCATAGTCGACCTTGACCATCGCGGCGGCTTCCTTGGGGTTGATGACGGCCGTGGTCGGCACCTGCGCGAGCAGCACGGCGTCCTTCGCCTCTTCGGTTCCGGGCACGGAGACCAGTACGCGCGAGGCCGGGCTGCTCTCCGGAATACGCGCGAAGTCAGACGGCAGGCTGTCCGTCGCGTAGGTCCACGGTCCATTCAGGCTGGCGGAGCGGAACCAGCGTCCGGCAGCCAGGTAGTAATACGTTTTTGTCGGCGTGTGCATGAACAGGTCGGCGTCGGTGTTCTTCGCGTAAACCAGTCGAGTGCCTGGGATATTTGCATAGACCGGTTTGCCATCGAATACGATGATCTCCGCCGGGACGCTGCTATAGAAAACCGTCAGAGTCGATCTGCCTGTGGTCGGCGGCGGCGGGATTGCTTTCTTCAGGTCGGCCCATTGAGGGTCCTGCGGCACGCTCGATATATCCTTGGGCAGTTGCGTCGTGGACGACCACGGGCCATCGAGCTTGGCCGCCTTCATCCATTGCTTGTCGTCGAACAGGTAGTAGCCGTTTGTGGCAGTGTCGAAGAATACCGGCCAGTTGGCGTTGACGATAAATTGCGCGCCACCGCTCCCGGCTGCCGCCAGCACCGGCTTGCCATCCGTCTGCAACAGCACTGCCGGCTGGTAACTGACGAAGATCGCCGGTGGATCGTTCTTCAACGCCACGACGGTCTTCGCCTTGCTTTTCTTGGTCACCGCGATAAGCCGATCCAGTGAAATAGTGATGTCCTGCTGTGCCGCGATGATTTTCTTGAACAGCTCGTCCATGCGTTGCGCGGTCTTCGCATCGGCCGATGGGAAGCGGGTATCCGTCACCTGCATGTTGCTGATCACTACGGTGCGATTATCGACATCGACATCGGTGCGCGCATGAATGACGCCGATGCCGACTGCGGGCTGTTGCGCATCTGGCGGGGTCAGTTGAATGGCCAAACGGAAGTCAAGGTCGGTAAAGTTTTTCCACTCATCGACCTGCGGTTCGTAGTAAGTCATGCGCGTCCGGTCTTGCGTGATTTCGCGAGGCCATCCGGGCTCCTGCGCGAAAAGCGGACTGCAGAGACGCACAATGAAAATAAACAGGAGGACTGCCTTGACGTTCATGCCGGTCTCCTTGGCTAGTGGTCTATCACGCTTTAATTTTCTGGTTGTGCTTTGCAGGGCTCCTTCCCCCTTGTAGGGGGAAGGATGGGATGGGGGTGTGAAGGTTGAATCAACGTATGCATTTGCTCAATCATCACACCCCCACCCTAACCCTCCCCCTACAAGGGGGAGGAAACCTTACGGCGCGCGCTCCCTATACAACCTGAAAATTGAAGTGTGCCGAACCAACCGCTAGGCCGGTCAACCCGGAATGCTCTAACGCGACGCCGTCGGGGTTGGCGTCGGCGTTGGCTTCTGCTCCTGCTTGTTCGTCATGTTTTCAGCCGTCGCCACCCATCCGCCGCCCATTGCCTTGTACAAATTGACCAGCGAGACATAGACCAAGCCTTGCGTCTGGGCGTAAGACACTTGAGCGTTGAACAGATTGCGTTCGGCATCGAGCACTTCGATGAAGCTGGTGTAGCCGTTGTCATAGCGCATGCGCGCCAGGTTCAGATAATTGCGCAGCGTTGCTACCTGCCGCTCCTGGAACGCCAGTTGTTCGCGCGATTTGCGATGCGCGATCAGCGAGTCCGACACTTCCTGAAACGCCACCTGGATCGATTTCTGATATTGCAGCAGCGCTTCTTGTTGTTGCGCCTCTGCCTGTTGCACCTGACCCGCTATGCCGCCGCCGGTGAAGATGGGAATGGAGCCGGAGACCCCGTAAGACCATGCCTTCGCCGGCCCGGTGAACAGGTCGGAAAATTGCGAGCTGATCGAGCCGAACAGGCCGGTCAGCGAAATCGTCGGAAAGTATTGCGCGCGCGCCGCGCCGATCTGCGCATTGGCGGCAATCAGATTCTGCTCCGCCTGACGCAGGTCAGGACGACGCACCAACAAGTCCGACGGCAAACCGGCCGGCACTCCAGGCAGGCCGAGATCCGAGATCGTCCGGCCGCGCCCTATCGGACCGGGATTGCGGCCCAGCAGGATCGCCAATGCGTCTTCCTGCTGCGCGACCTGGGTTTCAAGCTGGGGAATGGTGACCAGCGAAGCCTCGTATTCCGACTGGCTCTGCGCAAGTTCCAGCTCCGATACCGTGCCGCCCTCGAAACGATCCTTGAATACCTTGAACGAATTCGCTCGGCTATCGGCGGTTTCCTTGGCGATTTCAAGTTGCCGGTCCAGGCCGCGCAAGGTGATGTACGCCGACGCCACCGAAGCCACCAGCGTCAGGATGGTTGCACGCCGCCCTTCTTCGCTTGCGAGCACGTTGGCATACGCCGCCTCCGTCTGACGGCGGCGCTTGCCGAACACGTCGATTTCCCAGTTGACCGAAAGCGCCGCCTCATACTGTTCCAGCACGCTCAAGGGCACCGATGAACCGACCTGCGGCAGACGCCCGCGTTGCCCGTTGAGTATGCCCTCCACCTGCGGGAAAAGCAGCGAACGGGTGCTGGCGTATTGCCCGAGGAACTGATCGATGCGTGCCGCCGCGATCTTCACGTCCTTGTTTTCCGCGAGCGCGATGCCGATCAGCTCGTTGAGCTTGGCATCCTGAAATTGCTCCCACCAGGCAGTATTGGCGATCTCCTTCGCATCTTTTTCCTCGAAGCGGAACGCGTTCGGCGCATCGATGGGAGGCCGCCGGTAGTCGGGGCCGATTGCGCATCCTGCCAGCGCCACGAAGGTAAAAGCCATCGAATACAGGTAGCGCATTCTCACTCCCCTTCCTCACGCCTTGCATGCGGCGTGCTATGAGCCGGCACGCCGGATGGTGGCAGCCTGTGATGATCTTCCTCGGACGGCGCCTTCTTCTTCCTGCCGAACCGTTCGACGAGCGTTTCGATCACGTAATAGAACATCGGGATGAAGAACACCGCGATGACCGTTGCCGCCAGCATCCCGCCGATCACGCCGGTGCCGATCGACTGGCGGCTGTTGGCTGAAGCGCCGGTCGCAATTGCCAGCGGCACGCAACCGAGGATGAACGCCACCGAAGTCATGACGATCGGACGCAGCCGCTCGCGCGCGGCAATCATGGCCGAGTCGTAGAACGAGCGCCCGGTTTCGCGATTGAGCACGGCGAACTCGAAGATCAAGATCGCGTTCTTGGCGGCCAGCGCCACCAGCATTGTCAAACCGATCTGGAAGTACACGTCGTTGTTCAGGCCGCGCAGCATGATTGCCACGAGCGCGCCGAACAATGCAAACGGCACCGCCAGCAAGACGCCCAGCGGCAAGGACCACTTCTCGTATTGCGCGGCGAGAATCAGGAACACCATGATCAGACCAAAGACGAACACGGCGGCGGATGTGCTTCCAGCCTTCTGTTCCTCGAAGGCTTCACCGCTCCATGCCATGCCGAAATCGGCAGGCAAAGTCTGCGCCCCGATTCTCTGCAGCGCGGCAATGGCTTGGCCGGAACTGTAGCCGGGAGCAGGGTTGGCCGTGATCTTCACTGCCGGGAAGTTGTTGAACCGCGTCATCAAGTCAGGGCCGGTGATGTATTTGCTGGTGACCATGGCACTGAGCTGAACCATATCGCCATCCTTGTTGCGCACGAAAAGCCGCTCCAGATCGTCGGGCTTGAGCCGGTATTGCGGCTCCGCCTGCAGAATCACCTGCCACAGGCGACTGGACTTGATGAATTGCGACACGTACAAGGAACCGAACATCGTCTGCAGCGTGCCATACACATCTTCGACCGGAACGCCGAGCGTCTCGGCCCTGTCGCGATCCACATTCACGCGCAACTGTTGCGACGACGCGTTGAACGTGGACGTCACGCGCGTGAGTTCCGGCGCTTGCTTTGCCTGCGCCAGGAAATCGTTGACCGCCGCGGCAAGCTGCTGCACGTTCTTGTCGCCCTTGCTCTGTATCCACGCTTCCAGGCCACCCGTGGTGCCAAGGCCCGGAATCGACGGCGGGTTCACTGGCAGCGCAATCCCTTGCGGGATACTGGCCAGTTTCCTGCTCGCATCCGCGATGACGGCAGGCGCGCTCTGCGTTTTGCTGTTTCCGGAGCCGTAACGTTCTTCGAAATCCTTGAAGCCGACGAAGAAGGTTCCGGCATTGTTCTTGTTCTGATTGTCGAGCAGACTATAACCGTCGATCATGGCGACGCCTTCGACGGCCGGATTATTCATGAAATACTCCGAAACCCGCTCGCCGACCTTGCCGGTGCGGTCCAAGCTCGCGGCATCGGGCATTATCACCGCGCCGAGCAGATACCCTTGGTCCTCCGGCGGCAGGAACGCCTTGGGAACCTGTTTCAACATCAGGACCGACGCTGCGATCATGAGGCCGAACACCAGGAAGGCAAGCAAGGCGCGCTTGATCGTGAAGGCGACCGAGCGTGAATAGCTCTCGGTCATCCGCTCGAAGCTGCGGTCGAACCATCGGAAGAAACGGTTCTTTTGGCCATGAGTCGGTTTCAGCAGCAGGGCAGCAAGCGCCGGCGACAGCGTGAGCGCGACGATGCCCGAAATCACTACCGAAATCGCAATCGTGATGGCGAACTGCTTGTAAAGCTGCCCGGTGATGCCGCTGAGGAAGGCCACCGGCACGAACACGGCGCACAGCACCAGCACGATGGCGACCACCGGCCCAGCCACCTCATCCATCGCGCGCTTGGCCGCTTCCTTCGGATCGAGATGATGCACGGTCATATTGCGCTCGACGTTTTCGATCACCACGATCGCGTCATCCACCACAATACCGATGGCCAACACCATACCGAACAGGGTCAGCATATTGATGGAGAAACCCAGCGCCTGCATGCCGATAAAGGTGCCGACGATCGACACCGGCACCGCCAGCACCGGGATCAGGGTTGCGCGCAGGCTTTGCAGGAACAGATACACCACCAGCACCACCAGCACCACCGCTTCGAAGAAAGTTTTCACAACATCGCTGATCGATGCCCGGGTGAAGTTCGTCGTATCCATCACGATCTTGTATTCCAGCCCTTCCGGGAACGACTTCTTCATCTCGGCGAGCGTGGCCTTCACTTGATTGGACACTTCCAGCGCATTCGCGCCCGGCTGCTGG
>Ga0207679_10002487_pt1 | contig 11347 bp, 9 predicted proteins | sample KBSC73metaG_FD_184320 | JGI IMG/M metagenome (GOLD analysis project Ga0207679, IMG submission 184320) | Corn rhizosphere microbial communities from Kellogg Biological Station, Michigan, USA - KBS C7-3 metaG (SPAdes) (version 2) | ecosystem: Host-associated > Plants > Roots > Rhizosphere > Soil ...
CTGATTTCTAACGGGCCCAACGGGGGGAATTCTCGCGCATCACACGATGCCGCGTTCGGGATACGGGGCATTATCGGCAATGCGCTGATATCCAAGACGCGTGAGGTCGAGCGTGTCGAACCCGCCATGAACGATGAGCTCGGCAATCGCGCGACCCGCCGCGGGCGCATGCATCATCCCGTGTCCCGAGAAGCCGGCGACGACGTAGAAGTTGTCCATCTGTCCCGACCAGGTCCCAATCACCGGATTCCCGTCGAGCTCGTTCTGCTCGTAGAGTCCCGACCACGTGCGCCGGCAGCGGCAAGCTTCAAACGCCGGAAAGCGATGCGCAAGCGCCGGCCACACGACGCGCTCGAAGTAGCCATGGTCGACATCGAAGTTGTATCCGCGCGGCTCCAGCGAATCGACGAGACCGCCTGAATATCCGCGACCTTCGGGACGAAACGCGAGCCGCGCCGTGTCCTTGACGTATGGAAGGGGCTCGATCGCGTTTGGCGTATCGAAATAGTGCTCGAAGCGCCGCAGCGGCTCGATGGGCAACCGCATGCCCACCATCGTCGCGATTTGCTGCGACCACGCGCCGGCAGCGTTGACGACGTGATCCGCCGCGATCACTCCGCCACTTGCGAGTCGCACGTCGCGCGCAACATGCGTGTCGTGCCCGATGCCGACGACCCGTCCATCGATGTAGTCGACACCGAGCGAGCGCGCTTTCCGGCGCAGACCCTGAAGCAATCCATTCGGGTCGCACCAGCCGTCACCGCGTGTGTGAACACCGGCAACGAGATCGTCGACGTTCATCGAAGGAAAGCGCGCGGCAAGCGCGGTGCGGTCGAGCCAGTCGGCATCGACGCCGCCTTCGCACTGCGCGTCGAAGTTGGCACGCAGCGTTTCGACGCCGTCGCGTCCCGCGATCAGCAGGTAGCCACCGGCGCGCCACTCGACGTGCGCGGGGTTCCCGTCGACGGCCAGCGTCTCGTCCGCCTCCGCGATGAATGGAATGCTGAAGTTCGACATCGCGATGTTCTCTCGACACGAGAACTGCCGTCGTGCGCCACCGGATGCGCGCAACGTCGAAGCGAATTCATACGTGCTGTCCTGCTCGAGCACGACGATGCGCGCGGATGGCGCGAGCACTTGGGTGAAATACGCGACGGCGGATCCGATCACGCCGCCGCCGACGATCGCAACATCGCAACGGTATTCGCCGGCCGGAGATCGTGCGCTCGCCATGATGAAAATGGATCGTCGCGGCTATCATAGCGTGCGATGACGCGCGAATCCGAATGGAACGCGGCCGGCTACGAGCGAATCTCCGCGTTGCAGCAGCAGATGGCGGCCGACGCGCTAGCATTGGTGTCGCTTGCCGGAACCGAAACGGTGCTCGACGTTGGATGCGGGCAAGGCAAGGTGACGGCCGCCATTGCTGAGCGCGTTACGCGGGGCCGCGTTGTCGGCGTCGATCCGTCACACGACATGATCGAATTCGCGAACGCCCACTTCGCGGCGCCCAACTTGCGTTTCGAGGTCGGCGACGCGCGCACGCTACCGTTCGCAGCCGAGTTCGACCAAGTCGTGTCGTTCAATGCGCTGCACTGGGTGCCCGAGCAGGATGCGGCACTGCAATCCATTCGGCGCGCATTGCGGCCCGATGGGCGCGCGCTGTTGCGCCTCGTGCCAATGGGAGAGCGCAAGAGTCTCGAGACGGTCGTCGAGGAAACGCGAACGTCACCCCGCTGGCGCGTGGCCTTTGCCGGTTTCAGTGATCCTTACCTCCGGCTCACCCCCGATCAGTACCGCTCGACGGCGGAGCGCAATGGCTTTCGCTTCGAGCGACTCGAATGCTCGCTGCACGAATGGGATTTCGGCACTCGCGATGCGTTCTTCGCATTTTGCACGGTGGGGTTGATCGCCTGGACGTCGCACCTTCCCCAGGACGAGCGCGGGTCCTTCATCGACGATGCGTTGACGCGCTACGCCGATGAAGGCTCGTCACCCAGCGTGTTTTGCTTCTACCAGATGGACGTGCAGCTCGCGCGCAGCGTATGAAGGCCCGTCGCGCGCTGGTATCCCGATCGCTCCCCTGAACTGCGCTGCGCTCAGGCGCCTTTCTTGACGCTGCGCACCCGCAACGTCGGCATCGCGGCAATGACCTTCGCGCCGGCGACGCAGTCGACGAAATAGCGGACGCGGCCCTCGATTTCCTCCTCGACGAGGCCGTGGATATCCGTATCGAATCCCGGGAATCGCTCGTTGAAGTCGCGCGCGAACTGCAAATATTTGACGATCTGCTTGTTGAATCGCTCGCCGGGAATGAGCAATGGAATACCCGGCGGATAGGGCGTCAGCAATACGCTCGTCACGCGGCCCTCGAGATCGTCGATCTCGACACGCTCGATCTCGCGGTGCGCCATCCGCGCAAATGCATCGGCCGGCCGCATCGCGGGCTCCAGATGCGACAGGTACATTTCCGTCGTGAGCCTGCCGATATCATTCGCTCGGTAGATGCCGTGAATGCTGTCGCACAGATCCCGCAGCCCGATCTTCTCGTAGCGTGGATGCGCGACGACGAACTCCGGCAGCACTCGCCACAGCGGCTGGTTCGTGTCGTAATCCGACTTGAACTGCTGCAAAGCAGTCAGCAGCGTGTTCCAGCGGCCCTTCGTGATGCCGATCGTGAACATGATGAAGAACGAGTAGAGTCCCGTCTTCTCGACGATGACGCCATGCTCGGCGAGATACTTCGTCACGATTGCCGCCGGAATGCCCTGCTCCGCGAAATCGCCGTCGACGTTGAGACCCGGCGTAAGCACGGTCGCCTTGATCGGGTCGAGCATGTTGAAGCCCGGTGCCAGCCCTCCGAAGCCGTGCCACGTGTCCTCGGCGCGGATCATCCAGTCCTCGCGGCTGCCGATGCCCTCTTCGGCGAGCGCTTCGGGACCCCACACCTTGAACCACCACGAATCGCCGTACTCGTCGTCGACCTTGCGCATCGCGCGCCGGAAGTCGAGCGCTTCCATGATGGACTCCTCGACGAGCGCCGTACCGCCGGGAGGCTCCATCATCGCCGCCGCGACGTCACACGAGGCGATGATCGCGTACTGCGGCGACGTCGACGAATGCATCAGGTACGCCTCGTTGAAACGATACCGGTCGAGCTGACGCGTCTCGCTGTACTGGATCAGGATTTGCGACGCCTGCGACAAACCGGCGAGCAATTTATGCGTCGACTGCGTCGAGAAGATCAGCGCGTCTTTCGATCGCGGCCTGTCCTTGCCGATCGCATGCATGCCGCGGTAGAAATCGTGGAACGTCGCGTGCGGCAGCCATGCCTCGTCGAAGTGCAGCGTATCGATCCGCGTCGACAACAGGTCCTTGATCGTGTCGACGTTGTACAACACGCCGTCGTAGGTGCTTTGCGTCAGCGTCAGGATGCGCGGCTTCGTCTTGACGCTGCGCGCAAACGGGTGCGCGCGGATCTTCTTCTCGATGTTCTCCCAACGGAACTCCTCCATCGGGATCGGACCGATCAGGCCCATGTTGTTGCGCGTCGGCGTCAGGAAGACCGGAATCGCACCGGTCATCGTGATCGCGTGCAGCACCGACTTGTGGCAATTGCGGTCGACGACGACGATGTCGCCCGGCGCGACCGTCGCATGCCAGACCATCTTGTTCGATGTCGACGTGCCGTTGGTGACGAAGAAGAGCTCGTCGGTGTTGAAGATGCGCGCTGCATTGCGCTCCGACGCGGCGACGGGGCCGGAGTGATCGAGCAGCTGGCCGAGCTCGTCGACCGAGTTGCAGACGTCCGCGCGCAGAAGGTTCTCGCCGAAGAACTGGTGAAACATCTGGCCGACGGGACTCTTGAGGAATGCGACGCCGCCCGAGTGGCCGGGACAGTGCCACGAATACGATCCATCGTTCGCATAGTGGACGAGCGCGCGAAAGAACGGCGGCGCCAGCGTGTCGAGGTACGTTCTTGCCTCGCGCAGGATCACGCGTGCGACGAATTCCGGCGTGTCCTCGTTCATGTGGATGAAGCCGTTCAGCTGTCGCAGGATGTCGTTCGGAATGTGCCGCGACGTCCGCGTCTCGCCGTGCAGGAACACGGGAATCTCGGAATTGCGGAAACGAATCTCCTCCACGAATGCGCGCAGGTTCGCAAGCACGGCGCGCGTCTCGTCGGGTGAGCCGGCGCCGAACTCCTCGTCGTCGATCGACAGGATGAACGTCGACGCGCGCGATTGCTGCTGCGCAAGTCCCGCGAGATCACCGTAGCTCGTCACGCCGACGACCTCGACGCCTTCGCTCTCGATTGCGCGCGCGAGCGCACGAATGCCGAGGCCGCTCGCGTTCTCGGAGCGGTAGTCTTCGTCGATGATGACGACGGGAAAGCGAAATTTCATCGTTGACTCCAGAGGACATCGCGACGGTGCGCGATGCTACGACACGTCGGAAAGCGCCGAAGCGGCGAGCGGCCAGGAAATGGAGGCACAGTCAATATCCGCGCGTGCTGGCGCGGTGATCCGAGGACTTGTCCGCGAACATTGCCTCTGACCCCACCCCGATAGGACTCCGCGACCGGTCGAAGTTCCGTCCCGAATACGCCGGGCGATTTTCAGCGCCGCATTTTGCGCCGGTTCGGCGCGGTGTGGGGATCGTTCTTTGACTCAGGCGTTCGCGACGACGATCCCGGCGGCCCAGAACAGCAGCGCAGCGCCGAATGGCGTCCGCAACCGAGCGCCCCAGTGAAGGTTTTTCTCGGCCGCCATCGCCGCCGCGACGATCAGCATCCAACCGATGTTGCCCATGCCGACGACGAACGTCACGAGCATCAGCGCCCAGCAGCATCCGACGCAGAATGCGCCATGCTCGATGCCCAAACGCAGGCTCTCGACCCGTGGCTGGCGACCCCGCCAGCGAGCGTTGACGAAGCCGAACGGCGACCGACAGCGCTCGAGGCACCGGTACTTGAGCGCGCTGAACTGGAACGCGCCGGCTGCGCCAATGACGAGCGCACCGACGACCCAGCCGTGCGCGAGCAGCCAGCCGGACGTCGCGAACGTGCGAACGGCGGCATCGATGGCGTAAACGACGATTCCGAATCCAAGCCACACAATCCCGTAACCCGCCACGAGTGCAGCGACGAGCGCCTTCGCGTCGCTGCGCCCGCCGACGATGCGGCGAAAGATCGCGAGCAAGGGCAGCGTCGTCGGGAGCATCATGGCCGTGATCATCAACAGCCACGCCGACGCATACGCGACCGCTGGCACCATGCGCTCGCCCTGCGGCAGCGCGCGACAAAATTCGGCGAGCCACGTGGTGTCGGACCAGGCACCGTGGTCGAGCCAGCGCCGCCACGGGCTCGCGCTCCATACGGCGAGCGTGAGCCACGCGAGTGCGACCAGCGCGACGATCAGCGTCAGCGCGACGCGCGCATGGTCCGCGCGCTGCGGCGGCTGCAGCGAGGCAGCGAAGCGATCGAGCATCATCGGCGCGTCAGCGCGGCGACGCGTACATCATCAGGCCTGGAAGCGGAAAACGCTCTGCAGCGCGTTGTGGCCCTTGATGTTGATGTCCTTGCCCATCTTCGCGTGGTTCTTCGACCGGTACTCGACGGCCTTGCCGACGAATACCGGCGCGCCGGGCACCGTCGAGAACACGGTGTTCGCGAGTGTCGTCGTCTCGCCGGTTGCACTCTTATACGGTTCGAGCTCGGCGTAGCCCGCGTCACCCACCTCGATGACGCCATGTCCGCCTTGGACCGTGAACTTGATGGGTACTTTTTCGACCGATACGACCGTCCCTACGAGCTTGACCAGGTCACCGACGGGTCCCCCGAGCTTGCCGGTGTAGACGGCGAGAATCGCCTCCTCCTGTGCCGGCGACACGCGATCGTCGAGATAGACGGCCGCGGTCCAGTTGCCTTGCAGAATGTTCCCCGGCACATGCGCCAGCAACGCGATCGTGCGATCCGAGACGTCGACGCCGTTGATCGTTCCCTTGTCGAAATGCCACGCGACGATCGTGTCGCACGTCTTGTAATCGGGATCCTCGCCGATCCAGCAGGGGCACAGGACGCGGCAGTTGCAGACTTCCAGCAAACGACCTTCGAGCTCATAACCCATGGCCGACTCCCTTCGAGTGATGTTCGACCGCCTCTGCGGCGGACAACGAGGGATGCTACGCCGCGAAAACGTCGGTCGCTACCGATTAATCGCCCCTTTTTTGTGTCGTTTGTATCAACGCCGGCCGCCGGCGAGCCGGCTCGCTTCAGGGCGCGCGCGCAGCCGCGCCATCGCGCAGACGCCGACGATCGGGCCGATCGCAAGCGCCGCGAACGCGTAACGCCACGTCAGTAATGCAACGAGATGCGGCATCAGGTGGATCGTGACGAGCGTCAGCGTAAAGCCGAGCGCCGTCTGCAGCGTGAGCATGGTTCCGACGCGTGAACGATCGGCAAGTTCGGCGATCGACGCCGAGAATTGCGCCGAATCCGCCACGATCGATATTCCCCAGACGATGCAAACAGCCACGAGAAGCGCTGCGTTGCCACCGAACAAGAGGCCGATCGTCGCCGCACACGTTCCACTGATCGCCATCGCTGCAATCGTCAGCGTCGTGCGGCCGAGTCGATCGGCGAGTAACCCCGCTACGACGGAGCCGATGGCGCCCGATGCGATCGTCGCGAACGCCGCGAGCTTCGCTGCAACACTCGCCGACTCGGCCGGCAGCGTTAGCGCGAAGCTCGCCTGCAGGAATACGCCGATCCACGCCCACATCGCGTAGAGCTCCCACATGTGGCCGAGGTAGCCGAGGTTCGCAAGACGCAACGGCACGTTGCGCCACGCTTCGAGTACGGCGTGCGGGTCGACGCGCGGCGATGGCGCGCGATTGGGACCAATCCCGGCGAGATGGATTGCGATCGCGGCGGCGAACGCCGCGACGGCGGCCCACGCGATGGGCGCCTGCCACCCGATGCCTCCCAACGCGTTGAAGAGATGGGGCGATGCAGAGCCGAGCGTCAGCGCGCCGACGAGGATGCCGACCATCAACCCCATGTCCCCTTTCGCCCATGTCGACGCGAGCTTCATGCCGACGGGGTACACACCGGCCATCGCGATGCCGGTGAGCGCGCGCAGTGCGAGCGCGCCGATCGACGATGGATCGATGACCAGCAATCCGGCATTCGCCAACGCGCCGATCGCCGCCGCGACGCTGAAAAGTCGTCGCGGATCGATGCGGTCGGGCAGACCCGCGAGCGCGCTGGCGATGCAACCCACGACAAAGCCAAGCTGCACCGAGCTCGTCAACGCGGCCTGCATGAACGGCGTCAAGCGGAACTGCGCCGTCAGCGCCGGCAGCACCGCGGACGCCGAGAACCACAGCGACATCGCAGCCACCTGACACAGAGCGATGATTGCAATCGAGAACGCCTTCGATCGCCCGCCGGGTACCATCACGTCTCCTCCCGAACATTCGTTGCGCCCCGGGCCCACTTGGCCGACGCGGGCGAATGGTCGCTCTTTTGGATGCCTGTCGCAAAGCGAGCCCATGGCCTTCAATCTTTTCAGCCGGCTGATGCCGCCCGAGATAAGCTTCACGGTGCAGTTCTGCGAGCAAGCCAAATGCATTCACGAGGCGGCGCTCGAGCTCCGCGACATGGTCGATCGACAACAGGTCACATCGGACAAGCACGTCGCGTCAATCAAGGTGATCGAGAACCGCGCCGACACCGTCGCGCGGAAGATTTTCATCGGCGCCAACCGCACGTTCCAGGCGCCGATCGATCGGGAGGACATCCTGCGGCTCGCGCATGATCTCGACGACGTCGTCGACCTGATCGAGGACACGGCGAAGGGCATCCAGCGCTATTCGATCTCCGTGTTCGCGCAGGAGATGCGCTCGATGGTCGAGGCGGTCGTGGAAAGCGCCGACCTCCTGCAGCAGGCAATGCCGTTCTTGGACTCGATCACCCGCGACCACAAGAAGATCTTTGCGATATGCGAGAAGATCGGCAACGTCGAGCAGAGCGCCGACGAGTCGTTCGACGCGGGGCTCGCGAGGATTCGCGCCGAGCTCGGGAGTGGAACGCTGAACGCGATCGGCTACATCGATCGCAAGGAAGTATACGAGCTGATCGAGCGCGTCGTGGACAAATGCGACGACGTTGCAAACGTCGTGCAGACCGTCACTGCCAAGCACGTCTGACGGGTTCCTGACGCATGGAGATCGGCTCGCTCGGCTCGTTGGCGGTCATCGCACTGATTGCGGTCGCGCTGCTGTTCGACTTCATGAACGGGCTGCACGACGCCGCGAACTCGATCGCGACCGTCGTGTCGACGCGCGTGCTGAAGCCGAGCACCGCCGTCATCTGGGCGGCATTCTTCAACTTCATCGCGTTCGCCGTTTTCGGATTGCACGTCGCGAACACGATCGGCACCGGCATCGTCGACGCCGGCATCATCGATGGTCACGTGATCTTTGGCGCGTTGACGGGCGCGATCGTGTGGAACGTCATCACGTGGGGGCTCGGGCTGCCATCGTCGAGCAGTCATGCGTTGATCGGTGGACTCGCAGGATCCGGCATCGCGAAGGCCGGTTTCGGGGCGGTCGTGTACGGTGGGCTTGGGAAGACAGCGGCCGGCATCGTGCTGTCGCCGCTGCTCGGGTTCGTGCTCGCGCAATTGATCGTCGTTGTCGTCCAGTGGCTCAATCTCCGCTCGACACCGTTCGCCGTCGATCGGCGCTTCCGGATCCTGCAGCTCGCATCAGCGTCGTTGTACTCGCTCGGTCACGGCGGCAACGATGCACAAAAGACGATGGGCATCATTGCCGTACTGCTGTTCTCGCATGGCATGCTCGGCAACGAGTTTCATGTGCCGTTCTGGGTCGTCATCAGTTGCCAGTTCGCGATGGCGCTTGGAACGCTCATGGGTGGCTGGCGCATCGTCCACACGATGGGGTCGCGCATCACGCACCTGAAGCCAATCCAGGGCTTTTGTGCGGAATCCGGCGGCGCGATCACGCTGTTTCTCGCGACGGGGCTCGGCGTGCCGGTGTCGACGACGCACACGATCACGGGCGCGATCATCGGCGTCGGCGCAGCGCGCCGCACGGCGGCCGTTCGCTGGCACGTCGCACAGCGGATCGTCATTGCATGGGTAGTGACGCTGCCGGCTGCGGCGCTGATGGGCGCAGCTGTTTACTGGATCTCGAGCCGGTTCGGGTGAACGCCAGTCCGTTTATGCCCGGCTTTTAGATCTTTGGCAGCGTCACTCCGTGCTGCCCCTGATACTTTCCGCCGCGATCCTTGTATGACGTCTCGCACACTTCGTCGGCCTCAAAGAAAATGACCTGCGCGACACCTTCGTTGGCATAGATCTTCGCAGGAAGAGGCGTCGTGTTCGAGAACTCAAGTGTCACGTAACCTTCCCATTCAGGCTCGAAGGGCGTTACGTTTACTATGATGCCGCATCTTGCGTAAGTCGAATTGTGGACAATGACGTCATTGGCAACAAAATTGCGCAGGCCCGGCACACTTATATCGAACACGTTTTCTTCGCCTGCAGGCTGGATCGATTCAACAACATCCCAAACGGGTCCATCCGCCAACTCAGCCAATCCATCGTCTCCGGTCGCTGCGATCACCTGTCTCGCGCGAGAATACGACAGTGATTGTGAAGGTTGTGAGCTGACCGAAAGTCGATTGAGGCTTGTTCCAGCGCGGGCGACAGCGAAATTCATCATGGGCCAAGCTGCCTGCGGCAGCGTATCGAAGTTGCTGCGCGTTCGAACTGGCGCGACTAACAACTTCGGAAGGATTTCGTAGTCCAGGCGTCTTTGTTTGGCTGAGCCCGGGACAAAGCCTACTTCATTCGCGAATCGAAGAATCTGCTCGCGATCGGTGATCTGAATCTTATGCGCTGGCGTTCCGATTGCGGTTGTTTTTTCGCGCATTAACGAGAAGATGCCGAAGCGCAACAGCAGGTGATGCACATCCTCGATCAGCCGTCGCGACTTGGAATAGTATTCGAGATAGAAACTGTCCCTCGAAGCGTAGAGCCCGCCATCGCCGGCGAAGAGCGCTTGCAGGAACCGACGGACAGATTCGCGCGGCGCAGTAAATATCGATTGCGGAACGAACTTGTCGTCCGCACCTGTATCGAGGCCCAAACCACCAAGCCACTCGGCCGCGCGATTATGGACGGCATGGCCTCCCCTGCCGACGTGGTTGACTAGTCGATACCCATATCGGCCTTTATACGTAACGCTTCCGAGCGCGCCCTCGGCAACGCACTGGCGCAGCAGTTCAACAAGCACAGGGTCGGTACTCGTGAAGGTTGGACTCGCTCCTGGTGTATTGCACTGCCCTTCCGAGATCATCAGCCCTAGCAGTGAGGCTTCCCAGTTTGGCAATGGCGTGTTTCCAAATACCGGGATATTGCGCGCAACAGCGATCCGGTCCCCGGGGGAAAGCTGCTCGAGAGGCGTCCAGCCATGAAGTTGCCGCAACGGGTGGTTAGCTGTCGCCCGTATGCGAATGCCGGTTTTGGTGCGCAATTCGAATACCGGTTTGCGTCCTTGAGGAATCATTGCCGATACTTTGGCTTCGGCGAGCCGCCACCCATCAAGACCAAGTGTCCGCTTGCCCCAACGCATCATAGTGATTGGTACTAAAGCGCCCGTGTCAGCGTCGACGACGCGCGTGTCTGCCGTAACGCACTTTCCCAGACAAATCGTCAGCACATTGCGCGGAATACGGAAGTATTCGACGGTTCGCGCGAGCGCAAATGAGTTCGGCGGAATGATGCAGACATCGCCGGCGAAATCGACAAAGGACCCGGCGTCGAACGCCTTTGGATCAACGATCGTCGAATTGATATTCGTGAATATTTTAAATTCGTTCGAGCAGCGAATGTCATACCCGTAGCTCGAGGTGCCGTAAGACACGATACGGTGTCCGCGCACCTCGCGCACCTGGCCAGCTTCGAACGGCTCGATCATCCGATGGTCTTCCGCCATCCTGCGGATCCACTTGTCCGGTTTAATCGACATGCAAAACGTGCTCCATCGAGTGTGGCCGATTCGATCCCGAACTGAAATCAGCCAATCGGCCGATTGCAGCAGTGCATGATCGCGCCGTCGGTTTCGTCAAAACACGGATCACGTGTTCTGAATGACGATGTTGGGAAACTTCGCCGAGAAATCCTCGGCCTTCTGCGCAACGAATATCGCGACCTTGCGCGCAATGGCTTTGTACGCATTCGCGACAGCGCCGTCGGGATCGGCGACCACCGACGGCCTTCCAGAATCCGCCTGCTCGCGAATTTTGATGTCGAGCGGC
>Ga0207679_10002508_pt1 | contig 11307 bp, 7 predicted proteins | sample KBSC73metaG_FD_184320 | JGI IMG/M metagenome (GOLD analysis project Ga0207679, IMG submission 184320) | Corn rhizosphere microbial communities from Kellogg Biological Station, Michigan, USA - KBS C7-3 metaG (SPAdes) (version 2) | ecosystem: Host-associated > Plants > Roots > Rhizosphere > Soil ...
CGGTCTGGAACAGGCCTTCAATCTCTCCGCCGGTTTTCGTTAATCGTTGTGAACGAACGTTCAGCTGTCGCTCGGGCGCCACTCTTCGGCGGCGGCGGCGGCGAGATTGAAGGCCTGTTCCAGACCGACCATCTCGGAGGACGGGCGCAGGCTTTCGAAGCTGGCGCTTTCCTTCTTGAGCTGATCCTCGCTGTAGTTGACCGCCTTGATCGAGAGGCCGATGCGGCGCTCGACCTTGTCGACCTTGATGACGCGGGCTTCGACTTCGTCGCCGACCTTGATGACGTCCTTGACCTTCTCCACGTGGTCCTCGCTGAGCTGCGAGATGTGGATGAGGCCGTCGATGTCGCCGTCGAGGCTGACGAAGGCGCCGAAGGACGCGATCTTGGCCACGGTGCCCTTGACGAGATCGCCGACCTTGAAGCGGCCGTCGATGAGGCTCCACGGATCGTCTTCGGTCTGCTTGATGCCGAGCGAGACGCGCTGGTTGGACTTGTCGATGGCAAGCACGCAAGCTTCCACTTCGTCGCCCTTCTTGAGGACTTCCGACGGGTGGTTGATCTTGCGGGTCCAGGACATGTCGGACACGTGGATCATGCCGTCGATGCCTTCTTCCAGCTCCACGAACGCGCCGTAGGCGGTGAGGTTGCGGACCGGGCCCTTGATGGTGGCGCCGACCGGGTAGCGGAGTTCGATTTCATCCCACGGGTTCGAGCCGAGCTGGCGCACGCCGAGCGAGATCTTCTGCTCTTCGGTGCTGATGCCGAGGACGACGGCTTCGATTTCCTGGCCGAGTTCGAGAACGTCGGACGGGCGGGTGATGCGCTTGACCCAGGAAAGCTCGGAGACGTGCACCAGGCCTTCGACGCCGCGCTCGATTTCGACGAACGCGCCGTACGGGAGGAGCTTGGTGACCTTGCCCTTGACCTGCTGGCCGATCGGGTACTTGCGCTCGATGTCTTCCCACGGATTGTCGGACATCTGCTTGAGGCCGAGCGAGACGCGCTCTTTCTCGCGGTCGACGTCGAGGATGACGACTTCCACGGACTGGCCGATGTGCAGCATTTCCGACGGGTGGTTGATGCGGCCCCACGACATGTCCGTGATGTGGAGCAGGCCGTCCATGCCCTGGAGGTCGACGAACGCACCGAAGTCGGTGATGTTCTTGACCGCGCCGACGACCTTGTCGCCGACCTTGACGGTCTGGAGGAAGCGCTGGCGCAGCTCGGCGCGCTCGGCTTCGATGACCTCGCGGCGGGAGAGAACGATGTTCTTCCGCTCGTCGTTGACCTTGACGATCTTGAATTCGTAGATGTTGCCGACGTACTCGTTGAGATCCTTCGGCGGGATGATGTCGACCTGCGAACCCGGAAGGAACGCTTCGACGCCGACGTTGACGGTGAGACCGCCCTTGACGACGGACTTGACCTTGCCGCGGACGAGGCCGCCATCCTGGTAGACCTTGACGATCTTTTCCCAGTTCTGCTTGTGGGCGGCCTTTTCCTTGGAGAGAACGACCATGCCTTCGTCGTTCTCGAGCTTTTCGAGGAGAACTTCGATTTCGTCGCCGGCTTCGATTTCCTCGTCTTCGAATTCGTTCGACGGGATCGCGCCTTCGGACTTGTAGCCGATGTCGACGAGGACGACCTGCGGGCGGATTTCAAGGATCGTGCCCTTGACGATGGTTCCTTCGCGGAACTCGCGGAACTTCGAATCGATCAGATCGCTGAGTTCCTGGTTCGCGGGAGCAAGAAGATTGCTCATAGTGTGGTTGGGGTTAGGGGTTGGTTGTTGGTTTCGTTTTCCTTCCGGCAATCGCCCCGATGAAGATTCTGACAGACACCGGGGCGCCAACCGTCTGCCAGAGAAAGAAAAACGGGGCCGCGAGACTAGGCCCGGATTCCCCCTTGGCAAGGCGAAAGTCTGAATCCCCCTCGGCCGGCCCCACGGGCGAACCCCTCTGGAACGTCGGGAAATTCCGGATGCTCGTCAGGAACGGGGACTCCGGGCCAACCCATCCCATCTCCGAAACAGGAGGAAGCCCGCCTCCGATCATCCCCCCGTCGCCCAACTCAACGTTGAGCAATCCGCGCCTTGTCGCCTTCTTTCGCCGCCTCCCATGATGCGTTCATGAGAAAAGCCCTGCGCCTGTTCGTTCATTCCCGAGCCCGCGTTCGCACCTTCTCCCGGCTCTGTCACCACCCGCTTTTCGCATTCGTTATCGCGTTCGCCTTGGCCGCCTTCGCCCCTCTGCGCGCCGCCGACTACACCATCACCGCCGCGTCGCCGGATTCCGTCGATCTCTCAAACGTCGGCCTCTTGCCTGGGGACACGGTCTTCATCCAGGCCCACACGCGCCAAAAGCTGATCCTCCAAAACCTCACCGCCGGCACCGCCGAGAACCCCGTCCTCATCACCAACCTCGGCGGGCAGTTCGTCATCGACACGACGACCACCGACAAGGGCCTGCACTTCTACAACTGCCGCCACTTCATCCTGCGCGGCACGCCTTCCGCCGGAAACTTCGACTACGGCATCAAGATCGCCCGCGTCTCCCTGGCCGGTGCCATCGGCCTCGCCTTCATCCAGGGCTCGACCGACTTCGAGGTTTCCCACCTGGAAATCTCGAACGTCGGTTTCGCCGCCATCATGGCGAAAAGCGACAACCTCACGCGCGGCGCGTTCACCATGCGCAACGTCTCCTTTCACCACCTCTACATCCACGACACCGGCGGCGAAGGCATCTACGTCGGCAGCTCGTTTTACCACGACACCGTCAAGAATCCCCACGAGATCCACGGCGTCGCCATCCACGACAACCGCATCGAAAACACCGGCTGGGACGGCATCCAGCTCGGCTGCGCCACCCAAAACGCCGCCATCTACCGCAACCGCATCGTCGGCTACGGCGCCGCCGACATCTTCGCGTCCGATCACTCCGTCCAAAACGAGGGCATCCGCATCAACCCGGGCACCGCCGCCCGCGTCTTCGACAACTACATCCAGGGCGGCAACCCCGGCTCCGGTTCCGGCATCTTCGCCAACCCGCACGACGACAGCGTTTATGACAACAACGTCATCGTCACCCCCGGCGAATCCGGCATCGTCATCGGCGCCGACGCCGCGCTGAACCCCGGCACCAGCATCGCCCTGCTCAACAACACCATCGTTTCGCCCGCCCAGCACGGCATCGAGTTCTGGAGCACCGGCAGCAGCGGCAACACCGCAACCAACAACCTCATCGTCAAACCCGGCGCCGGCAGCGAATACGTTTACAAACGATACCCGTCCGTCGTCCTGCCCGTCACCGCCCCGCTCCACGTCGCCACCGTCGCCGAGGCCGGTTTCGTCAACGCCGCCACCCACGACTACCGCCTCTCCGCCGGTTCGCCCGCCATCGACACCGGCGTCTCCGTCGCCTCGTTCGGCGTCACGACCGACCTGCGCGGCGTCACCCGCCCCTTCGGTTCCGCCAACGACATCGGGGCGCACGAATACGTCGTCTCGCCCACCGGCGTCCCGCTCGTCGTCGGCCAATCCTCCGCCCAATCCGCCCGCGTCGGCTCGTCCGTCACGCTCGAAGTCGTCGCCACCGGCAACGAGCCGCTCACCTACGCCTGGACGCGAAATGGCAGCCCGGTCCCCGGCGCGACCTCCGCCTCGCTCACGTTGTCCAACCTGACGCTCGCCGGCGCGGGCGACTACGTGGCCACCGTCACCAACGCCCAGAACTCCGCCACCAGCGCGCCCATCCCGCTCACCGTCATCGTTCCACCGCCGGTGATCGCCACCCATCCGGCGAACAAGACCGCGATGACCGGCACCGACGTCACCTTCACCGTCGCCGTCTCTCCCCACAGCGTGGCACCCTTCACCTACCAGTGGAAAAAAGGCGGCGTCGCCATTCCCGGAGCTACCACTCCGACACTCAACCTGACCAACGTGCAAACCGCCGACGCCGGCAGCTACACCGTCACGGTCACCAACCCCGGCGGTTCCGCCACCAGCAACGCCGCCACGCTCACCTTGACCGCCCAGCCCGCCCTTCCCACGGCGATGGCGATTACCACGATCGCCTCCGACACCACCGTGCGGCCGCACGTCAACACTGCCAACACCTACACCCACGCGATCAACCTCAACGCCTCGGCCACCGTCACGGTCAACGGCGTGCCTTTCGGTTTCGGCACGGGCAACGGCGGCGGCTCGCAAGCGGCGAAAAATTACGCGCTGAGCGCGTTCAGCCACACCTTCACGACCTTCAACTCCACCGCCACCGGATCGATGCACACGTTGCTCGCCACCCACGGCACCAACACCAGCTCCTCCACCTACACGCTCACCCTGACCGGCCTCACCGCCGGCAAACGCTACACGCTCGCCCTTTTCACCAACTCGACCCACGGCGCGGGCCGCAACTGGTACCGCGTTTCCCAGAACCTCGACGCCGTCACCACCGACGTCGATTTCTCCGCCGCCGGAGCGAACACCTCGCGCATGCTCTCCGTCGGCTACTCCGCGACCGGTCCCTCGGCGACATTCACCTTCACCCGCCTCGACGGCACCGGCACCACCAGTAGCTCGTCGTGGGTGGGCTTCGCCGGATTCGCCAACTACGAGGTGCGTCAAACTGCGCAGCGCACGACCTCCGCCGGCCAGTTCGATTTCAACTACTTGCTCACTCTCCCGCCCGGCTACGACCCGATGGCCGTGACCGAGTGGCCGCTTCTCGTGTTCCTCCATGGCATCGGCGAACGCAGCCACGCCGAGACCGACCCGATGAGCCCCGTCCACCTCGACAAGCTCCGCACGCTCGGCCCGCCCCTGCGTATCGAACAAGGCACTACATTCCCCTTCGTCGTCGTCGCGCCCCAGTGCTCGACCGACTGGTGGGACGGCGCACAACTCGAGGCCTTCATCGAGGACCTGAAAACGCGCTACCGAATCGACCGCACCCGCGTTTACCTCACCGGACTGAGCATGGGCGGCTTCGGCGTTTACGATCTCGCCCAGCGCCAGCCGTCACGTTACGCCGCCATTGTTCCAATCAGCGCCGCGCCCCAGGTCGATGCCGCGAACTCCGCCGCCGCGCCCAAGCTGCGCGACCTCCCGATCCGGGCCTACCACGGTGCGAACGATCCGCTTTATCCGGTGAGCGCGCTGCAAAGCTACCTCGACCTGATCCGCAACGCCGGCGGCAATCCGGGCGTCACGATCTACACCGCCTCGCCCGGCAACGCCCACGACGCATGGATTCCCGCCTACGCCGACGACTCGCTCTATACCTGGCTGCTCACGCATTCCGCTCCGTCCGCGTCCGTCGCCACCCCACCGCAGCCGGCTGCCGCGACCGAAGGCCAGCCCGCGACATTTTCCGTCACCGCCACCGGTCGCTGGCCCTTCACCTACCAATGGACCAAAGACGGCGCCCCAATTCCGGGAGCCACCTCGGCCACTCTCACCTTGGCAGAAACCCTTCCTTCCGATTCCGGCGACTACGCGGTCATGGTCACCAATGGTGTCGGCTCCGCGACCAGCACCGCCGTCCCGCTGACCGTCACTCCGCTGGAGCCGTTCCAATCGTGGATCCAATCCTCCGGCTTGCCCGAAAACCAACGCGGCGCGACCGACAACCCCGACGCCGACAGTCAGCCCAACCTGCTCGAATTTGTCTTCGGCACCAACCCGGCCGCCGCCGATTTCTCCGGCGGTCCGGTCGCCAACACGGGCGAGTTTGAGGGCGAATCCTATCCCTTCATCACCTACACCCGGCGGCGCGAACTGGGCGGAGTCATCGTCGAAGTGATCGTCACGACCGACCTCAACGTCGAAAATGGCCTCGGTTCGGTCGAAGTCTCGGCCACGCCCCGTGACGCCGACACCGACACGGTGATCGTTCGCTCCACACAATCGGTGGCCTCACAGCCGCGCCAATTTTTCCACCTCCTTGCCAGGCTGCCCTGAGCCCGCGAGGGTGGTTTCCGCAGGACCTGATGTCAGCGAAGAAAAAGCCGTCCGTCCCCGCTTCCGCACCCGCCCCGGTTCGGCTGGCCGACATCGCCCGCGAGGTCGGTCTTTCCCGCTCCGGCGTTTCGCGCGCGTTGCGCAATGATCCCTCGATCCCTCTCGCCACCTGCCGCGAGGTGCAAAAAATCGCTCGCAAGCTGGGCTTCGTCGTCGACCCGAAACTTTCCCGCGCCTTCCAACTCGTGCGACGCTCGACGGGCACCGTGACCGCCGGAACGCTCGGCCTGATCGACGCCTGGCCTGCGGAAAATCACTGGCTCGACCGTCCGGACAGTTACACCGCACGCATCCACGCCGCCGCGGCCGAACGAGCCCAAGAGCTGGGCTACAAACTCGACGTCTTTTCCCTCCACGAACCCGGCATGTCCACCCGCCGGCTCCAATCCATCCTCGATGCCCGTCGCGTGGCCGGCCTGATCCTGCCGCCCATGCCCGACGACACCCCCACGCTGCCGATCCGTTGGGAAAAATACCCCTGCATCGCGCTGACGTATTCGCTCCATCGCCCGGCGCTTCACCGGGTCGTGCCGCATCAATTCCAAGCCGCCACGCTCGCCCTGCGCCACCTCCAGCTCGGCGGCTACCGGCGCATCGGCTTCCTCACGTGGCATGACATCGACGTGCGGGTGAACCAGCATTTCCATGCCGCCTATCTGGCCTACCAAGCCACGGTTCCGCCCGAGGACCGCCTGCCGATGCTCGCGCCGCACGGCGAAACCGACGACCTCCTCGCGGCATGGATTGAGCAACATCGCCCCGACGCGGTGCTCGCCACCTTGTCCGGCTTCGTGGAACTGCTCGAACGGGCCGGCTTCAACGATTTCCCGCGCGTCGGCTTCGCGAGTTTGGGTGGATCCTTCGTTCGCCCCGGCCACCCGCTCCATCAGCAGGTCGCGCACATCGACCAAAACGTTACCCTCGTCGGCCGGTCCGGCGTCGACCAGCTTGTCGCCCAGATCGACCGCCGCGAACACGGCGTTCCCGATGTGGCCAATATCCTCATGATCGAAGGCTCCTGGGTCCCCGGCGCAACCTCCCGCCCCGCCACTCTTCTCCCGGAACGATTGGAACCCTGAGGCTTGCATGGGGAAATCCAATCGCGGGTTTTGACAAAACTTCCCCTTGCCTCCCCGCGCCCGGTCCGTTATCAGCGCCGCCCCGCGCCATGCCGGAAGAACCACGCACCCTCAAAATCGCCATCCCGAAAGGAAGCCTCGAAGGCCCGACCGTCGAGCTGCTTTCCAAGGCGGGCTATGAGGTCTACGTGTCCTCCCGCGGCCTGCGCCCGGCGTCGAACGACCCGGAGCTCGACTGCTTCCTGATCCGCGCCCAGGAGGTCGGCCGCTACATCGGCCAGGGCTTCCTCGACTGCGGCATCACCGGCTACGACTGGGCCTACGAGAACGGCGTCGACCTCGTCGACCTCGCCGAGCTCCCCTACTCCCGGGCAACCGTTCGCCCGACCAAGTGGGTGCTCGTCGTCCCGGAAGACTCGCCGATCCAGAAGCCGGAAGATCTCGAAGGCAAACGCATCGCCACCGAGGGCGTCGGAATCACCCAGCGCTACCTCGCGGAGCGCGGGATCAACGCCGAAGTCGAATTCTCCTGGGGCGCGACCGAGGTGAAGGTGCCCGATCTCGTCGACGCCATCGTCGACGTCACCGAAACCGGCTCGTCCATCAAGGCGAACCGCCTGCGCATCGTCGACACCCTGCTCACCTCGTTCCCGCACTTCTACGCCAGCCCGGAGGCGATGGCCGACGACTGGAAGCGAGAGAAAATGGAGCGCATCGCCCTGCTGCTCAAGGCCGCCCTCGGCGCCCGCGGCAAGGTCGGCCTGAAAATGAATCTCCCACAGCCGCAGCTTGAGGAACTGCTCTCGCTCCTTCCCTCGCTGCGCCGTCCGACGGTCTCCCAGCTCGCCGAAGACGGCTGGGTCGCGGTCGAGACAATCATTGACGAAACCGTCGTCCGGGACATCATCCCGGCCCTCAAGCGCCTCGGCGCCGAGGGGATCATCGAGTATCCGCTCAACAAGATCGTCCCCTGAAACTTTCCTAGCTAACCACCAACCCCAACCAGAAGAAGGCCATGGGCTCCATCAAAAAACGTCGTAAGACCAAGATCAACAAGCACAAGCGCAAGAAGCGCATGAAGCAGAACCGCCACAAGAAGCGCCTGCGTTACAAGTCCTAACGCTCGCCTTCTTCAGGTAACGTTTTGCAAAAAGGGACCCGGCGACCCCGGGTCCCTTTCCTTGCGTACGCCTGCGAGTGATCCGCGGACAGCGGTCACTCCACCCGCCGGAACGGGTTAAATCCCATGCTCCCGGTCGTCAAAACCGCCTCATTACGAATCCGCTGCGCCGTTTTCCTTGCCAGCGGGAGGAAAACCCGCCATTAGCCGCGCCCGCTCCGCGCGGAACGCCGTTTTTCACGTCACCACCCTTCGCCCGCTCATGTCGCTCAAGATCCGCAACCTCGCCATCATCGCCCACGTCGACCACGGCAAAACCACGCTCGTCGACCAACTCCTGCAAGCCGGCGGCACCTACCGCGAAAACCAGGCGCAGCAGGAGCGCGCGATGGACTCGATGGACCTTGAAAAGGAAAAGGGCATCACCATCAAGGCGAAGAACACCTCCATTCACTGGGAAGGTTACACGATCAACATCGTCGACACCCCCGGCCACGCCGACTTCGGCGCCGAGGTGGAGCGCGTGATGAAGATGGTGGACGGCGTGCTGCTCGTGGTGGACGCCTTCGGCGGCCCGCAGGCGCAGACCCGCTTCGTGCTGCGCAAGGCGCTCGCGGAAGGCCTCAAGCCGATCGTGGTCATCAACAAGATCGACCGCCCGCTCGCCGACCCGATGAAGGTGCATGATCAGGTCCTCGAGCTTTTCCTCGACCTCGACGCGACCGAAGACCAGTTCAACGCGCCGTTTTCCTACGGCTCCGCCCGTGACGGCTACTTCATGGACAAGCCGACCGACGAGAAGGTCGACTGCATTCCGCTTCTCAAGAAGATCGTCGAATTCATCCCCGCGCCGAAAGCCGATCCGGAAGCGCCGTTCTCGATGCTCGTTTCCAACATCGAGTGGGATAACTTCGTCGGCCGCGTTGCCGTGGGCAAAGTGCTCGGCGGCAGCGTCAAGAAGGGCGATGACATCTGGCTCGTTCGCAAGGACGGCAGCAAGGTGAAGTCGAAGGTGATGAAAACCTTCAGCTACTCCGGCCTCGCCACCACCGACTCCGAAGGCGGCACCGCGGGTGGCATCGTCGGCGTCGCCGCCGGCATCGAAAGCATCGACATCGGCGAAACCCTCGTCGGCTCGCCCGACATGGAAGCGCTGCCGTTCGTCGAAATCGACCCGCCGACCGTGTCGATGCAGTTCTCGATCAACGACGGCCCGCTCGCCGGCAAGGAAGGCAAGCACGTCACCTCCCGCGCGATCCGCGACCGTCTGATGCACGAGCTGAAGACGAACATCTCCATCCAGGTGGAAGACAGCGACACCGCCGGCGTGTTCAACGTTTCCGCCCGTGGCGCGATGCAGATCGCGGTGCTCGTCGAAACGATGCGCCGCGAAGGCTTCGAAGTGCTCGTTTCCCGTCCGACCGTGATTTACCGCCGCGACGACCGCGGCACGCTGCTTGAGCCGTTCGAAACGCTCTACGTCGAAGCCCCCGGCGACTATGCCCAGGGCATCCTCAAGGGCATTTCCAACCGCAAGGGCATCCTCGAAAACATGGACACCGAGGCCAGCGGCCGCGTGTTCATCCAAGCGGTGATCCCGACCCGCGGTCTGATCGGTTTCGAAACCGAACTGGTCAACCTGACCTCCGGCCACGGCATCATGTCGCACCTCTTCAAGGAATACGCGCCGCACGCCGGTGAAATCGTCACCCGCACCACCGGTACGCTCGTTTCCATGGCCGCCGGTGCCGCCACCACCTACTCGCTGCAAGCGCTGGAAGACCGCGGCATCCTCTTCGTCGGCCCGGGCGACGCCATCTACGGCGGCATGCTCGTCGGCGAAAACCCGCGCGTCGGCGACCTCGAAGTCAACCCGGTGAAGGAGAAGCACCTCGACAACATGCGCTCGTCCGGCAAGGACAAGACGTCGAAGCTTTCCCCGCCGCTGCGTTTCTCGCTTGAGCGCGCGATCGAATACATCGACTCCGACGAACTCGTCGAAGCCACTCCGCAGAACATCCGCCTGCGCAAGCGCATCCTCGACGGCAACGCCCGCAAGCGCGCCGCGAAGGGCCCGAACGTCGAAGACCGCAGCAACCGCGGCTGAGACAGCAACGCTTCCTCGAAAAAGGCGAGCCGGTCACCCGGCTCGCCTTTTTTGCGTCAGTCATTCAAACATCCACTCCATGCCAAACGATTCACCTCCGGACGACCCTTGGGGCCTGAATCCGGGAGTTACCCCGAAATCCTTGGGCGGATTTCTTTGGCAATGGATTGGGAGCATCATCCGTCGGTTGAAATCGAAACGTCGCTGAGTCGCCACGAACGAAAAATCCCAAGCGACCTCGGAGGGCCGCTTGGGATCGTTTGCAAAATCGAAGTGTTCCCGCCCTCAAGCAGGAATGCTTGAGCTACCCAACCACGCCTTGAACGCCGCTTCGTCGACGGCCATCTGCACGGCCACTTTCTCGCGGTCGGCGAGGATCGCGAGGCGTTCGGGGATTTCGATCGAGCCTTCGCCCAGCTCCGCTTCCATCACGTCGAGGAACTTCGACGGATGCGCGGTTTCCAGCGTGATCGTCGCGCTGCCCGGATGCGTCGCGCGCCATTGCTGGGCGGCGAGCCAGCCGACCGCGCCGTGCGGGTCGAGATCGTAACCGAGCGTCGCTTTCACCGTGCGGATCGCCGCGCGCGTCTGATCGTCGGAGAACATGGCCCCGGCGATCTTTCCGCGCATCGATTCCCACGAGCCGCCGAACAACGCCTGCATGCGGGCGAAGTTCGAAGGCGCGCCGACATCCATCGCGTTGGAAATCGTGGCCACGCTCGGGCGCGGCTTGTAATCGCCGGTTTTCAGATATTCGGGCACCACGTCGTTCGCATTGGTCGCCGCGACGAAATGATCGACGGGCAAACCGAGCTGCACCGCGAGCAAACCGGCGGTGAGGTTGCCGAAGTTGCCGGACGGCACGACGAACACCGGCTTCACGCCTTCCGGCAACGCCCGGGCGGCCTGGAAGTAGTAGAAGCTCTGCGGCACGAGACGCGCGAGGTTGATCGAATTCGCCGAGGTGAGATTGAGCG
>Ga0207679_10002511_pt1 | contig 11305 bp, 8 predicted proteins | sample KBSC73metaG_FD_184320 | JGI IMG/M metagenome (GOLD analysis project Ga0207679, IMG submission 184320) | Corn rhizosphere microbial communities from Kellogg Biological Station, Michigan, USA - KBS C7-3 metaG (SPAdes) (version 2) | ecosystem: Host-associated > Plants > Roots > Rhizosphere > Soil ...
GGATGGTGGCGGCGTCGACACGAATGGAAGCGCCTATCCGTAGAAAGCTCGCGGGACTTGCCGCACTGCTTGTCGTCTTCGCCTCGTGCGGCTCCGGCACCGATCGACAACCGCAAGAGCTCTACGAGAACGGGACGAAGGAACTGCTACAAGGTGAGTTGGACCGCGCGCGCCAGCACGCGGACCAGGGGCTGCGTGTTTCAAGCCGACAGCCAGGATCTCCGTGGACGTGGAAGTTCCGGCTCCTGCAAGACGAGATTCGGCTCATCAATCGACAACTGTCAGACCCATTTCCGGCGCTCGATGCTCGCGTCCCGGAAGCAATCGAGTACGGATGGGTGCGCGCACGGCAGCGGTACTTAAAAGGTCAACAACATTACGTTCAAGGCGAGTTTACGCAAGCGGACCTGGCACTCGAAGAGGCTGCGCGTCTGGCAAAGGACTCGTCCGCGGATGACGTCTTGATCGACGCAGAGATTCTCAAAGGAGTAGTCCTGCTGCGCCTCGGCCGCTCGACACAGGCTGATTCCACATTGGCCGCCGCGGTCGCGGCCGCAAAGAGTCGGGGCGATCGATTTCGACAGGCGACCGCGTTGCAGAACCGTGGCTACGGGTACCTCCTCAGCGAACGTTATGACGCGGCGCTGCCGTTCTTCGAAGCCGTGATGTCCATGACCGATCTGTCTGCGTACATGGTGTACGCCGTCGCATTGAGGAATGCCGGCGTCTGCTACGCGCGGCTTGGCGATTTCGACCGTGCGATTGCCGTCGAGCGCAGGAGCGTCGAAGTCAACGAGCAGCGCGGTCCACGTGTTTACCTGGAACAGGCGCTTGGCGTGCTCGGTGCGACGTACTTGTTGAAGGGGTCGTATGCAGAGGCGATTCAGTACCTGCAGCGTGCGTTCGACGTGGCGACTGCGGCGGGTCTCGTCGAGGATGCCGCGCGCTGGGCCGACAACCTTACGACCGCGCACGCCTCGCTTGGTCAGTGGGACGAAGCCGAGCGCATGAACCGGGAAGCGACACATCTCAACCAGCGCGCCGGGACGCGCACCTTCATCTACAACACCTTTCATCGAGCCGAGATCGCGGTTGGACGAGGGCAGACTGGGGACGCTACGAAACTCTACGAAGAGGTGCTCGCTGACACCACGACCCCGCCGGCACTTGCATGGGATGTCCACGTCGAGCTCGGAAACCTCGGCGCGAGCGCCGGTGATCTGAACGCGGCGTCGCGACACTACCGGAACGCACTCGATGTGATCGAGCACACGCGCTCCGAGCTGCTGAACACCGATTATCGGCTGTCGTTTCTGACTCGTCTCATTCGCTTCTACGAGCGCTACATCGACGTTCTCGTGGAGCGCGGCGAGCTGGATGAAGCGTTGACCGTGGCCGACTCGATCCGCGCGCGAGTGCTGGCCGAGCGACATGGTGTGGCGGCGCCGCCGCGGCCGACGGCGGCCGTGTTCCGTCGTGCGGCGCAGGAGATGCGAAGCGTCTTTGTCTTCTATTGGATCGGATCGACGCGATCGTACGCGTGGCTCGTGACGGGCGATCGGGTTCGGTTCATCCCGCTCGAGACGAATGCTGGAGCCATCAAGCTGCTGGTTGAACGGTATCGAAACACGATTGTGACGGCGCTGAGCGGTCCGCTCGCTGCACAAGGCGGGGCTGGCGACACGTTGTTCCAACAGCTGGTGCAACCGGTGGCGGCCGCGATTCCTCGCGGCGCTCGCGTTGTGATCGTTCCCGATGGCGCGCTGAATATCCTCAACTTCGAGACGCTGCCGGTGCCTGGCGACCGCCGGCACTATTGGATCGAGGACGTCGAGATCGTGGTCGCGCCATCACTCGGCGCCTTGACTGTAAAGCCACTCAAGGCGAGCGCCAGCCAACGATCCGTCTTGCTCATTGGCGATCCGGTGCCGGCCGATTCGAAGTATCCGTCGCTGCGATACGCCTCGGCCGAGATGATGTTCGTTTCGGATGCGTTCGGCGACCATGCCTCCGTGTACCGGGCAAGTCAGGCGACCCCGTCTCAATACCTCGCGTCGCAGCCAGGCAAGTTCGGCATCGTGCACTTCACGGCACATGCAGAAGCGAACGCGGAGAGTCCGCTCGATTCAGCCGTGATCCTGTCGCGTGACGACAACGCGCCCGCGGGCGGCTACAAACTCTACGCCCGTGACGTTGCGGAGCGCCCTCTCTCAGCCGACCTGGTCACGATCTCTGCCTGCCGCAGCGCAGGGGAACGCACCTATGCCGGCGAGGGGCTGGTTGGTTTTGCATGGGCGTTTCTCAGGGCGGGAGCACGCCGCGTGATCGCGGGGCTGTGGGACGTCGATGATCGTTCGACTGCCATGCTGATGGGACGGGCGTATTCGAGTCTTGCTACGGGGGCGTCACCGAGCCAGGCGCTTCGCACGGCGAAGCTCGAGATGATTCGCAGCGGGACCGCGACGGCCAAGCCGTACTACTGGGCACCGTTTCAGCTTTTCGTCGGCGCCCAGGTCGTGCCTTAAGCGATCAGGTCAACTCCCAATTCCCAAATCCCGATTCCCAAGTACCGTTTTATAGGGTGGTTTGGGAGTTGGGAGGTATCTGCTTACCTGGGTCGGGCTGATAACCCACGAAGGCAGAAGCCACGAAGCTCACGAAGAACGAGCCACTGAGACGCAGAAAACCAAATGCGTTCAACTGGTTGGCGTGGTCAGCGACGCGCGGTCTGTGATCCGTCATCGTCGTGCGCCGTGGACCGGACGTTGGCGTCATGGAGCCTCGGTGCCTTGGCGCCTCGGTGTGTCGTGGACAGAGCGTGAGGAGCGGGCCAGCGGCTGACCCGCTAAAGAAATACGTTGGGAGTTGGGAGTTGGAAGTTGGGAATTGAGGCTAAGTTATTCCTATGGCATTCAGCTACGAAGAATTCGATCTCTCCGGCGTACGCACCTACCCGCTCTCATCCAGACGCAGCAAGGCGCGCGCGGAAGATTTCGCGACCCCCAGCGAGCCGGGTGGATCGTTCAAAGCGTGGTTCGACAAGTTACCCGGCATCCTCGCCGGCGAAGACATTCGCCGCGTCGTGCGCGCGATCGTTGATGCGCGCGCACGTCAAGCTGGCATCATCTGGGGCATCGGCGCTCACGTGATCAAGACCGGCGTATCGCCGGTACTGATCGACTTGATGCAGCGTGGCTACGTTTCTGCGCTGGCGATGAATGGAGCAGGTGTCATCCATGACTTCGAGATCGCGCTGTCGGGCGCGACATCCGAGGACGTCGATGAGGCTCTCGGTCCTGGTCGTTTCGGGATGGCGGAAGAGACCGGGCGGATTCTCAACGAGGTAATTCGTAACGCAGAGATCAAGCAGCAGGGACTCGGTCAAACGGTTGGCGCGTACTTGGCCGACGCGAACCCACACTTTGCGGACCGAAGCCTGATGGTCACTGCGCATCGTCTCGGCATCCCGGTCACGGTTCACGTGGCGATTGGCACTGACATCATCCACATGCACCGGGACGCGTCTGGCGCCGCGATTGGGGCAGCCAGTCTTCGGGATTTCCGGTACTTCACGTCTTGTGTCGCCCGTCTGTCGGATGGTGTGTATTTGAACTGCGGATCTGCCGTCGTTCTGCCGGAAGTGTTTCTCAAAGCCGTGGCACTGGCGCGGAACCAGGGGATCCCGCTTGGCGGACTTACGACCGTCAACATCGACTTCATCCGGCAGTATCGACCGCACACCAACGTCGTCAGCCGCCCTGTGGCCGGCACCAAAGGTCGCGGCATTTCGCTGGTCGGCCACCACGAATTGCTGATTCCGCTCATCGCGGCGGCGGTGATTGAAATGGGGTCGGGGGTCATTTGATCAGGACAGCCCGGTCGCGGGCTTGGCGAGTGTCCTCATTAAATGACTCCCGACCCCATTTCCATTTATTCCCTGCGGTACAATCAACAGTTCGTGCCGGAGTAGCTCAGTCGGTTAGAGCACGCGTCTCATAAGCGCGGGGTCGGCGGTTCGAGTCCGCCCTCCGGCAAATCCAGTCTTCGCTCGCTGTCGGCTAGACAGGCGAGTGGGTCGCGAGTTGGCTCGTCTTCACCAGGAAATCGCGCGCACCATTCGCCGGCACGGACTGTGCCCCGCCGGTAGCCGACTGCTTGTCGCACTGTCAGGCGGTTCAGACTCGGTTGCGCTGGTGCTCCTGCTCCAGGAGCTTGCGGAGCAAGGCGCGTTTTCCGTCGTGTCTCTTGCACATCTGAATCATCGACTCCGTTGCACGGCGAAGCGAGACGAACAGTTCTGCCGCGATTTCGCTGCCCGTATCGGTCTTCCGATTGCCGTAGAGTCGATCGATGTCGCTGCCTATGCGCACACGCAGCGGCTCTCAATCGAAGAGGCCGCGCGTCGGGTGAGATACGACTTTCTGCACAGGATTGCCGAATCGTCATCTGCCGAGCGAATCGCCGTTGGCCATACGCGGGACGACCAGGCCGAGACGTTTCTGCTGAAGCTCATTCGGGGGGCCGGGCTCACCGGACTGGGCGGGATTTATCCCCGCCGCGGAATTGTCGTACGACCGCTTTTGGACGTCAGTCGCGCCGATCTTCGGCGTTATCTCGAATCACGAGGACAGTCCTGGGTCGACGACGAGACGAACGAGGACCTGGCAAATCCGCGCAATCGGATTCGACACAAGGTTTTACCTGAGCTCGACCTCGCCGCGGGTGCCTCCTCTATCCCGGCCATTGCACGGGCGGCGTCTATCAGCCGAGAAGACGGTCAGTGGCTTGATGAGCTCGCCGACCGGCGGTTCGACGTTTTGGTCGTTCGAAGCAACGCTGGCCTCGAAATTGACGTATCAGGATTGCTGGGCGAGCCACCCCCTATCAGACGCCGCATGGTTCTGGCGGCACTGCGCCTAGCTGCGCCGAATCGTGAAATTGGGTCCGACCATGTTGAAGCCGCGCTCGAGGTAGCCGCAGGTGAATCGGCTGGCGTGGACGTCCCCGGGGCTCGCGTGGAACTTCGGCGCGGAAAGATGGTCTTACTAAGAGAGGCGCGGTAATCAGTCAACCGGACACTGGCTTCGAAGTGATACTCTTATAAGCTAGTTCCCAGAACAGACGCCGTCGGAAAATCGGACGGGAGGGTGCTCTTGAACTCGACTATGCGGAGCTTGGTGTTTTGGATGGCTATGGCCGTCATCGCGGTCATGGTCTGGAATTTTTCCACCAAGTTTCAGGCGAGCGCCAAAGCCCTGACCTTTACCGAATTCATGATGGCCGTCGATACGAGCCAGATCGCCCAGGTCACGATCACGGGCAATGAAATCACCGGTACCACGAAGGCAAATGACACTTTTCGTACTGTAGCCCCGCCGCAGTACGAGGGCCTGGTGAATCGGTTGCTCGAACGTAACGTGGTGGTCACCGCTCGCGAACCAACCGCAAGCCCGTGGACCGCGCTTCTCTCCACCTGGGTGCCGATCCTGCTGATGATCGGGTTCTGGGTGTTCATCATGCGTCAGATGCAGAGCGGAGGAAACAAGGCGCTCTCATTTGGCAAGAGTAAGGCGAAGCTGTCATCCAGTGCCCAGAAGAAGGTGACCTTCAAAGACGTCGCGGGCGTCGACGAGGCGAAAGAGGAGTTGCAGGAAATCATCGACTTCCTGCGCGAACCTCAAAAGTTCCAGAAACTGGGTGGACGAATTCCCAAGGGCGTCCTGCTCATGGGCCCTCCCGGAACAGGAAAGACCCTTCTCGCCCGCGCGGTGGCGGGTGAAGCCAACGTGCCGTTCTTCTCGATCAGCGGTTCCGACTTCGTCGAGATGTTCGTCGGTGTCGGCGCCTCGCGCGTCCGTGATCTCTTCGAGCAGGGCAAAAAGAACGCTCCCTGCATCGTCTTCATCGACGAAATCGATGCCGTCGGCCGTCATCGCGGCGCCGGCCTCGGCGGCGGGCACGACGAGCGCGAACAGACCCTGAACCAGTTGCTCGTCGAGATGGACGGGTTCGAATCGAACGAGGGCGTCATTCTCGTTGCAGCGACGAATCGTCCCGACGTGCTCGATCCAGCGCTCCTGCGTCCCGGCCGGTTCGACCGCCGCATCGTCGTCAATCGTCCCGACGTGAAGGGTCGCGAGGGCATCCTCTCGGTGCACACCAAGAAGATTCCTCTTTCAGACGACGTCGATGTGGCAGTGTTGGCGCGTGGGACGTCGGGCTTCTCGGGTGCCGACCTGGCAAACCTCGTCAACGAGGCTGCCCTCAACGCGGCACGTTACAACCAGAAGGTCGTTCGCATGCTCGACTTCGAGTTTGCGAAGGACAAGGTCCTCATGGGCGCCGAGCGGCGCTCGATGATCATCAGCGAGAGCGAGAAGCGCGTCACTGCGATTCATGAAGCGGGTCATGCCCTGCTGACGGTCAAGCTGCCGCACGCCGACCCGATCCACAAGGTCACCATCATCCCGCGCGGGATGGCCCTCGGCTTGACGATGCAGTTGCCGATCGACGAGAAGCACAACTACTCGCGCGAGTATCTCGAAGATCAGATTGCGATCCTGCTCGGTGGGCGTATCGCCGAGGAGATCACGATTGGCAGCATCACGACCGGGGCGGGCAACGACCTCGAGCGCGCCACCGATCTCGCACGCCGCATGGTGTGTGAATGGGGCATGAGCGGCTCGATGGGGCCGTTGACGTTTGGCAAGAAGGAAGAGCAGATCTTCCTCGGCCGCGAGATTGCCCAGCACCAGGACTACAGCGAAGACACGGCGCTTCGTATCGACCAGGAAGTCAAGCGCTTCGTCACCGATAATTACGCGCGGGCGCAGACGATTCTCTCCGAGCACAAGCAGCACCTGCTCGACATGGCAGACGCGCTGCTCGCTCGTGAGACGCTCGATGCCGAGCAGGTGAGACGTCTGTCCGCCGGCCTGCCTCTCGACGAGCTCACGGCCGCGGCAGGATCGACGCCGCCGCCGGTGCGCGACGCGAAGCCGAAGGAACGACCTGCGCCAGGGATCGTTCCAGCGCTTCCTCCGCGGCCAGTAACCCAGGAATAAAGTTCAAAAGTTCAAAGTTCAATGTGGAAAGTAAGTTCGAAAGTATTTCGAACTTACTTTCGGGCTTTGTCCTTTGACCTTTGAACTTTCACACTGATAAGTTCCCCTCGTGTATCCGAGGCGTCGATTCATTCTCCCGCTTCCAGGCGAGCGTACGCTTGAATTGGGGGCTCGGACGCTCGTCATGGGGATCATCAACGTCACCCCGGACTCCTTTTCGGACGGCGGTGTTCTCTTCGATCCAGCGCGCGCGCTCGACGCCGGGATGCGGATGGTGGCGGACGGCGCGGACCTCCTGGACGTTGGCGGGGAGTCGACGCGTCCTGGCGCGCAGGCGCTCGATGCAGCTGAGGAACGCCGCCGCGTCATTCCGGTTATTGAGGCGCTTGCTCCGCGAGTCAGCGTCCCTATCTCGGTAGACACGTACAAATCCTCAATTGCCAGAGCCGCGCTGGAAGCGGGGGCGACCCTCGTGAACGATATCAGCGGCCTCAGGTACGAGCCTGACCTGGCCCAGGTCGTGGCCAGGCATCGAGCCCCCATCATCTTGATGCACACACGTGGACGGTCCAAGGACATGTACAAACAGGCCGTCTACAGCGAGGTCGTCGACGAAGTGCTCGACGAGCTGCGCGAAAGCATCGGGTTTGCCGCCGGTGCTGGTATCCCGAAAGAATCGGTGCTCGTCGACCCGGGACTTGGCTTCGCCAAAGAACCGGCGCACAACTTCGAGGTGCTGGGCCGGCTCGGAGAGTTCAGCGATCTCGGGCGGCCTCTTGTCGTCGGTCCATCACGAAAAGGTTTCTTGACGAAACCGCTGTCCAGAGAGATATCAGCCGCCGAGCGCGACTGGCCGACTGCGGCGGCAGTGACAGCGGCCGTGCTGGCCGGTGCGCATATCGTTCGCGTTCATGCCGTACGTGAGTTGGTACCGGTCGTGCGGATAGCTGACGAGATTCGGAAGTATCATCGCGAGAACTGATGGAATGGCTCTCCCAGCTGTCGCTGCTGCTTCGCCGTCCCGCCGTGTCCGGGTGGGACGTCGTCGACATCGTCCTGGTGTCGATTCTCATCTACGAGCTGCTGCTTCTCATCCGCGGCACGCGCGCTGTGCAGATGGCGCTGAGCGCCGGGTTTCTGATCGGCTTGTTCTTCGTCTCCCGTTGGTTCGATCTGGAGACCGTGAACTGGGTTATTCGCAACCTGGCGACCTACGTAGGCTTCGCCATCATCGTCCTCTTCCAGGCCGACATACGGCGGGCGCTTGCCCACTTCGGCCGCGCGCCCTTCTTCAAATATATCGAGCGCGTGACGAGCCCAGACGAAACGATCGAAGATCTGATCGTCGCTGCCTCATCGCTCGCCACGCGGCGAATTGGCGCCATCATCGTCATTGAGCGCCAGATTGGTCTGCGCAACTACATCGAAGGCGGCATTCCGCTCGACGCCACGATCACGTTCGACTTGCTGGCGACGATTTTTCAACCCGGGTCACCGCTTCACGACGGCGCAGTCATCGTCCAGGGCGATCGTGTGGCTGCCGCCGCATGCTTCCTGCCTCTCTCGATCAACCCTCGTGTCAGCCGGGAGCTTGGCACCAGGCATCGCGCCGCGCTTGGCATCACCGAGGAGAACGACGCCGTGGCAATCGTGGTGTCGGAGGAGTCGGGCAACATCTCAGTCGCGCTTGCAGGCGCCCTCGAGCGCGATCTCTCACCGGAACGGCTGCGCGATAGGTTGAAGACGCTGCTGACCGGTGAGCGCGCAGTCGAGCCTCAGATTCGGGGCTTAGAGGCCTGATGGCGTTTCTGAGAATGCGCCACATCGGCCTGAAGGTCGTGTCCGTCGTCCTTGCGACGTTGCTGTGGTTCTTGGTCTCCGGTGAACAGACGGTCGAACGCGCATTGCGGGTCCCGCTCGAGTTCACGAACCTGCCACCTCATCTCGAGTTGGTCGGCACGCCTCCGGCCGTGGTCGACGTTCGAGTGCGCGGCTCGTCAGGAACGCTGAGTCGTGTGGCCGCCGGCGAGCTCTCGGCCGTACTCGACGTCCGAGCCGCGAGACCGGGCGATCGTTTGTTCCACATGACGCCCGAAGATGTCCGTGCGCCGTTTGGCGTCGAAGTCGTTCAGGTCACACCCGCAAGCGTGTCGTTGACGTTCGAGGAGTCGCTCTCGAAGACGGTTGGGGTCACGGTGCGGATCGAAGGCGAGCCGGCTCCTGGCTATGCCGTCGGCGGCATCACTGTGGAACCGGCGACTGTCGCCATCGTCGGACCCGCAACCGCCCTCAACGGTCTGACGGAAGCGATCACTGAACCGATTTCAGTAGCCGGGGCATCTAGTCCGGTGAAGGAGACAGTGACCATCGGCGTGGCGGATCCGGTCGTGAGGCTGCAGCAGGTGCAGAACGCCAATGTGAGGATTGCGATCGCGGCGGCGCCGGACGAGTGGGTGGTGCAGGGAGTCGCCGTGCAAGTGCGCAACGGCGAGGGCAAATCAGCGGTGATGCCTGGTGAGGTGAGCGTCTGGGCGCGAGCGCCTCGCGATGCGAAGGACGTCGACCCGGCGCATTACAGTGCCGACGTCGATGTCACTGGCCTCGCCGCCGGCCGGCACATGCTCCCGGTCAAAGTCGAGGCTCCGGCTGGTATAGGGCTGCTTCGGGTGGATCCTGCCGAAGTAGCTGTCACAATTCGATAACTAGCCAAGGGGAGTGCCCTTTGGCTCGTCTCACAGCGTCTCTTTGTCGCGCGCCGCGCGACGAGCCCGTTGTGCGGTTGAAACAGCGAGTACAAATTTCTCATTCGAGGCCGCACAACGGGCTAGACGATGGCACAACTGTTCGGTACTGATGGTGTTAGAGGGAAAGCCGGTGAGTTCCCGCTCGATGTCGCCACGATTCGGCGATTGGGTGCAGCACTGGTTCGCGCGTTGCGGCATGAGAACGCGAATGCCGGTGCGATCAAGTTTCTGGCCGGGCGCGATACGCGGGAGTCGGGCGCCTGGATCGAGAAGGAACTCGCCTTTGGCATTCAGAGCCAGGGGGGCAGCTACACAAGTACCGGCGTCGTGCCCACGCCGGCAATTGCCTATCTGACTCCCCGTCTTGGGTACTCAGCCGGCGTGGTGATCTCTGCTTCGCACAATCCGTTCGAAGACAACGGCATCAAGGTGTTCTCCGGTGCGGGCGAGAAGTTCACCGAAACGATCGAGCGGCAGGTCGAGGCGATCATTGCTGACGCGTCCTGGTCGGTAGCTGGCGATGCGGCGGAGCCGGTCGAGGAGAGCGATCTTCGCTTCGAGTATCTCGAACACCTGCGAGACATCCTGCCTGCTGCGTATCGCACACCCGGAATGCGCATCGCAATCGACTGCGCGAACGGGGCGACCGCAACGGTGGCACCGCGTCTGTTCCAGGAAATGGGTTTCGAGGTGAGTTGTATCGGCGTCACGCCGGACGGACGCAACATCAACCTTGGGTGCGGATCGACGGCGCCGGATTTGCTCGCGCGTCTGGTCGTCGATGGTCAGCACTCGATGGGCGTCGCCTTCGACGGCGATGGCGATCGCGCGATCTTCGTCGATCGATCCGGGGGCGTTGTCGACGGCGACGCCGTGATGCTCATGTGCGCCAAGCAGATGAAGCGCGAACAGCGCCTCAAGGGAAATGCCATCGTCGCCACCGTCATGAGCAACATTGGCCTCGAGCTTGCGCTCCGCGAGGCGGAGATCGAGATGATTCGTTGCGCCGTCGGCGACAAGTACGTCATGGAAGAGATGCTGCGGCGCGACCTGTCGCTTGGCGGTGAACAGTCCGGTCACATCATCTTCTCCGACTATCTTTTTACGGGTGATGGCCTCGCCACTGCGCTCAACGTCCTTCGGACAATGAGCGCGGCGCGCCGAGAGTTGGGTGAGCTGGCTTCCGAGCTTACGACGTACCCTCAGGTGTTGATGAATTTGCGAGTACGTCAGAAAGTGGATCTGAAGACCATTCCGGAGATCGCCGCTGCCATTTCGTCGGTAGACTCGAGACTTGCCGGGAACGGACGGCTGCTCGTGCGTTATTCAGGGACCGAGCCGCTCTTGAGAGTCATGCTGGAGGGACAGGACCCGGTGGAAATCCGGCAGTGGGGCCAGGAGATCCTCGACGTCGTGAAGCGACATCTTGCATGACGCTTGAAAATCGGGAGTTGACGTGATTCAGCTATCCGTCAACGTCAACAAAGTCGCGACGCT
>Ga0207679_10002515_pt1 | contig 11299 bp, 4 predicted proteins | sample KBSC73metaG_FD_184320 | JGI IMG/M metagenome (GOLD analysis project Ga0207679, IMG submission 184320) | Corn rhizosphere microbial communities from Kellogg Biological Station, Michigan, USA - KBS C7-3 metaG (SPAdes) (version 2) | ecosystem: Host-associated > Plants > Roots > Rhizosphere > Soil ...
TAAGAAGGATGATCACCCGGCCTCGAAATGTTTGAGGCCGGGTAACTCGTATTGAGCCACCACAACAGGCTCGCCCTGCGCACCAACTAAGGGGAGTCCAATGAATAGAAGAAAGTATTTAGGCGGAGAACTCATCGATAGACCGCACATCACTCGGGATCGTGATGATCCGCCTCCCCGCTTCTTTTCCCTACGGAAGAAAACCAGCTGCCTGATACTCTTGCTTTCGTTCCTAAGCTACAACGCACAAGCCCAAAGTCCTGCAGTCACCACCTCTATAACTGGAACCACCGGCGGAGGAAGCCTTGGCACTCAAGTCTTACCGCCCAGTGGGAATGTCTATGGCATTCGAGGTGGCACCACCAAAGGCGGGAATCTGTTCCATAGTTTTTCCCAATTTAATGTCGGTGCTGGCGATCTGGCACAGTTTCAAACGTCCAATCTGTCACCAAACCCGTCGGTCGGCAACATCCTGAGTCGGGTGACTGGCGGACCCTCAGCGATCTTTGGCGGAATCGACAGCGTGACCTATTATCCCAACGCCAATTTCTTTTTCATGAATCCGGCTGGAATTCTTTTTGGACCTAATGCGAGCGTCAATGTAGGCGGGATGGTGGCGTTTACAACAGCGGATTATCTTCGACTAGATGCTCTCGGTGGACCCAATGCGGGTATCTTCCATGCTGATCCAGCACGAGCAAGCGTTTTGACGATGGCACCCGTCACGGCATTCGGTTTTCTTGGTCCGAACCCTGCGGCAGCGATAGAAATCCAGGGAAGCCAGTTGACTCTCGCAACGGGAAAAGAACTGTCGCTTGTCGGAGGCAACATTACCATCGGGGCTGATCCCGAGACCGGCAGTACGAGCACGATCTTGGCACCAGGTGGGCAAATCAACATCGTGAGCGTGGCATCACCAGGTGAAGTGTTACTCCCAAGCTTGACCACTGGACCAAACATAAATGGCCAATCGTTCACGACCATGGGGACAGTGAGTTTGACGGGTGGTTCAATCATCGATGTGAGTGATTATGGGTTTGAAGCTGGCGGAGCAGCAGGTTCCGTCCGCATTCGAGGTGGCCAACTCGTCATGGATAGTTCCGCCATGTTGGCCAATACCCTAGGCGACGTAGACGGCGCAAACCCTGGAATCAGCATTGCTGTGCAGGACTCTGTGAACATCGCACATCAGAGTGCCCTCATAACACAGAATTTCGCCGCAGGACGTTCGGGAGACATCGAGATCAGTGCGCGCACTGTTGAAGTCAGCGGTGGCTCTCTCATCATGACACGCAGCGACGGAGTAGGGCTGTCAGGCCAGGCAGGAAATATTTCCATTGTCGCATCTGAGTCTGTTGCAGTCACTGGAACAGATGAATTTGGGCAACCCAGCAGTGTCATGAGCCAATCTGTGTTCGAAACCCCTGAGTCGAGCGGGGATAGTGGGTCAATTCTCCTCCGTGCACCCTCAATTACCGTAGATCAAGGCGGACTGGTTTCCACGTTTGAATCGGCAATAGGTCGAGCCGGAAACATTACCATAGAAACCGCTAACCTGAATGTGCTGACTGGCGGGGCAATCTCAACCAGCGGTGGAGGCATTGATTCATCGAGCGGTAATATTCTGATTACAGCCTCGAACACTGTGACGGTCGCAGGGCAGCTGAATCCAGATACATTGAGCAAGATTACCAACAGTGTAGATGGTGACAATGCGGGCACACAGGGAGACGTTATAGTTACCGCGAAGCAAATCCTCCTTTCGGATCAAGGGCAGATTCGCAACGAGAACTTCGGCCAAGGTGGTGGTAGCAGCGGTAATGTGACATTGACCGCAGATGAATCCATTACCTTGCAAAGCGATGCAAGAATCGTTACCAAAGCCAATTTCACCACAGTCGGAGGAATCAGCCTATCTGCACCGACGATCAACGTCGATCATGCAACGATTTTTGCCAGAACCGTGAATGAGTTTCAGGGTGGGGCTATCACGTTGAATGGAAGTTCACTCACAATTTCCAACGGCAGCCAGATTCTGAGCAGCACTGAGCAAGGTACCGGGCAGGGAGGAGCAATCGTACTTACAGCATCAGATTCAGTCGGCCTCTCCGGAGGCTCAGTTGTCAAAAGCACAGCAGAAACGTTTAGTGAAGGTGCTGCTGGACCCATTACGGTTACAGCCGGGAACACCGTCGCCATATCTGGTGTCGGTACAGGATTATTTAGCGAGGCGTTGGGAGCAGGCAACGGTGGAACAATCACCGTTGCAGCTCATCAAGTGCAGATTACTGAGGGTGCCATTCTCTCCGCAAAAAGCACAGGGTCTGGTGCAGCTGGAACCGTCACGATCCAAGGCACAGTAAGCCCGGCTCAATCCGTCCTCATCGACGGCCTCGGCAGCGGCATTTTCACCGACACGTCTGGCACCGGCGCGGGCGGAAATATTTTTGTCAATGCGAATACGATCACACTCCAGAACGGGGGAATTTTGTCGGCCACAACGTCCGGCCCTGAACCCTCCGCTCACGGAGGAGCAATTACTATCACGGCTCGTGGCGTAGAATTGAGCAACACCATACCGGGAATTACCACTCAGACGACTGGGGCCGGCAATGCTGGTGCAATCTCTGTAACCGCAGACGAGGTTATTACCCTTACAAGCTCAGAAATCACGTCAGCCTCAGTCTTCAACTTTCTCGGTGGAAACGGTGGTCCGATTGCAATCACAGCACCCACGGTTCGTTTGCAAGACAGTGGTATTTCGACTCAGGCAGGAGGCATTGGGAGCGAATTTTCTACGTCAGCTGCAGGAAGCATTGTCATTAATGCCACAAATTCTTTGTCTCTTGTCCGCGGAACGATCGACTCTCATGTGGCTGACACGGCCGGAAATGCAGGCAGCATAGAGATCACGTCACCGTCTATAAACCTCTCAAACGCAAGCACGATCAGTAGCGCTGCTTTCAATACCACATTTAACCCGGATTCTTCTGTGGCGGTGGGCTTACCAACTGATGGTAACGGAGGTCCTATTGATCTGGCAGTGGGACAACTGTCTCTCTCGAATGTATCAACCATCACCACGCAAACAGGTGGCGGCGGCCGGGGCGGTAATTTGACTATTCATGGCCTCTCAGGACAAGGGAGCAGTGCGGGAGATATCAACCTAAGCACGGGCTCTATCATTTCTACCTCCACAGGTGACATCGGCTCAGCCGGCAATCTCACCGTGACCGCTTCGCGCGTGACCCTTACAGGCGGGGGAAGAATGGAAGCTTCAACTGACTCAGTCGGGGGAGGAGGTAACATCACCATCCGAGCTACAGAACAGGTCTCGATTAGCGGCGAAGAACTGCAATGTCCAGATTGTTCGACCGGACGGACGGCCGCAAGCCTTATAAGAGCTGCGAGCTTCGGTGAAGGCGCAGCCGGAAATATCGTTATTAATACACCAAGCCTCGCCCTCTTCGATGGAGGTCAAGTCGTTGCCTCGACCACTGGGGCCGGAGCCGGTGGCACGGTGACCATCCAAGGTACGGGAGGAGCCGGAAGCTCCGCTAACTCGCTACTGATTAGTGGCCAAACTAGTGAACATACGCCAAGCGGTATCTTCACCGACACTCAAGGCACGGGTGCGGGGGGAAATATTCTCGTCAAGGCGAACATCGTTACGCTTCAGAATGGCGGCATGCTGTCGGCAGCCACTTCGGGAACCGCACCGTCCGCCACAGGCGGAACAATCACAGTCGATGCGAATCAGGTACAAGTTAACAGCGGTGGTCTTATTACAGCATCCACCACAGGAGCCGGGGCGGGCGGCACAATCACAATCGGAGCAGGTAGTACTTTTACCAGCAACTCTGGCACGGTGAGCAGCACAGCAGCCCAAGCAACTGGTGGAGACATCAACATCACTGCTGGTGGATCGGTCACACTCGACAACGGCTCTCTGATTACGGCCAGCAGCAACGGGCCGGGCAACGCCGGCAATATCTTCATTAATGCGGGACAGTCCTATGCCAGTACGAACAGTTCGGTTACGACGAAGGCAGAACAGGCGAGCGGCGGCAACATTACTGTGCTCGCAACAGGAATGGTCCATCTCACGAATAGCGAGATCAATGCCTCGGTGGAGGGGTCGCAGACAACGGTTGGAGGAAATATTCTGATCGACCCCGTGTTCGTCATCCTCCAGAACAGCCAGATTCTTGCCCAGGCCACGCAAGGAACGGGCGGCAATATCAACATCTTTTATACTGGCGCTTTGCTTGTCGATCCCAGCAGCGTCATCTCCGCCTCATCGCAATTTGGCCAGAGCGGTAACGTGACAATTCAATCACCAAATGCACCGGCGAGCGGTAGAATCGTGCCGCTTGGGAAATCGCCCCTACTATCAACTTCATTGCTCAACCAACGATGTGCAGCTCTGGGGGGTGGGAACTTCAGCTCATTCACAGTTGCGGGACGAGATGCCTTACCATCGGAGCCAGGCGGCTGGCTGTCGAGTCCTCTGGCGCTTACCGAAATCCAATTTGGTGGTGCTTTAACAAATGTCGGACCGAACACCCCATCGAACGAATCTTCCGAGCCAAATCTACTTTCCTTGCGCCGGATCATGCCATCCGGATTCCTGACTCAATCTTTCTTTATAGCTTCCTCCTCTGACTGCCAATCATGACCTTGTGTATGCGTCAACAATATGCCGCTGTTTCGAGGTTCGTCATAGCCGCTATCGCTATCACCTTCACACTCGGTCCACTTGTCTTTAGTCCGGTGGAGACGAGCGCTTCGCCATACACACCATTGGAATGGCAACGGGAAATACCGAGGGAGAGCCATTCGCCCTTATGGGGACAGCGAAAACACACCTCGTGGATCAGAGATCGCGACCGCGATTTCATCGATGACGACATCAAACGCCTTTTCAAGCTCGAGCAACGCATCAACATCATTGTCGATCTGAACAGACTTTTGACCGGACCTCAGATCCGTGACTTACTTTCACCGTTTGGCAACATAGAGTATATCGGCAAACTGATTACGTTTGTACTTGTCGATGGGGTTCTCGTTCGTGATCTGCCAACACTCGCAGCTTTGCCTGAGGTGGCCATGATCGAATGGCAGGCTCCAATAAAAACCATGGATGGCATCAGCAGTCCGTCAGTTCAATCATTGCGCAGCCAGGCATACTCTCCAATGACGGCCCAAGATTTAGGCTTTACGGGGAAAAATATCAATATTGCGATAGTCGACACCGGCGTCGATAGTAGTCACGAAGCCTTCGCAGGAAAGTTTGTGGCAGGAGCTAATTGCACCATTATTGTCGACATGAAATGCAGTTCCCTGCCATCTAACACCAACAACGATGCCGATGGCCATGGCACGCATGTCGCCGGCATTGCCTTAGGGAATCATCCCGCTAGCAGCAACAGCAAATGTCGGGCGTATGACGGTCCGAGAGATCCAGTTCATTGCCGAGGTGTGGCCATCGACGCAGGTCTGGTGGATGTGAAAGTCTGCAACAGCGGAGGCGATTGCAGCAGCTTCCCAAAGGGCCTGGATTGGATCGGGACAGTTGGGCAACAACCCAACATACGTGTCAAAGTAGTCAACATCAGCCTCGCTTATTGTCGGAACGACGACGGGACGCATGCGACCGCACAGCAAGTGAACCTTCTTGTCAGTCTGGGTATTGTTGTCGTTGCTGGCCATGGAAACCAAAGCCGCATCACCGGCGAATCATGTGACTCCCTACCCGACAGCATGGTGTTCACGCCAGCGCCTGGATCAGCAAATTTTGCGATCACAGTCCAAGGCACGTATGACGAAGAAACTGTCTCACGTGGGGATGATTCTCTTCCTGCTGAGACGCTCCTCGGGCCAAGAAGGGATGTCGATGCAACGACTGGCATGCCTTTATACGGATTAAAATCAGATTTGTCGGCACCTTCTTATGCCATTTGGTCCGCCAGAGCAGGGTCCAGTAGTGATTACAGAGCACTGACCGGAACTTCCATGGCCTCTCCCCACGTGGCCGGCGGGGCAGCCGTCATTCTTGAGGCGAAGCCGGGCATTGACCCCCTTAGCTTGAAGGATCTTCTAAAGCGGACAGCGGATATTAGCCGCAACACGAGCAGTGGAAGGTCCCCCCCTTTTGCTATAGATCCGAATTGGGTAGCAGACTTCGGCTCAGGAATCATTGATTTATACAAAGCTGTATCCCGCCCCGTAGAATCCGATGTTGGATTTCCGCATTGTGTGGGACCGCCTGAGACGCCCGGTGGGTTCTGCCAAGTGAGCGAACCTCAACCACCATGGGCCAATATATTCGATATCGGAACTGTTACCGTTCCCCAACTCCATGTTCAGAATACCATTACTGCACAGGTTCAGAATTCAGGACCTACCCCTGCTACTGTGCTAGTAAACTTTGGCGTCTATGACTTCGCGGTGGGCAATCGGTTCCACTATATTGGAACCGTCATACAAACGATCCCAGCGCAGAGTACTGTCCAGGTGAGTCATCCTTGGACTCCTGAAACCCCTAACCACATTTGCATCCAAATCAGCATTACCTATGGCTTAGACGCGAATTTCAACAACAACGTCACTCAGCGCAATGTTTATGTTGCGCCTCCGCTTCCAGATACCTCACGCCCAGCGAATCTCCATTTCTTAACAGACATCCGCATTGAGAATCCCTTCGTAGTCCCCGCGGTGATGTCCATTCGGCCCAAGTCGAGTACCGATAACTGGACCTGTGCCGTAAGCGAAAGCCAATTCCGCATAGACCCGTTCGAAGGTGGTCGTCGAGTGTTGAGAGTGACTTTTGATCCGCCGACGGGAACATTTCCTGGTCTGGGCGCGAAGTGTGATATCGCCGTCTATGCCACACCGCAAGGGGTGCCAACCCCTGTATTTGTCGGAGGTGTAACTATAGAAGGCAGATTACCAGGCCAAGCGCCGCCGTAACTAAAAAGGAGGGAGCCGATGAGAAAAGAATTCAGATACCCGATGATTGCTGTTTTGTGCTTCTTCGTTGGAGGATTGGTAGGTTGCGAGGACATCAGGATTCAAGGGCCCTTGGATAAGACCGCAGATCCAATTGCGGAGGAGAATCCGGACCCAATCGCTACCTATGCGCATTTTACAAAGACTGTAAACAACGACAACACCAACTGCACAACTTCACCGCCTCTACACGTCCAAGCACCGCCTCAGAATCCAGCATATCAGTGGATTCCAACAAGTAATCCGAAGTTCTGCTGGAATACATTTGGTAACAACATCACTTCTTGGAGTTTTATTCTAAAAACCCAGGGAGGAGCCCCCGTTGCAGGGTGTAATACTGCAGGCTATCCGGCAAAAGTCCCCCCGACAACCACCTCACTCGTATGCAACGTCAATCTATCCTCTAATACCTACTATATCGGCTATTTGACGCATGTTTATAATAATGCAACCTACACAGACCTCCACCAATATAAGACGCCGTAGAGTCAATAATAGCTCAATTGCCCCGTGGGCCGCTGATGGTGTAGTCTCAGCGGCCCACGCCCTTCAGATTCCGATCAGTATCTCGAGATTCAGATCTGCATTTGAGGTCCATTTATGTGATATTTGCGATCGCGAAGCGCTGACCTCAAGCATGATCGGCCTTCGCCACTGAATCCATTCAGGACCTCCAAGCGAATCAAAATCGATTCAGCCAAGAAATTCCCCACCAGGAATTCTCCTAGAATCCTGCAAGCACATTCATATCGAAGCCCGCAAAGAATAAGACTATTAGGTGCAGCCCGATGCTCAAAATATTGGGGGCACATCGATTGCTCAATGCGTAGGACCAAGCGTGGAACGAGATTCGACTACCCCTGTTCACTGCAAAACAACACAGGATCACGATGCGTCCCCCGCAGGAACGAGCAAAATGGCTCAGAAAAACGCAGCGAGTAAGGCTATGACATTACGGTCAAAAGTAGGATAAGCAGGTATTTCCATCTGGCCCTATTCGAAAGTGGTATTGAGAATTTTTCATTAAGAGCATAGCTAGAGACCCCCGGCAGCGAGCACGACCATTGGAAGTGGTGCGCCTGATGCACACACTGACCGCTTCGGTACTGCTGACTTCCCTTCTCCTTACAACCCCTGGTTGTTCCTCACTTGATTTCGACATCGCGTCTGACCGGAACGAACGATTCCTTGGCAAGGTATCTGAAGAGACGGCGCGCCACCGTGGGGGTGAAAACGCCGTCCTGGAAAGGCCTCGCCTTTGGATAGATTGGCGGAATTACTACGCAACGAGTGATGCTGATTCAAAGGTGCCGCTGCTCGGAAATACCCCGTTTATCGGAGCGAACAAGCGGGGGATTGCCGGGGCTCTCCTCGATCTCGAACTCCAGCGGATGGAGATGATCAAGTTCAACCTCTTCGATAACAGCGGAACCTACGAAAAATACACCGAAGTCTGGCGAGACCCGGCCGGTGTCTTCCGCACCCCATGGGTCGAAATGCGGGTCTCAGACCAGAAACCGCCAGGCAACGATATGGATGATCAGGAATATGCCAGGGCTGTCGCCCGCATCAAGCACGATGGCCTCACCACCGACCAGGTCGACGGCTCGCAGCAGTGCAAGGGCCAGTCGATCCGGTTCCGCGACCTGAACGGCTACTGCAACGATATCTACAATCCCCTCATGGGCTCGACCTACCAGCCGTTCGCCAGGAACGTCCAGTTCGAGGCCGCCACATTCACGGATCTGGACGGGCAGAAGGTAAGCCCCGAAACCAGAAACCGGCATGCCGACAGGCTTTCGTTGCTTCAGCCGAACCCGCAGCTCATCAGCCGGACACTGTTTTCACGGGATCAGGCCAGGTCGGTGAACTGCAACGAGGGACGGGGCGCCGCCACAGGTCCCTCGGTCTGTGACTACGAAAAGGCCAATTCGTTCAACGTGCTGGCCGCGTTCTGGATTCAATTCATGACGCACGATTGGTTCGCTCATGCCCGCGAAGGCCAGAATGCCTCGACCATGATGCCGATGGGGTGCACCGAAGCACTCCAGAAGTCGATCAAATGCCGTCCCGAAGACCAGATCGGCGAAGCGCTAATCGATCGGACAGATCCCGGCACCTTCGATAACGGCAAGTCCTTCAAGAAGGCCCAGCGAAGAACGTTGAATCGCGTGACCGCCTGGTGGGACGCCTCGCAGATCTACGGGTACGACGAGACCTCGCGGAAGCGGGTGAAAAGGGATGGCGCCAAATTGTTGATGCGGCCGCTGGGCGAAGAGCCTACGGCCCCGAAAGCAAAAGCAAGCTGGAAGCAGGGCTATTTACCAATTCTCGATCAATCAGACCGCCACCACATGAACCCGCTGTGGGAAGGCCAGGAGGCAACGGCCTTTCCCGACAACTGGTCCATCGGCTTGAGTTTCTTCCACAACGTCTTCGCTCGTGAGCACAACAAGTTCGTCGACTACTTCCGCAGTCAGGATCCGAAGGACGACAGCGGGATACGCACACCCGAAAAACCTCAACCAGAAGATGCCCTGCCCTACGGGCAAGTCACAGACGAAGAACTGTTCGAAATCGCCCGGCTCGTCGTGTCGGCCGAGATCGCCAAGATTCACACGACCGAATGGACGACCCAGCTGCTTTACGACGAAGCTCTTCATAGGGGTATGAATGCGAACTGGTCAGGACTGTTCGAGAAGTACCCGCTCGTCAGCGACGCCGTTGAATCCCTCATGGGTCGGATGAAGCGCTCGGGGGACCTGGCAGATGCCAATCTGAAATATTCGGCGTTTGCCGGAGGCCCCGGCATCTTTGGCATGCGGAACGAAATCCGGGACTGCTGGCATCTCGTCTTTTGTCCGAATACCTATCAGTACCCCAAGCCGGAGGACATCAACGGCGGCACGCATCACTTCGGCTCCCCGTTCAATTTTCCCGAGGAGTTCATTACCGTCTATCGCTTGCATCCGATGGTGCCCGACCTGATCGAATATCGGAAGTTCGATCAGCCGGATCACATCGCGGAGGCGATTCCCGTCGTCGAGACGTTCAGGAAGAAAGCCACGACGACAATGCACGACAAAGGGCTGGCCAATCTCGCATTGTCGATGGGGCGCCAACGGCTGGGACGGCTCACGCTCTTGAACCACCCGCAGTTCCTCCAAAATCTGCGCATCGATGAAGCGGGCCATCAAATCGATGTCGCGGCGCTCGACATCATCCGGGACAGGGAACGGGGCATCCCGCGCTTCAACGAATTTCGCAGACAATACGGACTGAGGACTCTGACCAGTTTCGATGACTTCATCGACGAGAGCCTGCTCGATGCCGCGAAGAAAGACCCGGCCAAGCAAAAGGAACTCGACCGCCAGACCGATCTCGTGAAAAAGATGAGAGCGGTCTACGGTCGCCATAAGTGTGACACGGCAAAGGTGATCACAACCGCCCAAAAGAGACGAATCGAAACGCCGGAAGGCGTTCGATGGGAGCCGATCGATGATTGCCTGGGGCACCCCAACGGTACTGAGGTCGACAATATCGAGGACGTCGACACCGTCGTCGGCTGGCTGGCCGAACCGGTGCGGCCGCATGGCTTTGCCATTTCAGAAACCCAATTTCAGGTCTTTATTCTCAACGCCTCCAGGCGCTTGTTCAGCGACCGGTTTTTCACCTCCAGCTTCACCGAACAGTTCTACAGCAAGGCCGGCGTGGAATGGGTCATGAACAATGGTCCAGAGGATCAATGCGTCGTGTCCAACTGGCTTTTGTTCCACAAGGTCGACCCCTCCCCGCTCAAGTGTGTCCTGCGCCGGACGATTCCGGAGCTTGAGCCGGAGCTCGCGCACGTCGTGAATGCATTCGACCCCTGGGCCCGCGACCGCGGCGAGTACTACGACTTGCAGTGGAAGCCGAGAGAAGATGCGAAGGCGGACGAGGCATTCAGCGCAAGAGCTATCCCAAAGGACGTTGCCTCATACCAAGGCAAGCGAATCGGAGACGCTGCAGAAGAGCCTGCATACATATTAGATGAGCTTATTGTGACCTTTAAAAACAATACGAATGAATCGAGAGTCCAGCAGATACATGAATCCCTCAATGTGACGAGCGTGAGGAATATCTTTAAGAGCCGAAGTTACGTGATCACACTCCCGAAGGACAGATCACTTGAAGAGATTCGGCAAGCCTACCTTGCTTTCCCCGAGGTCGAAGCGGTGGAGCTGAATTATAAGATTCGCGGTCTTTAGAGAACGGCCGTGAAAGGGAGTGACGTTCCGTGAGAAGGACA
>Ga0207679_10002519_pt1 | contig 11293 bp, 9 predicted proteins | sample KBSC73metaG_FD_184320 | JGI IMG/M metagenome (GOLD analysis project Ga0207679, IMG submission 184320) | Corn rhizosphere microbial communities from Kellogg Biological Station, Michigan, USA - KBS C7-3 metaG (SPAdes) (version 2) | ecosystem: Host-associated > Plants > Roots > Rhizosphere > Soil ...
GGCCACCGAGGTGCTGCGCGTGGCGGCACCGATCACCGCGCCGCTGGAAAGGCACGGCCCCCGGGCCACACGCCGCCGGTACACCCGCGCCTTGACCGTCGTCGTCGTGCTGATCCTGCTCGTCCTTGCCCTGCGCTGGCTGATCGACGGGCCGGCCTGGATGTGGCAGGCGGCGCTGGTGCTCGTGCCGATCGGGCTGGCGCTCGCGGTCGACCGTGCCCGGCAGCTCGGTCACGCGCTCGTCGACGGCTGGCTGGTGACCCGGCAGGGCTCATTCGTCCGGCGGCGCAGCACGCTGGCCGGCGACGGCATCATCGGCTGGAACCTGCACCGGTCGTTCTTCCAGCGCCGGGCCGGCCTCGCCACGCTGACCGCGACGACCGCCGCCGGTCGCCAGCACTACAAGGTGCTCGACATCGAGTTGGGCACGGCGATCGGGCTGGCCGACGCGACGACTCCGGGCCTGCTGACGCCGTTTCTTACTTCTTGACCGGCACCGGCTGCGAGGCGTCGTTGCTGACGATCTCGGGGTGCTGCCGGACGAAATCGAAGACCTGGTCGCTGCCGATCGCGGTGAGCAGCTGCAGGCTGTTGTCGTCGAGGGTCTCGTAGGAGATGCCGCCGATGTTCTCCGAGTGGAACTGGCCGTTGTTCACCTTCAGCGTGAACATCTCGTCCGGCGTGATGCCCTTGAGCGTGAAGATCCAGTCGGCCAGCGACACGTTGTTGTTGTAGAACGACACGGCCTGGCCGACCGACTTCAGCACCGCGTTGACCTTGCCCGGGTTGGTCAGCACGCCGGTGCTCAGGGTCTTCTTCATCATCGCCTTGATGAACTGCTGCTGGTGGCGCTGGCGGCCGTAATCGGCGTCCTTGTTGGCCAGCAGGTCGCGCTGGCGCACGTAGTCGAGGGCCTCCCAGGCCGCGAAGTGCCGGCAGCCGACCTCGTAGACCTGCGGGCGCATGTTGGACTTGAGATGGTTGGGGGTGCCGTCGGAGTTGATGACGTAAGGCACGCCCTCTTTGCCGGTCTTCTTGTCCCAGCCGATGTGGATCGACGTGGTCTTCTCATCGACGCACATGTCGACCCCGCCGATCGCCTTGACCAGGCCTTGGAAGCCGTCGAAGTTGACGATCGCGGCGCCGTTGAACTTCAGCCCACCGGCCAGGCCGCTCACCGTCTCGGCAAGCAACTCGAGACCGCCGTCGCGGCCGCCGCCGTTCTGGTAGCCAAACTGGAAGGCCGCGTTGATCTTGTCTTCGCCGCCGTTGTACCTGGTCGTCTTGTGGGCCGGGATCCGCACGCGCGTGTCGCGCGGGATCGAGGTCAGGTAGACCGAGCTGTGGTCGGCCGGCACGTGCGCGATGATGATCGAATCGGCGCGGGCCCCGCCGTCCGGGTCGTTGGTCCGCTCGTCGATGCCCACCAGCAGCAGGTTGATCGGGCCGTCGATGGACTGCCCGGCCGCCGCCGCGCTGCCGAGGCCGCCGTCGTGGGTGATCTCCTTGCTGTAGTGCGACAGCAGGAGCTGCCCGCCGGCCAAGGTGCCCCCGCTGGCCACGACGAGCAACGATCCGAACGCGATCGACAGCTTCGCCCACAGCGGGCTTTTCCGCCGCTTGCGGTTTTTCATTGGTACTGGGGGAGCCGCGCGATCCTGCACGCCGACGCTGCTGGAGTAGCCGCTGTTGCGGGGGGCTGGGCGGGAGTAACCGCTGCTGTTGCCGCCGCCGTAGACCCGTCCGGTGTCGGAGCGTGACGGTCTGGAACCGTCGGAGCGCGTGCGCACGCGAGCTTCAGCTCGGCCGGCCCGATCCAACACGCACACTCCCTACGATCAACTCGTACAACCTGCTACGGCGCGTCAGGTTACCCCGAGAACCTGAATGCGCGCTGGACCCTCGATGTCCCATGGTGGGTAAGCTCGGCTCAAACGGGGAGGGTCGGCATGAAACTAACCCGAAGGGCGACCGCCGGGTTGCTCACCGTCGCATCGATGATGCTCGTCGCGGCCTGCGGGCCGGGCGCTGGTGGCCCGGCGACCCCGGCCGTTGCCTCGCCGGCCGCCCCGGTTCATGGTGGTCACACCTCGTATTCCCCGCCGCCGGCCGCGCCGCTGCGGGCGGATGAACATTTCACCACGGTCTACATGCCGAAGCCCTATACGCCGAAGGCGCCCAACGGGGGCACCGACGAGTACCGCTGCTTTCTCGTCGATCCCGGCATCTCCCGCAATGAATACCTGACCGGTAGCCAGTTCTTGCCGCAGAACGTGGCGATCGTGCACCACGCGATCTTCTTCCGGATCAACCCGAACGATGCCGCGCAGGCCCGCCGGCTCGATGAGGACAGCCCCGGCGAGGGCTGGACCTGCTTCGGCGACTCCGGCATCCACGCCGCGCCGTGGGTGTCGTCCTGGGCGCCCGGCGGGCACGAGGTGCTGCTCGGTGCCAACCTCGGCTATGCCATGCCGCCCGGCAGCCTGCTCGTGATGCAGGTGCACTACAACCTGCTGGCGACCGCCGGGAAGGCGCCGGGACCCGATCAGTCGGGTATCCGACTCCGGCTCAGCACCAAGTCCGCCGGCATGCTGCCGCTGCAGACGACGTTGCTGACCGCGCCGGTCGAGCTACCGTGCGCACAGGGCGAGTCCGGCCCGCTGTGCGACCGGGCGGCCGCGGTCACCGACGTCAGCCACCGCTTCGGCCCGGAGGCCGCGGCGATGGTGATCGGACTCAACGAGTACTGCAACGGGGGCAAGGACCCGGTCGCCGGGGTCACTCAGCACTGCGATCAACGGTCGCCCGGATCGGCCGTCGTCCGGGCCGCGGCCGGGCACATGCACCTGCTCGGCCGGTCCATCAAGGTTGAACTGAACCCGGGCACGGCACAGGCCAAGACGCTCCTGAACGTGCCCGCCTACAACTTCGACGACCAGTCGATCCGGCCGCTGGCCGCGCCGGTGCGCGTCAAGGCCGGCGACGTGCTGCGGGTGACCTGCACCCACGACGCCGGCCTGCGCAAGCAGCTTCCCCAGCTGCGCACCACGCCGGCCCGCTATGTGGTCTGGGGCGACGGCACGACCGACGAGATGTGCCTGGGCGTCCTGGTCTGGACGTTGTCCTAGCTAGCTCGTCAGCTTCACCCGGACGCGCCGGTTCTGCCGGCCCTTGCTCTCGACCTTGGTGATCTGGATGGGCCCGATCTGCTTGGTCGAGAAGACGTGCGTCCCGCCGTCGGCCTGCACGTCGAGGCCGACGATCTCGACGAGGCGCATCTCGGCGTACTCCGGCGGCACCACCGACTGGGTCCGGATGATGTCCGGGATGGCCAGGGCCTCCTCGCGCGGCAGCGTCCGGACCTGGATCTTGCGGTCGGTCTCGATCTCGGCGTTGACCGCGTCCTCGAGGGACTGCTTGAAGCCCGGCGGCAGCTCGGGGAGGTTGAAGTCCATGCGGGCCTCGCCGGGCTCCATGTTGCCGCCGGTGACCAGCGCGCCGAAGTCGCGGAACACCGTGCCGACGAGCACATGCAGGCCGGAGTGGGTGCGCATCAGCGTCGAGCGCCGCTCGTCGTCCAGCGCCCCGCGGACGGTGGTGCCGGCCGGCGGGATCGGATCGCCCGGAGCCGGCAGCAGGAAGAGGTCGTCGCCCTTGCGGGTGCCGACGATGCGGGTCTGGACGCCCTCCCACAGCAGCACCCCGTGGTCCGGCGGCTGGCCGCCACCGCCCGGGTAGAACGCCGAGCGGTCCAGCACGACGCCGGCCTCGGGGTCGGCCGGATCGGACCACAGGACGGTGCAGTCCCACTCGCGAAGCGTGACGTCTTCCAGATCCAGCCGGTGGGTCCGGGTGTGATCGTGCTCGATGCTCATCGTTTTGAGGCCCCTCTCCGCAGGACCGCCCACAGGCCCCAGCCGGCCTCGGCGGTCACCGCGTCCCACCCTACGTGTGGCTCGGCGCGGTGCAGCGCCGCGGCGACGACCTCGACCGGCACGTGGTGCGGCGACTCGGTGCCGAGCGCGTTGGACCACACGACGACCCCGTCCGGGCCGAGGATCCGCACGATCTCCTCGGCGAAGAGCGGCACGTCGGCAACGACGACCGCGGCCGCCGATCCGTCCGCGACCGGCAACCGCGCCGCGTCGGCGTTGATCCGCCACGCGGCCGGCGAGCGGCGCACCATCTCCCACGTCAGGTCGAGGCTGATGATCCGGGGCCAGACACGGGCAATGAGCTCGGTCAGCAGGCCAGTGCCGCAGCCGACCTCGACGCACAGCCCGGCCGGGAACGGCCCGCCGCGCTCGAGGGCGTCGCGCAGCGGGATCGGCCGGTACTGCCCGCGCGAGTCGTCCCAGACCGGCGCGAGCCGGGTGAACTCTTCGGTGGTCTGACGGGCCATCGCGGCCGACCAGCGGCCCGGATCCTCGGCGATCGCGCGGGACCGGGCCTGAACGGCGGCCGCCTCGGGCCGGACCGGCTTGCCGGGCTCGGCCGGGACGACCCGCTCCAGGGAACTGATCACAGCTCCCTAACCTACGACACGCTACGAGGGCCGGTAGCAGCAGCGCAGGCCGGTCTGGATGGTGGCCCGCAGCTCCTCGCCAATCACCGGATCGGCGTCGTTGACCCGGGCGATGGCCCGCCGGATCGCCTTGCCGACTGCGATGCGGGCCCGCTCCTCGCTCCCGGCGAACTGCCGTGACCGTCCGCCGACCCCGGTCGCCGCGGCCAGCTCGGCAACCAGCCAGTCGCGCTCGGCTCGCAGCTGGGCGGCGCCCTCCGGCTCGTTCATGGAGTCGAACTCGTCGATCTCGGCCTGCAGCCGGGCCAGCCGCTGGCGGTATTCGCGCTTGGCCACCTCGTCGAGCACGGACTGGCTGGACGCGGTGATCGCCGGGGCGGCGACGCCGGCGTTGGCCACGAGGTCGACGGCCAGGATCTCGTAGCCGGGGTTGGCCAGCAGCGTGGCCAGGTGGACCATCCCGACGCTGTGCGCGACGTGCACACTGCGCCGGCCGAGCTCGAGGCGCCACTGCTGGCCGCGGCGGCGGCACAGCACCCGCCGCTGCTCCTCGCCGAAGCCGGTCGGCAGGACGTCGTCGCTGAGTGCGATCCGCTCGACGCGCGGGTCGTCCGGCAGTCGCATGGCCAGCCCGGCCGCCTCCTGCGCGGCGGTCATCAGCTCGCGCCGGGCGGCGGCGTTGTCCGAGCCATCGCGGAGGGCCAGCGCGCGGCCGAGCCGCCAGCGGGACAGGGTGGCCGCCGGCCAGTGGCCGATGGCCAGGTTGCGGTGGATCGCCGTGTGCAGGTGCTGCACCGCCCGGTCCAGGTCGCCGGTGGTCAGCGCGGCGACGCCGAGGGCGTGCTGGGTCGAGCCGAAGCAGGCCACGCCGAGGCTGGCCATCATCGGCAACTGCCCGTAAGGGCTCAACAATGTGTACGCGCGGGCCGCGGTGTCCCGGTCGTCGAGCAGGTTGGCCGCCTCGACGACCCCGTTCATCAGCACCAGCCAGCTGCTCGAGCGGGGCAGCTCGGCGAGGTCGCGGCCGCGCAGCCGGGCCAGGGCGGCGGTGGCCTGGCGGCGGTCGCCGGCGCTGGCCGAGGCGACCGCGAGCGCGGCGAAGTAGGAGTTGTCGACGGCGCTGAGCGTCGGCGAGTGCACCAGCTCGTGCAGCATCGGCACCAGTTCGGCGATGCGCCCCTGATACCAGCGGGTGGCGACCATCTGGGCGCCGTGCCAGCCGGTCGCATCGATGTCGCCGGCCTCGGCGCCACGCTCGGCCGTGTCGCGCGCGAGCACCTCGGCGTCGTCGAACCGACCGGCGCGGATGGTGAGCATGACCTCGATCGCCCGGGCCACGAAGCCGACCGCGAGGTGCCCGTCGCCGCTCAGCGCGGTGCGCAGCTCCCCGAAGCAGCGCCCGGCGTGCGGGTCGTCGTCGAGGTAGAGGTCGACCGTGCGCCACAACAGGCCCATCAGCCGATCGATGCGCCGGCCGCTGGTGGTGGCCACGTCGAGGAGCTCCTCGGCCAGCCGACGGCGCAGGTCACCCTGGCCGGGGCCGAGCACGCAGTGGTGGGCGAGGCTCAGGGCCTCGGCCCAGACGGCCGCGTCGCCGGAGCGGCGCGCGTCGTCGAGGAGCCCGAAGATGTCGCCGTGCCCGCCGGCGCGGTAGTCGGCCTCGCCGGCCAGCCGGATGCGCAGGCGCAGGGCGAGCGCGGAGTTTGACGGCACCAGCGCGAGGGCCTGCCGCTGGCGGCCGTAGACGAGCGCGGCCGCAGACACCGACCGGTGCTCGTGCACCCAAAGCCCACCGAGGCCGAGCGCTGCGCGGGCCATCTCGTCAGCGTTGCCGTCGACCTCGGCCGACCGGAACGCCGCGTCGTAGAGCTGCCGGCTCGTGTGCAGGCTTCCGTCCTCGAGTAGGGCCCGCTCTGCACTGGTCAGCAGCGTTGCCGCGGTCTCGATCAGTCCTAGCGCGCCCTCCACCGCCTGTGCCTCCCGCCCGTCGCAACTGACCCCTGTACCCCTGTGGACTATCCACGTCTGAAATGGGCTTCGCGTTCAACCAGTCGGCTCCGGGACAGTTCGTCCCCCGGCCCAGGTCGTACGGGCCGGGGGACAACTGTCGGCAATGCGATGAAACCCTGTTAACCCGCGTAAGCGGCGAAGATCTTGCTGAACTCGTACGGCTGCTGCGGGATGTTCGTACACATGTAAAGCGCGCCGTTGCAGGCGTTGCGGTCGCGGGTCATCTCCCAGAACGCCAGCATCCCGAGGTGGTTGGTCTTGGCGTAGGTGACCATCTGGCGGGCGTCGTTCTGGTCGTAGGTGCCGCCGTCGTCGTTCTTGCCGAGCATCGGGGTCACGCCGAGCATGCGCCAGATCTGCGCGTCGGTCCGGCTCGGGTAGAGGCCCTTCAACTGGCTGAAGGTCGACTGGGCGGCCTGGACCGCGAAGTTGCCGTAGTCACCGCTCGAGCGCTGGTAGTCCATCGCCATGATGTTGACCATGTCGAGGCTGACTCCGGCGTCTCGCGCCGAGCGGACGACGTTGAGCCCGTCGGCGGTGAGGCCCTCGGGCAGCACCGGCAGCGTCAGCGACACCCGCACGTTGGGCCGCGCGGTCTGCAGCAGCTTCAGCGCCTGCGACCGGCGGGCGATGGTGGTTGGCTCGGCCACCGCGGCGCCCTCGATGTCCAGATCGATGTACTTGAGGTTGTAGGCATCCACGACCGCCTGGTACTCGGCCGCGGTCGCCGCCGGCGTCGAGCACGCCTGGGCCAGTTCGATGCCGCTCGCGCCACCGAAGGAAATCTTCACGTCGCCGCCGCGCGATCGGATCGCGTCGATCTGATCCCGCGACCAGGCCGCCCGCGGATCGTAAGCGTTGAACCACATTGCGTGGCAGCCGGACGCGGTGATGAACGCGAGCGTGAAGTTCTTCAGGTTGCCGGCCGTCGCCATGTCGGTCAGCGACGGCGTCGGCCACGCGCCCATGTCGACGTACGGCGCCACGAACACCGAACCCGGCGGCGGGGGCGGCGGCGGGGGTGGTGAGGTCGTCGGGCTGGTCGTCGGCGTCGGCGTGGTGCCTCCGCCGCCTCCGCCGCACGCGGCCCCGTTGATCTTGCAGCCGGTCGGCTTGGCCGAGCCGGTCACGATGAAGCCGAACGTGGTGGATCCGCCCGGCGCGATCGTCCCGTTGTAGCTGCGGTTGGTCGCGGTCACATGCGTCCCCGACTGGGACATGAGCGCGTCCCAGTACGAGCCCAGGGTGGCCCCGGAGGCCAGGTCGAAGGCCACCGTCCAGGACGTGACGGTCGACGACGTGCCATTGGCGATCGTGTACTTGGCTTGGTAGCCGCTCCCCCAGTCGGAGTCGTAGCTGAGCGTGGCGGTGAGGGAGCCGGCCGCGTCAGCGGGGGTTACCAACGCCGCGACGCCGACGGAACCGACGAGGACCGTGGCGGCGGCCAAGAGAATGCGCAGTCGACCCATCGCGAACCTCCAAGCGCGTGGTGGCCATTGAAGAATCACGATAAATAAAGTTAACTAAAAGTCAACCCGCCGACTTTGAAATCCGGAACAGAAACTCGGCGTTGCTGCCGGTCGCCTTGAGCTGGTCGAGCAGCTGCTCGAGCGCGCGCTCATTGCCCATGGCGCTCAACGCCTTGCGCAGCCGGGTGACCACTGCCCGCTCGTCCGGCGCGAGCAGGATCTCCTCCATCCGGGTGCCGGACGGGTCGACGTCGACGGCCGGGAAGAGCCGCCGGTCGGCCAGCTTGCGGTCGAGCTTGAGCTCGGCGTTGCTGGTGCCCTTGAACTCTTCGAAGATGACCGTGTCGCCCTGCGAGCCGGTCTCCACGAGCACCGACGCGATGATGGTCAGCGATCCGCCGTCCTCGATGTTGCGGGCGGCGCCGAGGAAGCGCTTCGGCGGGTACAACGCGGACGCGTCGATGCCGCCGGACATGATGCGCCCGGACGCGGGCGCCGCGTTGTTGTAGGCGCGGCCGAGCCGCGTGATGGAATCGAGGATCACGACCACGTCCTGGCCCAGCTCGACAAGGCGCTTGGCCCGCTCGATGGCGAGCTCGGCGACCGCGCAGTGCTCGGTCGGCGGCCGGTCGAATGTCGACGCGACGACCTCGCCCTTGGTGGAGCGCTGCATGTCGGTGACCTCTTCGGGCCGCTCGTCGACGAGCACCACCATCAGGTGCGCCTCGGGATTGTTGCGGCTGACCGCGTTGGCGATGGACTGCAGGATCGTCGTCTTGCCGGCCTTGGGCGGGGCGACGATGAGCGCGCGCTGCCCCTTGCCGATCGGCATGACGAGGTCGATGACACGCGTGATGAGGTTGTGCGGCTCGGTCTCCAGCCGCAGCCGCTCCTGCGGGAAGAGCGGGGTCAGCTCATAGAAGTCGGGCCGGCGCCGCGCCTCACGCGCGTCGCGCCCGTTGACCGTGTCGACCCGCCCCAACGGATCGTGCTTGTCGCGCCGGTTGCGGTTGTTGTCACGGTTGTTTGCGTGCTCCTCGCGCGGGCGGGCGGTGCCGACGATCTCGTCGCCGCGGCGCAGCCCGAACTGCCGCATGAGGGCCGGTGAGATGTGGATGTCGTCCTTGCTCGGGGCGTAGCCGTCGGTGCGCAGGAACGCGTTGTTGCCCACGACGTCGACGATGCCCTCGACGGGACGCTCGTTGATCGGTTCGGTCATTGCTTGGTACTCCTTCGAAGACAGCGGGCCCCGACGCCGCAGAACAGCCTGAAATAGGCAGGGGGGTGCGCCAGACAGCGCGGAACAGAGATGAAAATGGAGAACAACGGGGCGGCTCGAGTCGTCGGCCGGCATCCCGGTCTTGCTGAGGTCACTGTAGCGTGCGGCGGCTACCGCAGCAATGACATACGTCTCGTTGGCGGTTTACGCGGTCAGCGGCACCCAGTCGACCTCGGCGCTGCCGTTGACGCGGAGCTTGCGCCGGGTCCGCTCGTAGAACGTCGTGTAACCCAGTCGCACCACCTTGGCCGCGGCCCGGACCGCCGTGATGACGATCGAGTCGCCCGCCTCGACCCAGCCGGCGAGCCCGCCGTCGACCTCGACCCCCAGCCGGCCGCTCGACGGGAGCACGTCCAGCTGGAGCTCTTCGTCGGCCGAGAGCACGAGCGCCCGATTGAACGAGGAGTGCGCCGCGGCCGGCACCACGAGCATGCCCTCAACCGTCGGGGAGACGATCGGCCCGCCGGCGGAGAAGCTGTAGGCGGTCGAGCCGGTCGGCGTCGCCACGATCACCGCGTCCGCCGCATACCGTACGAACGGATGCCCGAGCGTGGATATTCCCACCGCCGCCGAGGCGCGTCCGGGCTCCCGGACCAGCGCGATGTCGTTGAAGGCGAGGACGTCCTGGCCACCGGGGAGCGTCGTGCGCACGGCCATGCGCGGCTCGACCGTGAACTGGTGGCCGTCGATCGCGGTGAGCGCCGAGGGTAGTTCCTCGACGTCGATCTCGGCGAGGAAGCCGAGCCGCCCCAGGTTGACCCCGAGCACCGGGGTCTCCCGCCCGGCGATCAGCCGCATGCTGCGCAGCATGGTGCCGTCGCCGCCCAGGCTGACCAGCAGCGCGGACCGCTCGACGAGCTCGGGGACCTCGACGGACACCGCGCTGCAGTCGATCCGCCCCACCTCGTCGGGCAAACCGAGCACCGTGACATGGCGCGTCGTCGCCCAGCTGATGATCGTCTCGATCGCCGGCGACGAGTCGCGTCGCGGGTGCAGCACGAGCCCGACGGTGTGAACCATGCCCACGGAAGAAGCCTAGCGGTTGACCGTCAAGGGGACAGGGTCACGCCGAACCCACGCCTTGCCAGTCGCAGCAGCACCTGCCCGGGCGCGGTCAGCTCGGCGACCTTGGCCGCCGACAGCTCCTCCAGTTGCGCGAGCGTCTCGTCGTAGGTGCCGCCGCGCCGGGCCTGGTCCAAGATCCGGGTGTTGTGCCAGACCTTGCGGCGCGCCTCGACGAGGAACCGCTTGGTGCCGGCTCGGTTGGCCGGGCCGAGGAGCCGGTCGAGGAAGCTCCGCTCGCCCATCTCGGCGTCCTCGGCGCCGACCCGGGCCAGCAGGACCTCGTCGACGTGCTTGTGGTCGGCCTCGCGCCGGGCCATGAGGTCGGCGTCGTCGAACTCCTCCGGCGTGATCACCGCGAGCAGTGCCTGCGGCAGGTCGTAGTTGATGTGCGCGTTCATGCCGAGCAGCACGTGCCGCAGCGGCGGCAGGTCGACCCGGTGGCGCGCGGTGTCGAGCGCGATGTGCCACGGCCGCGGCGGCGACTTCGCCGCCAGCGCCTGCAGGTAGAGGTCGGCGAACACCAGGTCCCACCGCTCCAGCCAGATGTTGGCCGCGAAGCCGCCGCGCTCGATCTCCTCCCCGACGGCCTTGGTGGTCCGCAGGTAGGTTGCGTGGAAGTATCGCCGGCCGTCGTCAAGGCTCGCGAGGTCGGCTTCCATCCGCGCCACGAGGGCGGCGACGCTCTGCTCCATCCCCCGATTGTCGCGCCCGGGCGCCTTCCGCGGACCGCCCTTTGACCTCCACCCCTTCTGAGCCGGCGACGACCACCGCTTTCGAGCCTGCGCTACCCGCCCTCAAGCGGCCGCCACCCCGCCGTGAAGCGGCCGCCCCGTGCCTTGAAACGGCCCCACCCCGCCTTCGAGCGGCCGCCACCTCGCCTGGCAACGGCCGCCCAAGCTTGAAGCCGGAGCGGCGGCCGCTACCCCGTGACGACGTAGGTCAACT
>Ga0207679_10002539_pt1 | contig 11250 bp, 7 predicted proteins | sample KBSC73metaG_FD_184320 | JGI IMG/M metagenome (GOLD analysis project Ga0207679, IMG submission 184320) | Corn rhizosphere microbial communities from Kellogg Biological Station, Michigan, USA - KBS C7-3 metaG (SPAdes) (version 2) | ecosystem: Host-associated > Plants > Roots > Rhizosphere > Soil ...
CTTGAAGCGAATATGGCAACATTGTCAGTCTGCGCAGCAGGCTTTTCGTACGTAAGGTAGTAGTTACCGAGCACGATGTCCTGGTTGATGTTAAGCACTGGGCTACCATCGGCAGGCTTAAGAAGGTTGTTTACAGCGCTCATCAATTCACGAGCTTCGTTCTGTGCGTCCTTAGAAAGTGGAAGGTGGACAGCCATCTGGTCACCGTCGTAGTCGGCGTTGAAACCTGACGCTACGAGTGGGTGAAGCTGAATTGCCTTACCTTCAACGAGTACTGGCATGAATGCCTGGATACTTAGACGGTGAAGTGACGGTGCGCGGTTAAGGAGCACATACTTACCTTCGATTACTGAATCAAGCGCGTCCCATACTACTGCATCGCCTGCTTCAATCAAACGAGTTGCAGAACGGATGTTGTGTGCAAATTCGTTGCGGATCAACCAGCTGATAACGAATGGCTTAAAGAGCTCAAGCGCCATCTGCTTTGGCAGACCACATTGGTTGATCTTTAGCTTAGGACCTACAACGATCACAGAACGACCAGAGTAGTCTACGCGCTTACCAAGAAGGTTCTGGCGGAAACGACCTTGCTTACCCTTGAGCATGTCGCTCAAAGACTTAAGGCGACGACGGCCACCAGTTGCGTTCACCGCACGGCCACCACGAGCAGCTGAGTTGTCGATAAGACTGTCGACTGCTTCTTGAAGCATGCGCATCTCGTTGCGACGGATAACTTCAGGCGCATTGAGGTCGATAAGCTTCTTAAGGCGGTTGTTGCGGTTGATAACGCGGCGGTAAAGGTCGTTAAGGTCGCTGGTTGCGAAACGGCCACCAGTAAGCTGCACCATAGGGCGCAAATCTGGAGGAATCACAGGAAGTACCGTCAAGCAAAGGCTTGATGGCTTGATGCCTGCTGCTTGCATACCTTCAAGTACCTTGAGGCGCTTGAGGAGTTTCTTCTCGCGCTGACCCTTGGCACCTTCAACTTCTTCTTGAAGTTTGATGATAAGTGCGTCGAGGTCGATTTCGTCGAGGAGAGCCTTAAGTGCTGGGCCACCCATAGCAACATCGATGAGCTCTTCGTACTCCTCTGGAAGGTTACGGAAGTCGGTTTCGCTGAGCAATGCGCCCTTCAAGAGGCTTTCAAGCTGTGTTTTCTTTACTGCGTATGAACCGTCGAGTTCTTCGAGCTCGCGTGTTTGTTCTTCCGCAAGCTTCTTTACGTCAGCACCATCAACACCTGCTTCTTTATCAAAGCGCATTTTGATAGCGAGGCGGCCAGCTTCAGTCTCGGCTTCGAGATCTGCAAGCATCTGGTCACGCTTTTCTGCTTCTACGCCAAGAATTACGTAGGTTGCGAAGTATGCAATGCGTTCAAGGTTTCGCACGGTGATACCGAGCAAAAGGCTCATAGCACTTGGGGTGCCACGCATGAACCAGATGTGTGCAACAGGCGCAGCAAGCTGGATGTGACCCATTCGCTCGCGGCGTACGATACTCTTTGTTACGAGCTCGCCGTTCTTATCAACGGCAGCTTCGCGAGAGCGAACACCCTTAAGCTTAGAGTCGTGTGGATTAATATCCTTCACTGGGCCGAAGATACGCTCACAGAACAATCCGTCGCGCTCTGGCTTTTGTGTGCGGTAGTTAATTGTCTCAGGCTTCGTAACCTCACCGTAGCTCCACTTGAGGACATCCTCTGGGCTTGCTACTGCAAGACGTACGGCATCAAAGTCTGCGATACCTGAGGTAGCAATAACACGAGCCATATTTACGCTTCCTCCTTAATTTCATCTACTTCATCAATATCTTGGATACTCATACCGTCTTCGTCGTCGATGTCACCGATTTCGTCGGCTTCGTCAAGAACGGTCTCGGTTGGGCCGTTGTCGAGTGCTGGAACAGATTTGTCCTCTGGGCCGGCGTTTTCGATAAGGCTTTCAGCATCAACAAGTTCACTTTCATCTACGAGATCAACCCGAAGACCAAGGCCTTGCAATTCTTTTACGAGGACGTTGAAGCTTTCTGGAAGCTTTGGCCCAGTAATGAGCTCGTCCTTGATGATTGCCTCGTATGCCTTAGCACGACCGTATACGTCGTCAGACTTGATTGTAAGCATTTCCTGAAGTGTTGCGGCTGCGCCGTATGCTTCAAGTGCCCACACCTCCATCTCACCGAAGCGCTGACCACCGTTCTGGGCCTTACCACCGAGCGGCTGTTGTGTCACCATAGTGTATGGACCAGTTGAACGTGCGTGGATCTTGTCGCTTACCATGTGGTGAAGTTTGATCATGTGCATCACACCAACAGTTGTGCGCTCTTCAAAGGCTTCGCCTGAGCGGCCGTCAAATAGCTGGCTCTTACCGTCGCGGTCGAGGCCGGCTTTTTCGAGCTCGTCTTCGATAACATTGTTTGGAACACCGTTGAATGGAGGTGTCGCAACCTTGTAGCCAAGTGCGCGAGCTGCCATACCAATGTGTGTTTCAAAGAGCTGGCCAAGGTTCATACGGCTTGGCACACCGAGTGGGTTCAAGACGATATCAACAGGGGTACCATCAGCCATGTACGGCATGTCTTCTTCAGGAAGAATACGTGCAACCACACCCTTGTTACCGTGGCGACCAGCAAGCTTGTCACCGACGCTAATCTTGCGGAGCTGTGCTACGAAAATCTGGATCTGCATAAGTACGCCAGCCTTAAGTTCGTGACCATTTTCACGGCTGAAGATCTTAACACCAACAACCTTACCGCCACCAGCATTGTTCATACGCTGTGAAGTATCGCGAACATCCTTAGCTTTTTCACCAAAGATAGCGCGAAGAAGTCGCTCTTCAGAGCTGAGCTCTTGCTCACCCTTAGGGGTAATCTTACCAACAAGTACGTCGCCGTGCGCTACTTCGCTACCAACCTGTACGATACCGCTCTCGTCGAGGTGACGGAGGCTGTCTTCGTTAACGTTTGGAATGTCGCGAGTAACGATTTCTGGGCCAAGCTTGGTTTCGCGGACTTCAACAGTGTAGTCCTTGATGTTGATGCTTGTAAGTGTGTCGTCTTGAACGAGGCGACGGCTAAGAACGACTGCGTCGTCCATGTTGTAACCTGCCCAAGGCATGAAGGCTACGAGAAGGTCTTTACCGAGGGCGATTTCACCATCAGCGATAGACATACCTTCAATAAGAATGTCGCCTTCTTTTACCTTGTCACCACGAGTTACGCGAACTTTTTGGTTGATACAGCGGTCGTCGTTGCTCTTAGAAAAGTGAGTAAGCTCGTATGACTTCTTGCCGTCCTTGTATTGGATTTCAACAACATCACCGTCTGCACGGATTACTTCACCATCAGCTTCAGCGACAACGAGCTGACTTGAGTTGCGAGCGATGTTTTGCTCGATACCAGTACCAACGGTTGCTGCTTCTGGAACGAGGAGTGGAACTGCCTGCTTCTGCATGTTTGAACCAGTCAATGAACGGTCGATACGGTTCTTTTCAATGAATGGAATCAAGCTTGCTGGGCCACCAAGGATCTGCTTGTGTGAAGCGTCCATGTAGGTGACTTCAGATGAGTCAACTGACTCAGGCTTCAAGAACTTACGTGCGCTCACGCGCTCGTCAGCGAAGCCGCCATCTTTATTGAGCGCTGCGCTTGCTTCAGCGATAACTTCTACAAGCTCCTGGCTGCCATCGAGGTATACGATTTCGTCAGTTACTTTACCATTTACTACCTTGCGGTATGGAGTTTCGATGAATCCGTACTCGTTGATACGAGCGTAGGTTGCAAGGTTAAGTACGAGTCCAATGTTTGCACCTTCTGGCGTTTCCACTGAACAGATGCGGCCGTAGTGAGTTGGGTGTGCGTCACGCACGTCAAAGCCTGCGCGTTCGCGGCTTAGACCACCAGGACCCATTGAGCTTAGGCGGCGCTTGTGTGAAAGCTCTGAAAGTGGGTTCACTTCGTCGAGGAGCTGGCTGAGCTGACTGCTTGCGAAGAATTCGCGTACTGCAGCAACAACTGGGCGAGCGTTGATGAGCTGGCTTGGTGTTACAGATGTAAGGTCGCTCATGCTCATGCGATCCATTGCGTTACGCTGCATGCGGAGCATACCAACACGGAACTGGCGAGCAACGAGCTCACCGACGAGCTTAATGCGTCGGTTAGAGAGGGCGTCGATGTCGTCACCTGGCTCTTGGGTGTTGTTGATGCGGATGAGCTCGCGGATGATAGCAACGAGGTCGGTAAGCTGGAATACGCGGTTTTCAGCGGTGTTCGCAACATCAAGACCAAGACGCTGGTTCATCTTAAAGCGGCCAACGCGGCTGTAGTCGAAGCGCTTGAAGTCGTAGAACATACGCTCAATCATTTGACGCGCGTTGTCTACGGTAGCGAGGTCGCCTGGGCGAAGGCGGCGGTATACTTCGATGAGTGCTTCGTTTACACCGTGGCTAGGGTCTTTTTCAAGGGTAGCGTCGATGTACTTTGTGTCACCAGTGTCGATGTCAGCAAAGAGTTCTTTGATTTCAGATACTTTGCTGTAGCCAAGGGCGCGGAGCAATGTAGTTACAGGCATCTTGCGGCGGCGGTCGATTTTAACATAGAGAGCGCCACTTGCTGAAGTCTCGAATTCAAGCCATGCGCCACGGCCTGGGATAAGCTTCGCGCTGTAGAGGTTTTTGCCAACGCCCTTTTCTGCAGTGAAGAATACACCCGCAGAACGGATAAGCTGGCTTACAACAACACGCTCGGTACCATTGATGATGAACGTCGCACGATCAGTCATCCATGGGTAGTCACCAAGGTAGATTTCTTGCTCTTTTACTTCGCCAGTTGTCTTGTTAGTAAGCTCAACATTTACGAGCAATGGAGCGTCGAATGTTAGGTTGTTTTCTTTTGCAAAGTGTTCAGTGTTTTTTGGCTCACCGAAATTATAGTCTTTAAAGCGAAGCTCAAGCTTCTGACTAGTATAGTCTTCAATTGGGTTGAGCTCGGCAAAAATCTCGCTCAAGCCAGTTTCGATGAAATCTTTCCAAGATTCCCTCTGGTGAGTCAAGAGATTTGGAACCTCTAGTGCGGTGTCGTTCTCTGTGAAGAATTTACGCTTCACTGGAGCTACTACCTTATCTGCCTTTGGCATATAGATACTCCCTCTCTATAAGAGTATTAGGTTGATAGTTTCGCGTTCGATACAAGGGGTTGATGCTTGTAATGACCACTGTAGAAGTTTCGGCACACGAAGCTTTACTTAACTATGGGATTTCATACCAAAACGCCCCGCCTACAGGCGCGGTATATAATCAACCCACGTTACACAATCTTCATTACCTCTAGTATAGCTATTTTTTGAGGTAAAAGTCAAGTATATTTGTCACATAAATAGTCCGCCAGCGAAATCATATTGTTGGCGGACTATTGGTTGTTAGAGATTAGGCTTTGCCTGGTTCGATTACTTCGTCGACGAGGCCGTATTTGACGGCTTCTTCGGCGCTCATCCAGAAGTCACGCTCCATGTCGGCTTTCACTTTATCGACTTTTTGGCCGACGTTTTTGGCCATGATTTCCGTGAGTTTTTCTTTTAGATAGAGAGCTTCGCGCAAACTAATCTCTTGGTCGGTCACCTTACCCTGTGTGCCACTTGATGGCTGATGGATCATTACGCGGGCGTTTGGTAGCATCATGCGCTTGCCCTTGGTGCCGCTGCTAAGGAGAAAGGCGCCCATACTTGCTTGCAGGCCAATGCCGATAGTTTGCACATCAGGCTTAATGAATTGAATAGTGTCGTAGATTGCAAGGCCATCATAGACTGCCCCACCTGGGCTGTTGATGTAGAGCTGGATGTCCTTATTTGGATCTTCGTTAGCGAGGTGGAGTAACTGTGCGACCACTACGTTAGCGGTGTGTTCGTTTACTTCTTCGCCAAGGAAGATAATGCGGTCTTCAAGGAGGCGTGAGTAGATGTCGTAGCCACGCTCTCCATCGCGGGTTTTAACGATTACGTTCGGTACAAGATAGTTGCCAGGCTTTGTCATACCTTTATAATACGCCCATAACTGGCACTCGTCAACGTTGAGTGCTAATTATGTAAAGCCAGTGAAAGGGATGCTTACGACATTGACAAAATGTACTTTTTAGTTTAATGTAGTAAGGCTGTTCCTCCGCAAGGAGTCGGAATGGCACGTCCCTATCCAAGCAGAACCTGAGACGAGAGAAGGCCTCTCATGGCCGGTAGGCTGTCAGAAGACCGTCGCGAGACCATCGAGCGTCCGCACGTCACCCTCGACTTCACCCTGAACCTGCAGAGCGGGCTCAGGGGTGTGGACCCCGAGGAGAAGCCGGCGCTGTACGCGTTCCTCCTGATCGAGCTGGACAAGCTCGCCGAGAGGGTTCTTCGCGAGGCGCGCCAGATCCTGGACGCCACCAGCACCCTCGCCGCCACGCTCGACAGCGAGCTCAACGGCGAAGATGTCGCGAAGCACATCGGATGCAGCAGGGCCACCCTCGACAACCGGGGCTCCGCCATGTACCTGCGGGTGCAGCTGACGTCCACGCGGCCGCTCCTCCAGAGCGTGATGTACCGCCACGTCAAGGAGCTCCTCGACTTCTTCGACGAGCACGTCATCGCCACCATCGAGGCTGCTGAGCACAACGAGCGGAGCACGAAGAACCTCGGTGCCACCGCCCTGGCGGTGCTCGCCGCCCTCCCGGGCAGTGACGCGCCGCAGCTCGGCGACCGCATCTGAGCTCACACGCTCGCGCGGCCAGTGCCGCCGGCCCCCACGATGGGAGGTCGGCGGCGACCCCGTTTTATGGTGATTGCTTGGATAGGATTGCCTCCATGCATGTGTATGTATGCTGATGAGTTCAAAAGAACGAAAGGCAAATAAAATAGCCCGCTACGGTGGGCTATTTTATTTATTCGTAAGATCACTACTTAGTGTTGAGCTTTACGAGCTCGTCGACCGTCTTTTCAGTAATCAAACGGTTTGCGATTTCGCGCTGTGCTTCAGGCTCGTCAAAGCGCTTTGCCATTTCTGGGTTGTTCGCGTATTGCTGCTTGTAGACATTGATATGCTCGGCGAGCTCGTCAGCGCTTGCTTCAATCTTGAGTTCTTTGGAAAGCTCTGCAAGTATGAGGCCGGCCTTGATGCGGTTGTCGGCAGCTTCTTCGGCTTCTTCCTTAACCCAAGCGTCACGGTCTGCAAAGCCACGGTTTTCAAGGTATTGCTCGAATGAAAGGCCCTGGTACATAAGGTTCTGCTGCAAGTCCATCTCGATCGAGCGGATTTGGTCTTCGCGGAGTACTGCAGGTACGCTTACTTTGCTTTTCTCGACAAGCTGCTTAACGAGGTCGTCTTTGAGTGTGTCGTTTGCCTCACGTTCGCGCTGTGCAGTGATTTCTTTCTTGATATCTTCACGGAGCTCTTCAGGGCTTGTGAATGGGCCAACCTTCGCGGCAAACTCATCATCAACCTTAGGAAGTGTAATGGCATTTACTTTTTTCACGGTCGTTTCAAATACTACCTTTTGGCCAGCAAGCTCTTTCGCGTGGTAATCTTTAGGGAATGTAAGCCCAACGTCCTTCTTGTCACCGGCTTTTAGGTTAACGAGCGCTTCTTCGAAGCCAGGGATGAATGATTTGCTACCAAGAGTAAGTGGGTAGTCTTCGCCTGTACCACCGTCAAATGCTTCGCCATCTTTTTTGCCGATGAAATCAATGACAACTTCGTCGCCATCTTTTGCCGCAGCCTTAGTCTCTTCTTTGGCTGCAAAGCCTTTGCGGATGCGTTCGATAGTGTCTTCGACATCAGCCTTTACGACAGCTTTCACTTTTTTGTCGGCTTTGAGCTTCTTGTAGTCACCAAGGGTTACTTTAGGGAGTACGTCACCTTCTGCAGTGAACTCAAGCGATTCGCCTGGAACGAACTTCTTGATTTCAACTTCTGGGCGCTCAAGTGCCTGAAGGTCTTCTTCGAGATACGCTTCGGCTACGGCACGAGAAAGTGCATTCTCGACAGTTTCTTGGCCAAGCTCGTTTGGATCAACATTCTTTTTGATCATCGCGATTGGCACATGCCCCTTACGGAAACCATCAACCTTAACATTCTTTGCTAGTTTTTTCAGCGCAACTTGCTCGGCAGCTTCAAGTTCAGTAGCCCCAAGCGTAATCGTTACCAGCACACGCGTATCAGATAGGTGTTTAACTGTCGTTTTCATAGCTACTGATTATAACAGATAGCTACACCTAACGCACATCGAGCTGGATTACACCACCCATGTTGCGGCCGCCGACGTTCGGTATTTGACTCGTACACACGTTATTAAGAACATTGTTTACAGCTGCAAGACTGTCGGTGGACGGCATTTCTTGGCTATAGAAAAGATAATACTTACTGTCGCCGCTACACCATTGGACAATAAAGTCTGTGAGCGGTGTGTTGCCGTCGCCAACATTAGGAGGTAGGCTCGTAAAGAATGACGAGCTCAGGTAGCCGCCAGCGACAACAGCGTCACCCAAGGTGCATTTGAAGTTTGCGTCTCTTGCGACATATCCTGGCGCTTGATATCCGCCTCCACCATCGGCACACCCTGTTGAGGTCACGGATGACGTAGATCCGTAACCGCCTTTAATCATGGCGCCACCGTTATTTTTTGAAGACATAAGTTCAATTGCCTGCGAGAATTTATCGGCTGCGTCGCGAATAGCTGTGTCGCGAGCTTGTTTTTGCGCGTCGAGGTATAACACCGTAGTAAGGGTTGCAAGAATTGCAATGACGATAATCACAACAATTAATTCAACAATGGTAAACCCACGTTTCACCTGGTGTTTCATGCCATTAGTATAGCATAAGCAGCACTAAGCAATCATGTCAGAAACGTCAAACTCGTCGTCTTCGCCGTGGCCGGTGCGGCGATCTGTCGCGGTGCTGACGATACGCTCAAAACTGAGCTTCTTTTCTTCGCCCGTGAGCGTATCTTTAAGCGGATAGACCTCTTTTGCTACCTCTTCTTCGCCAACAAATAGCAGGTATGGGATAGATTTTTTAACAGCCGTCTTGAGTTGCTTATCCATCTTGCGGCCCGTCGTGTCGAGCTCGACATTAACGCCTTCTTTGCGAAGGTCGATTGCAAGTTTTTGGGCACCACGGAGTGTATCGCCGATGACAATCATGTAGACGTCGGTATTGCTACGGAGTTTTGGCACGAGCTTGTGGGTATGCAAGAAGAGCTCAGTCATACTAAGGCCTGGCGCTATACCAACGCCGCTGATTGGTTCACTGCCGAAGAGACCGACGAGTCCATCGTAACGGCCACCTCCGAAGAGTGCACGTGCGTTTTCTGGGTGTGTGTCGAAGAACTCAAATACAGTGCCCGTGTAATAATCGAGACCACGCATAAGGGTGATGTCGAAAATGGCGTTCTTTACGCCAGCGCGTTCAAGTTGCGTGAAAAGCTCTTGGATTTCTTTTACTGCATTACTTTCGCGGATAGTCTCTGGCAGGTCGGCCATCGTTTTGGCAGCCAGTAACTGTGCGAGCTTTTGTAGGCCCTTTGGCGCCATTGCACTACCGAATATTTCGATTGCTTGGTCGCGGAAGGCTTCTGGGGCAATTTTGTTCTTACGGTCGAACAGACGAATCATCAATTGTGATTGCACGCCGTCGAGCTCTAAGTATTGGGCCATCATAAAGTTGACGATGCGACGGTTGTTGATTTTAATGGTGAACATTTCTGGTGTTGCACCAAGTTCCGCTAGAATATCTGCACCGAGTGAGATGATCTCGGCATCAGCAATGGCGCCTTCTTGGCCAAAGAGGTCACAGTTAAGCTGCCAGAACTCGCGTTCGCGGCCACGCTGTGGGCGTTCGTAGCGCATGAACTGGGCAATACTAAACCATCGGGCTGGCATTGCGAGCTCTTGCTGACGTGCGGCAATCATACGACTGACACTTGGGGTCATTTCAGGACGAATCGCCACACGGCGCTCACCACGGTCGGTGAACTGGTACGTTTGCTCGCCAACAAGCTCTTGGCCACTTTTCGCCTCATATACATCGATTGGCTCGAGTAGCGGTGTGTCGTATGCCTCGTATCCGTAGCGCTGAGCAACTTTACGCCAGGTGTGAAAAATATAACTGCGGAGCCGCATAGACTCCGGATACCAGTCACGAGCACCCTTGTACGGTTCTGGGGACAAATTTGCCATAATTACCTAATATTATAGCATATATTATGCCTATTTTGCAAGCATTATAATTATTCCCTACCCCTTGTGGATGCGTACCCATTCATACATAACAATGCCCGCAGCGACGCCTACATTGATACTGCGCGTACTGCCATATTGTTCAATGGCAACGATTTCGGTAGCATTGGCAAGCAATTCTTCGCGTATTCCGGGGCCTTCGGCACCAAAGAGCAGGACTGCGCTGCGCGGCAGCATTTTGTCGGCAAGCGGCCGTGAGCCGTTTACATTATCGATTGCGACCAGTGTTTTGCCAGATATCGCCTGCATGAACTCCTCGGTGGTTTGGTGGTAATGAACATGCAGGTAGGTGTCAGTCATCATAGCGCCGCGCTTATTCCATTGTTTACGCCCAATCACATGCACATGGCGCACGCCAAATGCATTGGCGGTGCGAATGATCGTGCCCATATTAAAGTCGCGTGTGACGTTATCGACGGCGATTTCAAGATAGTCTGGATGCCTCTCATCGAGCATGGCAATAATTTCCTCTTGTGGAATGCCTTTGAACTCGTCTACAACGTTACGCGTATCTTCCATAGGTGTATTGTATCACCTTACTACCCCTGATATAGTAGAAGTATACGCGGATATGGCGGAACTGGTAGACGCGCTAGCTTCAGGTGCTAGTGCCCGCAAGGGCGTGGAGGTTCAAGTCCTCTTATCCGCACCATGTAATTATTACCGATATAAAAGTGTTCCACAGCTCAAACCAACGAGCATCAATGTGGAACACTTTTGGTTTAAGGCCTCCTACCTAATAGCAAAAAGTACGAAGCTCATAAGCCTTACATGTACTTAGCTGTTAAAGAATGCTTATCCTTTACTAATTTTGCAGGCACCCCTTCAAACACAACCTGCCCACCCTTACTCCCAGCTTCTGGTCCCATATCAATAATCCAGTCGGCAGCACGAATGACATCTAAATTGTGTTCGATGACAATTACGGTATTACCGGCATCAACCAGCTGGTTCATTATAGCTAATAATACGTTAATATCCGACATGTGCAGTCC
>Ga0207679_10002541_pt1 | contig 11248 bp, 10 predicted proteins | sample KBSC73metaG_FD_184320 | JGI IMG/M metagenome (GOLD analysis project Ga0207679, IMG submission 184320) | Corn rhizosphere microbial communities from Kellogg Biological Station, Michigan, USA - KBS C7-3 metaG (SPAdes) (version 2) | ecosystem: Host-associated > Plants > Roots > Rhizosphere > Soil ...
TTCCGGCAGGTACGCTGAGCTCGGTCGCTGGCGCGCGACTGCGCGCGTGACCCTGGACGCGCGGCGCTCCTGCGCCGCTCCGCGAGCCTCCTCCTGGTGCGGGGGATTCCGCAGGCGTCCCCCTGGGTTCGGGGGGCTGACCCTGGTCGCTGGCGCACGGCCGCGCGGGGAGACGCGGCGGGGGCATTGACGCCGGAGCACAGGCAGCGTATCCGACAGGCTCGTGCGACGGCCCCGCGGCGCGGTGAACCTGGTCAACCTGACCCTGACCGCCGCCCTTCTTTCCGGCGCCTACCTCGCCTGGATCTACGTGCCGCTCTGGCTCGACGACCTGGACGTCCGCGAGGCGCTCTCCGCAGGCCTGGGTCAGCTGACGGCGGAGACTTCGGCCTTCGATGGGCCCGCCGTCCAGAAGATGGTCGCCACCCGCCTCGCCAAGGTGGGCTACCACTGGGCCGAGCAAGACGGACGGCAGGTCCAGGTGCCCGGGCTGGGCATCGACCCCGAGGACGTGCAGGTCGAGCGCGGGGCGGACGGCAGATCGGGCAAGGTCGCGCTGGAGTACGCGCGGACGGTCAAGCTTCAGCCGCTGGAGCGGTACTGGACGCTGCGCTTCCGCACCACGCGCGAGGGGACCATCCGGTGAACGCCTTCTCGCGGCGCAGCCTGCTCACCACCGAGGGGATGTCCCGTCATGACGTGGAGGTGCTCTTCGGCCGGGCCCGTCTCCATGCCCGGGGGCTCCGCGCGGGGACGCCGCTGCGCTCGCTGGCGGGCCGCGTGGTCGCCAACCTGTTCTTCGAGAACAGCACCCGCACCCGGCTGTCGTTCGAGCGCGCGGCCAAGGCGCTCGGGGCGGACGTGCTCAACTTCAACGCCGCGACCTCGAGCGTGTCCAAGGGCGAGTCGCTGGTGGACACGGTGCGGAACGTCGAGGCGCTGGGAGCGAACATCATCGTCCTTCGCCACCCGGCCGCCGGTGCCGCCCACCTCGTCGCCGGAAAGGTTCGCTGCTCGGTGGTGAATGCGGGCGACGGTACTCACGCCCACCCCTCGCAGGCTCTGCTCGATGCCTACACGCTCCACGAGCGCTGGGGGACGCTGGACGGCAAGACGGTGGCCATCGTCGGAGACGTGCTCCACAGCCGGGTGGCGCGGAGCAATCTCTACTGCCTCACCACCCTGGGCGCGCGGGTGGTGGTGGCCGGCCCTCCCACGCTGGTGCCGGTGGGGCTCGAGGCGCTCGGGGCGAAGGTGCTCCCCTCCATCGACGCGGCTCTGGAGGAGGCGGACGCGGTGATGATGCTCCGGGTCCAGCTCGAGCGGCAGAAGGAGTCGATGTTCCCCAGCTCCGCCGAGTACGCCCGCGCCTTCGGCCTCACCCCGGGACGGGCCCGCGCGCTCAAGCCCGACGCGGTGGTGATGCATCCCGGGCCGGTGAACCGGGGCGTGGAGCTGGCGCCGGAGGTGGCCGACGGTCCGGCCAACGTCATCCTCGAGCAGGTGGCGAACGGGGTCGCGGTGCGGATGGCAATCTTGGAATCGTGCGGATGAGCAAGCCGATCATCATCCGGGGCGGCCGGGTCATCGACCCGCGCAACCGCATCGACGGGGTCCGCGACCTCCGGCTCGAGGACGGGAAGGTCGCCGCAGTGTCCGAGCGGCCGCTTCCCCTCGATGGGGCCGAGGAGGTGCAGGCGGGAGGGCTCTGGGTCACCCCGGGTTTCATCGACCTCCACGTGCACCTGCGCGAGCCGGGCGAGGAGGCGAAGGAGACCATCCTCTCCGGGACCCGCGCGGCGGTGGCGGGCGGGTTCACCGCGGTGGCGGCGATGCCCAACACCCGGCCGGTCAACGACTCGGCGCTGGTGACCCGGCTCGTCCGGCAGCGAGCGGCCGAGGCGAACCTGGCGCGGGTCTACCCGGTGGGCGCGATCAGCAAGGGGCTCAACGGGGAGGAGATGGCGGAGCTCGGTGCGCTCCGGGATGCGGGCTGCGTGGCGGTGACCGACGACGGCCGTCCGGTCATGAGCGCCAGCCTGATGCGGAGGGTGCTGGTCTACGCGGGGCCGCTCGGGCTGCCGGTGATGGTGCACGAGGAGGACCTCACCCTCTCCGCCGGCGGGGCACTGACCGAGGGCCCGCGGGCCACGCGCCTGGGGCTGCTCCCGATCCCGCGCTCCGCCGAGGTGGTGATGGTGGCCCGGGACCTCGTCCTGCTGGAGGAGGTCGGAGGGCGACTCCACATCGCTCACCTGAGCTGTGCGGCCAGCGTGGCGCTGGTTCGCGAGGCCAAGCGACGGGGGCTGCCGGTCACGGCCGAGGCGGCGCCGCACCACTTCACCCTCACCGACGAGGCAGTCGAGGGCTGGAACACCCACGCCAAGATGAACCCGCCGCTGCGACACCCGGAGGACGTGGCGGCCATCCGGGAGGGGCTGGCCGACGGGACCATCGACGCCATCGCCACCGACCACGCTCCGCACGGCGTCATGGAGAAGCAGGTGCCGTACGCCGAGGCGGCCAACGGGGTCATCGGTCTGGAGACGGCGCTTCCCCTCACCCTGGAGCTGGTCCGGGCCGGCGTCCTGGGCCCGGTGCGCGCGGTGGAGCTCCTCACCTCCGGGCCGGCGGCGACCTTCGGCCTCCCCGGCGGACACCTGGCCGCCGGCGCGCCCGCGGACGTGACGTTGGTGGACCCGGGCGCCGAGTGGACGGTGGAGGGGGCGCGATTCCAGTCCAAGAGCCGGAACACGCCGTACGAGGGGCGGAAGGTCGTCGGGCGGGTGGTGCGAACCGTGGTGGGGGGTCGGACCGTGTGGCCCCTCGAGGAGACACGATGACCAAGCGAGCCATCCTGGCTCTGGCAGACGGGACGACGTTCGAGGGCCGGGCGTTCGGCTCCACCGGGGAGACGCTGGGCGAGGTGGTCTTCAACACCTCGATGAGCGGGTACCAGGAGATCCTCACTGACCCGTCCTACGTGGGCCAGATCGTCACCATGGCCGCCCCGGAGATGGGCAATGTCGGGACCAATCCCGTCGACGACGAGAGCGCCCGGCCGCACGCCGTGGGGATGATCGTCCGCTCGCTGTCCGAGGCCGCGAGCAACTGGCGGGCCGCCGAGACTCTGGACCGCTACCTCGAGCGCCACGGGGTGGTGGGGCTGCACGGCATCGACACCCGGAAGCTGGTCCGCCACATCCGGACCCGGGGCGCCCAGATGGGCGTCATCTCCAGCGAGGGTCACTCGCCGCCCGCGCTGGTGGAGCGGGCAAGGCGGGCGCCGGGGATGGAGGGGCAAGATCTCGTGTCGGGGATCAGCACCCGGAAGCCCTACCTCTTCACCGAACCGACCCCCTCGGTCTTCACTCCGGGCCGGCCTGCCCCTCAGCTCCGGTTCGACGTCGTGGCCTACGACTACGGCTTGAAGAAGGCGATGATCCAGCTCCTGGTGGACGCTGGCTGCCGGGTGACGGTGGTTCCCGCGGCGACCCCGGTGGAGGAGGTGCTGGCGAAGCGGCCTCACGGCGTGTTCCTGACCAACGGCCCCGGGGACCCGGCGGCGGTGGCGGGCGCCGACCGCACGGTGGCGGCGCTGCTGGGCAAGGTGCCGGTGTTCGGCATCTGCCTCGGTCACCAGATCCTCGCCCGGGCCATCGGCGGGACGACCTACAAGATGAAGTTCGGCCATCGAGGGGCGAACCAGCCGGTCAAGGACCTCCTGACCGGGAAGGTGGAGATCACCGCCCAGAACCACGGCTTCGCGGTGGATGAGGCTTCGGTGAAGGGGAAGGCGAACGTCACCCACCTCAACCTCAACGACCACACCGTGGAGGGGCTGGAGATCGCCGACGCCCGGGCCTTCAGTGTCCAGTATCACCCCGAGTCGAGCCCAGGCCCGCACGATGCGCGGCATCTCTTCGCTCGCTTCACCCAGGCGATGGCACGCTAAGATCTGCGCGGCCCAGCCCCCCGGATACGTCCATTGTCCTACCAACCGTACCTGGACCAGCTCATCGCGTTCGCCAGCACCGAGGAGCGGAAGCCCGACCTCCTCGCCGCCAAGGCAGAGTACTTCCAGCGCACCGGCGAGGTCTTCGAGGACGACAAGCAGTTCGAGATGAGGATGGCGTCGTTCCTCGACCACTACCTCTTCGACCGGCAGCGGCCGGGGAGCGGGAAGACCCCGGCGCAGGAGTTCCTCGAGACCCGCTCGGCGGTGGAAGACCCGGGAGAGGTCGCCGCGTTCCGCAGCTTCACCGAGACGGTGCACGGCCTGTTCGAGGTCCGGAAGATCAAGCCCGGCGTGGTGCGGCTGCGGGAGCTGTTCGGGGGCAAGGAGTTCGATGTCTCCGAGCGCCGGCACACCGTGGGGCTGGAGAAGGGCGACATCCTCGAGGCCCGGTTGATTCCCTTCGACGGGGCGCTGGTCTTCAGCTCCGCGTTCTGCTTCCACCCCCGTGAGGCGGTGAAGGCGATCAAGAAGGAAGTGAAGCGCCGGAAGAAGGTCATGCCCGAGGCTCCGGCGGTCGACCTGACCTGGGAGGCCTCGAAGCGAGCGCTGAAGGCGGACCGGTACCGGCAGATCGCGGTGGACAAGATCTACGACTTCGAGGGGTCGAGGCTGTAGGGGATGAGCCGCCCCGGGCGCGGGCGCCGGGAGCGCGGTCCGTGAATGGCCCCTGGTGGACGCGGGCGGCCCGGGAGTCTGGTGCCTTGCCGGGTCGGCGCTGGCCCGAGCTTCGAGCGCGGCGGGTTGTCACGGAGCTCGCGGCCTGACCGCGCTGCCGTGAGCTCGGACGCCGTCGGTTGTCTCTCGCAAGTGAACGTGGAAGGTCGTCTTACAGACCGGAGGGATCGCGGGGTTGGGACGCGCTGCCGCGACGGCGCCGGCCCTGGCTCCCCGGGCCGAGGGGGGTGCGGGCGCACGACGCAATAGCAACTTCGGTGACAGCGCGTGTGAGTCGCGTCGCCGCATCCCCCTGATTCGCTGTGGCCGGATCACTCACAGTCGCTTTCAGGATGCTATTGCGTCGTGCGCTCGAGACCCCCTCGGGGGGAGTGCCTCCCTCCCGGTCGTCCGGATCCAGGCGCGCGGGCGCTCGAACTCCTCCGGGTTGCCGGCCTGGGGTCCCCGCGCGAGGCCCGCCACCTATCGGTAGAAGACGTAGGTCGCGGTGTAGGGCACCTTCGTCTCGGCGCCGACGCTTCCTGCGTCACAGCCGCCCGCCGGGGCCACGCCCCCCTTCGTTCCGATGCGCTGGACCAAGGTCACGCCCTGCAGCTCGCCGGGCTGGCCGTTCGACTGGGAGGGGATGAGGAGCCAGGGAATGGAGCCTGCCTCGGGGGACGGTGCCCGCTTCGCGTTCGCCCCGTCACCCTTGGCGCCGCTGCCGTCCTTGAGCGTCCATGACGGCCCGGCGCCGTGGGTGCCGGCGAGGTCGCCGCCCGGCTCTGCCGCCCGGAAGAGCTCGGCTTCTGGAGCCACCAGCTTCCACTCCGCCGCGCTCGCCGACGTGGCCTGACACCGGTAGTTCTGCGTCCCCTTCGCCAACAGCTGCAGGACCAGGGTCGCGCTCGCCGGCGCCTCGACCTCCGCGGGCACGGTCGGACGGGACGGGGCAGGGGGCTTTGCAGCCGCGGGCGCCGCGGACTCGGTGGTGGCACAGCCGAGGGCGGCCATCAGGGGCACAGAAAGCAGGAAGCGCGTGACGCTCATCGAGAAAGTCTCCTGGGAAATCGAGAGCGCGAACGCTAACCGCTCCGCGCCGCCGAGGGCGGATCACCCATCGCCCAAACCAACGACACAGCCCGGCGTCCAGCGTTGCCGGTACAGACCCCGACCTCAGCCGGCGACGATCCCCCGGTACAGCCAGGTGATGCCGCCGGTGAACGCTCGTGCCGAGCGCTCCCGGAAGGCTCCGGAACGATCCATCAGCTCGAGAAAACGCTGCCCAGCCGGGAACGCCGCCGCCGTCCGCGGGAGGTACTCGTATGCCGCCTTGTTCCCGGTCAGCAGCCCTCCCACCATCGGCATCACCACCCGCGAGTACAGCCGGTACAGCGCTCCCCACGGACCACCGGGCTGCCCGAACTCGAGTACCAGCACCTGACCGCCCGGCTTCACCACCCGCGCCATCTCCCGGAGACACTGCACCGGGTCGTCCACGTTGCGGATACCGAAGGCGATGGAGGCGACGTCGAAGCTCCGGTCGGCGTAGGGGAGGGCCATCGCATCCGCGACCTCGAAGGTCAGGTGCAGGCCGGCAGCCCGGGCTTTCTCCCGCGCCGGCACGAGCATCGGCGCGCAGAAATCGGTCCCCACCACCTCGGCACCGGTCCGCCGAAAGGCCAGCGCGAGGTCTCCGGTACCCGTCGCGCAGTCGAGCACCCGCATTCCGGGACCGGTCCGCGCGGTCTTCACCGTGACCTGCCGCCACCACCGGTCCACGCCGAAGCTCAGGACGACGTTGGTGAGGTCGTACCTCGTCGCGATGGACGAGAACATCTGGCGGACCTGCTCGCTCATGGCGAGACGGCCCGCACCGCCGGCGCGGTGGACACCCGAGGATGAAGATGGCGCCCCACCGCCTGGAGCACCGCGGGCAGACGCTGCATCAGGTCGACGAAGAGCTCGGGCGTCAGAGCCTGCCGCCCGTCGCAGAGCGCCTGGTCGGGACTGGTGTGCACCTCGACCAGGAGCCCGTCGGCCCCCGATGCTGCCGCCGCCAGCGCCATGGGGATGACCAGCTCGCGCAACCCCGTCGCGTGAGAGGGATCGACGAGGACCGGGAGGTGACTCCGCTGCTTCACCAGCGCCACCGAGGCGAGGTCGAGCGTGTTCCGGGTCGCGGTCTCGAAGGTGCGGATGCCCCGCTCGCAGAGGATGACCTGGGTGTTTCCCCCCTCGAGCAGGTACTCGGCCGCCAGCAGCCACTCGTCCACCGTCGCGGCGAAGCCGCGCTTCAGGAGCACGGGCCGCCGTACCTTTCCCAGCGCCCGGAGGAGCGCGAAGTTCTGCATGTTCCTGGCGCCGACCTGGAGCACGTCCACGTGGTCGATCATCGAGGCCAGCTGGGACGTCTCCAGCACCTCGGCCACCACCGGCAAGCCGTGCCGCACGCCCGAGCGGGCGAGGATCGACAGCCCCGGCTCCCCCAGACCCTGGAAGGCGTAGGGGCTGGTGCGGGGCTTGAAGACGCCGCCCCGGAGAAGATGCGCGCCCGCGCGGGCCACCACTTCGGCGGTCCCCTCGGTCTGCGCCGCGCTCTCGACGGCGCAGGGCCCGGCGGCCACCACGAAGGCCGGTCCGCCGATCTCCACCGGGCCCACGCCGAGCCGCGTGCCCCCGGGGCGAGCGCTCCGCAGGACCCGGGCCGGCATCGAGGGATCAGCGACAGGGCTTGTCGGTCTCATCGGAATATGGAATTCAAGGGGTTCAAGGCTCCTTGAACTTCCGCGTGCAGGGATAGCCCGCCGGACGTAGAACCTCAACCGCATCCACGTCCAGCACCCGATGCGTCACCTCATGCAAGGAATCACCTCCGGTCGCGTGCAGGTCCTGGGCATGGGCGCCCGGGTGTCTCCTTCGGCACGCCTTCCCGAGCCCTGGACACTGTCCTGGGCCGACGGGGAATGGCGCTGGGCTGGGACCGGGGTGTCCGCCGTCCTGCGCGCTCCGGGACACGTCCAGCTGCTCGAGGCGGTGGGAAACTCCGAGGTCGTCGTCGAGGGGAGCGGTGCCCGTCCGCCGGCCCCGTGGTTCGGCGGCTTCGCCTTCGATCCCGCGGCGCCCCTCGACCGGTGGTGGGAGGCCTTCCCTCCCGCGTGGGCCGTCGTGCCGCAGCTCCTGCTCGGAACGGACGGGCGCACCGCCGAGCTCCTCGCCTTCGCGCCGGTCGGCGAGGCAGGCGTCTCCAGCGCCCGGGAGCGCGCCGCCGCTGCCCTGGAGGAGGCGAAGGCGCGGCTGGTGGACCGGCAGGCGTCCGGCACGACCCCTTCCGCTCGCCCTCCCCACCTTCGCCCGCAGGACCGGACGGCCTGGGACGCGCTGGTGTCCGAGGCGCTCGCCGCCTTCGAGTCGGGCCAGCTGCGCAAGGTCGTTCTCGCCCGAGCGCTGGAGATCGAGGCCGACACTCCGCTGGAGGTGCCCGCCGTCCGGGAACGCATGCGCTCCATCGCCGGCCCGGCGGTGGCCTACGAGCTGCGTGCCGCGGACGGCACCACGCTCCTCGGGGCGAGCCCCGAGCGGCTCTTCACGCTCGAGGCCGGGCGTCTGGAGACCCAGGCCCTCGCCAGCAGCGCCGCGCCCGGCGAGCTGGAGCGGCTCACCGGCGGCCGGAAGGAGGCCCGTGAGCACGCGGCGGTGGTGGAGAGCATCCGCGCGGCTCTTCTTCCCCTGTCCTCGCAGGTGGAGATCGGCGCTGCGCCCGAGCCCCTCGCGCTCGGCTACGTCTCGCATCTGAGGACCCCGGTGCGCGCCCGGCTCCGGCCCGGCGTGACGCCGGCCGACGTGGTCCGCGCCCTGCACCCCACCGCGGCCGTGGGTGGAACGCCGCGGGAAGAGGCGCTGGCCTTCCTCCGCAGCCACGAGCGTCTCGCCCGCGGCTGGTACGCGGGAGCCATCGGCTGGCTCGGGCCGGACCGCGCCGACCTCCGCGTCGCGCTCCGCTGTGCCCTCGTCCGGAGCAACGTCGCGCGGCTCTTCTCCGGGGCGGGATGCGTGCCCGGGTCCACCGCCGAGGGCGAGTGGGTCGAGACCGCGGTGAAGGCGCGCTTCATGCTCCGCGCCCTCGGGATGGAGGGCTGAGCCGATGCCCTCGCTCAACACGCTCTGGGCGCGGGCGCTCCTCCAGGAGCTGCAGCGCAGCGGCGTGCGTGACGTCGTGATCTGCCCCGGCTCGCGCAGCGCCCCGCTGGCCCTGGCCGCCGCCGAGGCTGGTCCGGACGTGCGCAGCTGGGTGGTCCTCGACGAGCGGGTGGCGGGCTTCTTCGCCCTGGGGCTCGCGCTGGAGTCGGGCCGGCCCAGCGGCGTGCTCGTCACCTCCGGCAGCGCAGGCACGCACCTCTTCCCGGCGCTCGTCGAGGCGTGGGCCTCGGGGGTCCCCCTGGTGGTCCTCACCGCGGACCGGCCCTGGGAGCTGCACGGATTCGGCGCCCCGCAGACAATGCCGCAGGCGAGCCTCTTCGGCCGCTTCGTCCGGACGTCGGAGAGTCTCCCCGTTCCCGAGGCGAGCTCGGCAGCGTTCCGCCACCTCCGGGCCGTCGCCTCTCGCGCGCTCTCCACGGCGACCGGCCGCCCCTCGGGCCCGGTGCACCTCGACGTACCCTTTCGCGAGCCGCTCGCGCCGGTGCCCGACGCGCCGGTCCCGCCCGGTCTCGACGGCGAGGCGCTGGAGGGTCGGGGTGACGCGCCCTTCCTCCGCACCGTGCAGCCCGCGCCCCTTCCACCCGCAGCCGAGCTGGAGAGCGTGCGCCGCAGGCTGGCCGCCGCGGAGCGTGGCGTGGTCGTGGTCGGACCTCGCGCCCGAGCCGACCGGCTGGGAACTGCGGCGCACGCCCTGGCTGCCTCCTACGGCTACCCGTTGCTGGCCGAGGTGGCGAGCAACGTGCGATGGGCTGCGGGGCAGCCGGCGGTCGCGCACCTGGATCTCCTGTTGCGGAGCGAGGGCTGGGCGCTCTCGGCTCGCCCGGACCTCGTGGTGCGTCTGGGCGGGGGTCTCACCTCGCGCCGGGTCACCGAGTGGCTCGATGGCTCGGGCGCCGAGGTGGTACTCGTCTCCGAGTGCACCGAGCCCGTCGATCCACGGCACCGGGCCGGGCTGGTGCTGGAAGGCGATGCGGTGGGGATCTGCGAGGCGCTCACCGCTGCCACCGCCCCGCGCCGCGCCGCCTGGGCCGACGGGTTCCTCCGGGCCGACGCCCGCGCCGAATCCGCCCTTGCTTCCGCCCTGCTCGCCGAGCGCAGGCTGACCGAGCCCGGCGTCGCACGCACGGTGGTGTCCGCGCTTCCCGCAGGTGCGCGTCTGGTACTCGGGAGCAGCATGCCCATCCGGGACGTGGACGCGTTCGTCGCCACGCCTCGCGGACCGGTCCGGGTTCTGGCCAACCGCGGGCTCAACGGCATCGACGGGAACGTGAGCACCGCGCTGGGAGTGGCCACCGCCTCCGGCGCGCCGACCGTCGCGCTGGTGGGAGACCTGGCCTTCCTCCACGACCTCGGTGCGCTGGTGCAGGCAAGGCGCGCCGGATCTTCGCTCACCGTGGTGGTGGTCAACAATGACGGCGGCGGCATCTTCTCCTTTCTCCCCATCGCCCGGAGCACCCCCCGCTTCGAGGCCTTGTTCGGCACGCCGCACGGCACCGATCTCGCGGCGGCAGCGGCGCTCGGGGAGGCTCGCTTCCTCCGGGCGGAGACGCCGGCCGAGCTGGCCGCCGCGCTCGAGGACGCCGGCCGGCCGGGCCTCCGCATCGTGGAGGCGCGCGTCGTCGACCGCGCGACCAACGTCGAGGTTCACCACGCGCTCGGAGAGGCCGTGGCCAGCGCGCTCGAGGAGGGCGGCTCATGAGCCTGCTCGCTCACGCCAGCTGGGGAGAGGGCGCGCCCCTGCTCCTCGTCCACGGGTTCACCGGGAATCGCGACGCCTGGAACCACCTCCGCCCGCTGCTGGGGAAGCGGTTCCGGGCGCTCGCGCCCGACCTGCCGGGGCACGGGGAGAGCCCCATCGCCGCGGACACCACGTTCGAACGCGCCCTGGAGCAGCTGCTGGCCCTCCTCGACGCCCACGGGCTGGAGCGGGTGGACGTCGCCGGCTACTCGCTGGGAGCGCGCGTGGCCCTCGGCCTCTGCCTTCGTGCTCCGGACCGGGTGGGACGCCTGGTCCTCGAGTCGGGAAGCCCGGGCCTCCGCCGCCGCCGTGAGCGCGGTCAGCGACGCCGCGACGACGCCGCGCTGGCAGAGGTCATCGAACGCGAGGGGCTGGAGGCCTTCGTGCGCCAGTGGGAGGCGCTCCCGCTGTTCGACGGGCTGCAGGAGCTGCCCGAGGCCCTCCGGACCAGCCTCCACGAGCGACGCCTCTCCCACCGCCCGGACGCGCTGGCGGGGTCTCTCCGCGCGCTATCGCTGGGCGCCCAGCCGAGCTACTGGGCGCGGCTGTGGACGGTGCGTGCGCCGTCGCTGCTCCTCACCGGGAGCCGCGACGAGAAGTTCACCGGAATCGCCCGAGCCATGGCGGCGGAGATGCCG
>Ga0207679_10002544_pt1 | contig 11241 bp, 10 predicted proteins | sample KBSC73metaG_FD_184320 | JGI IMG/M metagenome (GOLD analysis project Ga0207679, IMG submission 184320) | Corn rhizosphere microbial communities from Kellogg Biological Station, Michigan, USA - KBS C7-3 metaG (SPAdes) (version 2) | ecosystem: Host-associated > Plants > Roots > Rhizosphere > Soil ...
GTTCAACACGCTGTCGAACATGGTGCTGAGCAATGCCAGCGACGAAGGCGCCGCTCCGGAGACGAAAATCCCCGGCGCAAAGACGCTGGTGGACAACCTGAAGTCGATGCTCCCGAAGCCCAAGGACAAGGCGGCGGCATAAGCATCGGAGGTTCCGGTCGCGGCAGGGCCGTGGCCAGGAAAGAGTGAGAGGCGAACGCACGAATGCTCTTGTGGGTTATCCTGATCGGCGGCGGTTTCGGAGCCGTGGTGCTGGCCTTCGCGGCGATGAGCGGCCCCTCACCGGGCAAGTCGCTGAAGCGGCGCGTCGAGCTCATCAGAGAGCGGCACGGCGACGTCATCGCGGGCAACGCGCAAGCACAGATCCGCAAACTGATGGCGCAGCGCACGAGCAAGATTGAAAGCTACGCTTCGACGCTCATCCCGAAGCCTGCGCTAATGCGCAAGCGGCTCGAGATGACGGGCAAGGACATCACGCTCGGCAAATATGCTGTGGTGTGCCTGGGCATAACGCTTACGGTAATCATCGGAACGATGTTCAAGGGAGCGCCGATTCTACTGGCGCTCTTCTTCGGCCTTTTCCTCGGGATCGGTCTCCCGCACTTCATCATCGGCAAGATGATCCAGCGCCGCGTGAAGAAGTTCACCACGAACTTCCCCGACGCGATCGAGCTGATGGTTCGCGGTCTCCGCTCCGGCCTGCCGATCACGGAGACGCTAGGTATTGTCGCCGGTGAAATTCCCGGCCCGGTCGGTGTCGAGTTCCGCATGGTTTCAGACAAGATGAAGATCGGCCGCACAATGGAAGCCGCGCTTCAGGAAACCGCGGACCGCCTCGGCACGCCCGAATTCCAGTTCTTCGTCATTACGCTCGCAATCCAGCGGGAAACCGGCGGCAACCTCGCCGAGACGCTCTCGAACCTCGCCGACGTGCTGAGGAAGCGCGCCCAGATGCGCCTGAAGATCCGCGCGATGAGCTCGGAATCGAAAGCCTCGGCCTATATCGTCGGCGCGCTGCCTTTCATCGTCTTCATCCTCGTCTACATGATCAACCCCAATTACATGGGCAAGTTCTTCACGGACGAGCGTCTGGTCGTCGCCGGCATCGGCGGCATGATCTGGATGGGCATCGGCGGCCTGATCATGGCCAAGATGGTCAACTTCGAGATTTAAGGGAGGCATCAGACAACCATGCAGGCTGCGCCGCCCACAGGCCCGACGCTCCTCGGCTTCGACGTTATTTGGATTGCGACGATGCTCAGCGCCGTCGCGACCTTCGCCGTGCTGCTCGCCATCTACGCCGCGACCACGGTCAAGGACCCGATGGCCCGGCGCGTGAAGGCGCTGAACGAGCGCCGCGAGCAGCTGAAGGCCGGCATCGTCGCCTCCACCAACAAGCGCAAGAAGCTGACAAACCGCAACGAGGCGGCAGACAGGATCCGGTCGATCCTGGCCAACTTCAAGATGCTTCAGGACGACCAGATCCAGAAGACTCAATTGAAGCTGATGCAAGCCGGTATCCGTACCAAGGACCTCGCCTTCTTCATCATCTTCGCGCGATTCGTGCTGCCGGTCGTGCTGGGCATTTCCATCGTCGTGCTGATCTACGGCGTCGACTATTTCCCTGCTTGGGGCTGGTTCAAGAAGTACGCCACCGTCGCCGGCACCCTCGTCGGCAGCTACAAGGCGCCGGACATCTGGCTTAAGAACAAGGTCACCAAGCGCAGCCATGCGATCCGCAAAGGCCTTCCGGACGCGCTCGACCTGCTCGTGATCTGCGCGGAAGCCGGCCTTACCGTCGACGCCGCATTCGGTCGCGTATCGCGGGAGCTGGGCAAGGCTTACCCGGAGCTGGGCGACGAGTTCGGCCTGACGGCGATCGAGCTCGGCTTCCTCAACGAACGGCGCCAGGCCTTCGAGAACCTGGCTAATCGCGTCGATCTGGAAGCCGTTCGCGGCGTGGTCACGACCATGATCCAGACCGAGAAATACGGCACTCCGCTCGCAAGCGCCCTTCGCGTGCTCTCAGCGGAATTCCGCAACGAGCGCATGATGCGCGCCGAGGAAAAAGCTGCCCGCCTGCCGGCGATCATGACCGTGCCGCTGATCCTGTTCATCCTGCCGACGCTGTTCGTCGTCATTCTCGGCCCGGCGTCCTGCTCGATCCACGACAGCTTCATCAACGGCTGACGATTGTCGCTCGACGCTTGGGAACGCCGCGGCGCACCCAAGCGTAGAGTGCCCGACACAAAGCTGTTGGGGACGCGCAATGACCATCACGTCGGATCCGAACCTGTGGGTGATCTGCGGGCTCGTCTTTCTCCTGGGTCTCCTGATCGGAGCATTCCTCACCGCCGGGGGCCGGCGCAAATGGAAAGCTCGTTATCGGGACGAGACCACCCGCCGCGAGGCTCTCGAGCGGCAGCACGAACAGCATATCCGTGACGCGGAGGCGCGGGAGAAGGAATGGCGCGAGCGCGACAGCCTGCGTGCCGCGGCCGTGAAGGACCGCCGCGACGAAGGCGACCCTCTCTAGCCTTCGATCCTTGAGAAATCGGCGACGCGATTGACCGCCTCGCGGAATCGCATGAGCAGATTCAGCCGCCGCTCGCGCTTGCCGGCGTCCGCGTCGTTGACAGTCACATGATCGAAGAAGTCGTCAATGGGCTTCCGCAAGCTCGCGAGCGCGGCCATCGCCGACGTGAAATCTTCCTTGTCGATCGCAGCCCCGGCCTTCGGTTCAGCAGCATCGAGGGCGGAGATCAGCGCCTTTTCCTGCGGCAGGTCGGCACCGGCGGACCCTGAAGCGATCTCCGCGACTGCGTCCTTCAGGATCGGATCGTCGACGAGCACGAGCGGGTCTTCCTCACCGGTTTGAGGAATACCCTGCGAACCCGGCGAGCTCATGACTCGGGGCCCCTCCCATTTCTCCTTCTTCAGGATGTTCGCGGCGCGCTTGTAGGCGACAAGGAGGTTCGTTCCGTCTTCCGTGCCAACGAAATCCTGCAGCGCTTTCACGCGCGCGAGTAGCCGCACGAGATCGTCCTCATCGCCGAGCGCGAAGACCGCATCGATGAGATCGTGGCGGACGCCCGCCTCGCGCTGCTGGACCTTCAGCCGGTCGGCGAAAAAGTCCAGTATTTCGGATGCGGGCTTGTCGAGTCGGTGCGCAGGCTCCGCGTCGGACACTTGGCCCGCGCGATTGGCGAGCACCCCGCGCAGGGCCTCGGTCAGCCCGAGCCGGAGCCTGTTCCCCACGATGATCTCGATGGATGCGATCGCTGCTCTGCGCAGCGCAAACGGGTCCTTCGAGCCGGTTGGCTTCTGGTCAATGCTGAAGAACGCACAGATTGTATCGAGCTTGTCGGCAAGAGCGACCGCGGCTGAAACGGATTGGTTGGGCGCGCCGTAATGTTCGCGGATGGCGTCGGCGACGCCCTTTGGCTCACCTCGAGCCTCGGCGAGATAGCCGCCGATCACGCCCTGCAGCTCCGGGAACTCGCCGACCATGCCGCTGACTAGGTCGGCCTTGGCGAGGCGGGCGGCACGCTCGACCTCATCCGCGTCGGCCTTAACGACGCCGGTTTCGACCAGCCACCGCGCGAGCTTCGCGACGCGCTCGACCTTGTCGGCGACCGTGCCGAGCTTCTCATGGAAAACGATGCTGCCAAGCTTCCTCGCCTGCTCGTCGAGCGGCGCCTTGAGGTCCTGCTCCCAGAAGAAGCGCGCGTCGGCCAAGCGCGCCGCAAGCACACGCGCGTTGCCCTGCGCAATCGCCTCACCGCCATCGCTCGCCTCGATATTGGCGACGCAGACGAAGGCTGGCGCAAGCAATCCCTCGTCGTTGGTGCAGGCGAAATACTTCTGATTGGTGCGCATGGTGAGGACGATCACCTCGCGCGGCACGTCGAGGAAGTCGGCGTCAAAGCTGCCCACCAAGGGAACCGGCCATTCGGTGAGGCCGGCATTCTCGACGACGAGGCCTTCGTCGGGCAGCAAGGTCAGGCCAGCCGCCGCCGTTACTTTCGCAGCCTCGTCCCGGATCAGCTGCTCGCGTTCCTCCTGGTCTACGATCACGTGGCAGGCGCGGAGCTTCTCGACATAATCCGAGGCGCCGCCGATGGTAATCGGCCCCGGATGATGGAAGCGATGCCCGAGGGTCGCAGCGCCGCTCGCCACACCGTCGATCTCCACCGCCACGATCTCCTCGCCGAAGATGGCCACAATACGGTGGAGCGGGCGCACCCAGCGCAGGTCACCCTCCGCCCAGCGCATCGATTTGGGCCAAGGGAATTCCGCGACGATTCGCCCGACCGCATCCGCAAGGATATCCGAAGCTCGCCGTCCGGCCCTCTCGACAACAGCGAAGAAGACCCCACCGCGATCTTCGAGCTGGTCGCGCTGCAGGCCGGTCTTCTTGAGGAAGCCGTCGATCGCCTGTTCCGGAGCATTCGCTCGCGGGCCCTTCAGTTCGTCGCGGGTCGCGTCCGTGGCCTCGGCCACGTCTCGCGCAATCAACGCCAGTCGGCGCGGCGTCGAATAAACGTCAATGGGGCCAGTCGCGAGGCCTGCTGCCGAGGTGCATTCCGCGAACAGCCGCGCGAGATCGTTGCGGGCCTTGGCCTGCATCCGCGCAGGAATCTCTTCCGACAGGAGTTCGAGCAGGAAATCGGCCATCAGGGGGCGCGCTCCAGCCACGCACCGCAAGCGGCTTTCGCGAGGTCGCGCACGCGGCCAATGTAAGCCTGGCGTTCGGCGACGCTGATCACTCCCCGCGCTTGCAGCGTGTTGAAGACATGGCTCGCCTTGATCGCCTGCTCGTAAGCCGGAATCGGCAGTTTCGCTGTCAGGCACCGCTCGCATTCGGCAGCGGCCTTACGGAAGGAATCGAACAACGTATCGGTGTCCGCGACCTCGAAATTATAGGTCGACATTTCGATCTCATTTTCGCGGAAGATCTGCCCGTAGCGCACGCCCGCGTCGTTGAATCTGAGATCGAAGACGTTGTCGACGCCCTGGATGTACATCGCGAGGCGTTCGAGGCCGTAGGTGAGCTCGCCGGTAACCGGCTTGCACTCGAACCCGCCGACTTGCTGAAAGTAGGTGAACTGGGTGACTTCCATACCGTCGCACCAGACCTCCCAGCCAAGCCCCCAGGCCCCGAGTGTCGGGCTTTCCCAATCGTCCTCGACGAAGCGGATGTCATGCTTCAGCGGATCGATGCCGATTTCTGTAAGGCTGCCCAGGTATAGGTCCTGAAGGTCGTCGGGGCTCGGTTTCAGCACCACCTGATACTGGTAGTAATGGCCCAGGCGGTTCGGGTTTTCCCCGTAACGGCCGTCCGTCGGGCGGCGGCAGGGTTGCACATAGGCGGCGCGCCAGGCCTCGGCCCCAAGGGCCCGCAGAACCGTGGCGGGATGGAATGTCCCCGCCCCCATCTCCATATCATAGGGCTGGAGGATGACGCAGTCCTGCGCTCCCCAATAACGGTGGAGCGTCAAGATCAGGTCCTGGAAGCTCAGGCTCAAAGGGAATTGCCCCGTCAGAAGAGAGTTCGCGGGGCTTTGGCCCATGGACAGTTATGGGGCAAGACGCTGTTCAGCTTGCGCCTCTTAGGTCCTCGTGCGAACCGCCGTCCCGAAAGGTCTTGAATCGATGTTGAAATGGCTAGCGTCCCGTGCATTTGCGGCTCTTGGCATGTCGCTTGCCCTCGCGGCGGGACCAGCGCAGGCCAAGAAACCCGCCAGCGCGCGCCCGGCGCTCTGGGCCGTCGCCGACGACGACACCACCGTTTATCTGTTCGGGACGATCCACCTTCTGCCCGCTAAATACCAATGGCGGACGCCGGCCTTCGATCAGGCGGTGGACGGTTCGCAGCAGCTGGTCGTGGAGACCATCGTCGACGACAAAAACCCGCAGAAGATGATGCAGGCGCTAGCCGGCCTTGGTTTGTCCAAAGGCCTGCCGCCAATTGGCGAACGGGTCCCGGCGGCCAAGCGTGCGGCCCTGGACGCAGCCATCGCGAAAAGCGGGATTCCGCGGCCGGCCTTCGACAGCATGGAAACCTGGATGGCGGCCTTCCTGCTGCTGGGCAATCAATTCAAGGACATGGGCCTCAAGGGCGAAGAGGGCGTCGAGAAGGTTTTGCGCGACAGCTTCTCGATCAAGGGCAAGCCGATCGGCGAGCTCGAATCCAATGTCGAGCAGCTCGGGTTCTTCGACAGGCTTCCCGAGGCCTCTCAGCGCCAGCTTCTTGAGGGCGCGATCGACCCGTCGCAGAGCATGGCTGCCGAATTCACCCAGATGCTCGGCGCCTGGGCACGCGGCGATGTCAATGCGATCGCCCGGACCTTCAACCGAGACCTCGGGAGCTCCCCCGTTCTCAAGCACGCGCTGATCGAACAGCGGAACGCCAATTGGAGCCGCTGGATCGAGCAACGGATGGCCCAGCCCGGAGCAATAATGATAGCGGTCGGTGCCGGGCACCTCGCGGGCAAGGATTCTGTGATCGATATGCTGAAACGCGGCGGCTACCAGGTCCGGCGCTTGCAGTAGGGCGAGGTCCGATGGCCGCCCTTCTACCTCCATCCGTCGAGAAAAGTTCACTTCTCACGGATTTTGCTAGACAAATTTTAACAACTCGGTGACCATGATCGCAGGGTATCGGGCTGGGGGGTCTGATGCGCGGTGTAGTAAGAACGCGAGGTTAACCTCGCCGCGAGCAGTGATGCTCGAAGCATAATAACGGCAGTGCCGCCACGTCCGCCATCACCTTCCGAACCGATCGGCTTTTGGAGGGTGATCCATGGTCAATATCCTGATCGCTGCTGCGCTAGCCGCTGCATCGCCCGTAGCCACGCCGACGGTTCAGCCGCTTGAGCCGGCCGGCGCTCAACCCGCGCTCTTTGCTGTCAGCGATGCCGACACCAGGGTCTACATCTTCGGCACGTTCCATGCGCTCGATGGCCAGACGGACTGGTTCAAGGACACTGTCCGTGGCGCCTTCGAAGACTCCAATGAGCTGGTTCTTGAGACCCTCGTTCCGGAAGGGCCGGATCAGAGCCAGTTGTCGGCCATGCCGCCCTATCGCGGGGCGATGATGCCATCGGCATCCTTTCTCGCGACGACACGCATGGCAATCGACGCCGGTCGCTCGCAGGGCATGCAGGTCGGCAACGGTGCAGACATGATCCTGCGTCATGTTGCTGAAGCCGAAGGCAAGCCCGTCGAAGGGCTGGAGACCCTCGAATCCCAATTCGCGATGTTCACCAGGATGCCGGCAGCGACGCGAGCACCCCGGCCGGGCGAGCCGGTTGCCGAAAACAGCCCGATGGACAGCCTGTCGAAGGCGATGGCGGAAATGCAGTCAGCGTGGAAGCGCGGCGACCAGAGCGTTTTCGTGCGGATGCTCGGCCAGTTGAACCGGAACTCGCCTGACACCTACCGGATGATGTTCACCGAGAGGAACGCGCGTTGGGCCGACTGGATCAGGGCTCGGCTTCAAACCCCCGGGACAGTGTTCGTCGCGGTTGGCGCCGGCCATCTGGCGGGCAAGGACAGCTTGCTGGTCCAGCTCGCGGAACGCGGCATCGCTTCTCAGCGCGTAAACTGACGGCCCCGGCGAGCCGTCATCCCGGGCTTGATCCGGGACCCATCTTCTTTCCAAAACTTGCTTTTCCGCCTGTCGTGCCCTAACGGGCGCGCTCCCTCGACCATGGTCATCCCTGGAGGCGTGGCGGGGCTTTTTTCTTTTGGAGAACGCAAAATGAGCGATCAGCTGACGCTGCCCGCCGAAGCGCGCGACCGGGCTGGCAAGGGAGCCTCCCGAGAACTGCGCCGCGATGGCCGGGTACCCGCCGTGGTTTACGGCGAGAAAAAGGAGCCGCTTTCCATCCACGTGGAGGAAAAGCTGCTCAGCAAGATGCTTTCGACGGGCCACTTCATGAACTCGGTCGTGATGATCGACTTCCAGGGCAAGCCGCACCGCACGCTGCCCAAGGCCGTGGACTTCCACCCCGTGACGAGCCGGCCGATCCACGTCGACTTCTTGCGCATCGGCGAGCACACCAAGGTGCACGTGGCCGTGCCGGTGAAGTTCGACAATGACGAGGAATCGCCAGGCCTGAAGCGCGGCGGCGTCTTGAACGTCGTTCAGCATGAGCTTGAGATCGTCTGCGATGCCGCGAGCATCCCTGCCGAGATCCACATCGATCTGACAGGCCTGGAGATCGGCGATTCGATCCACATCAGCCAGGTGATCCTGCCGAATGGCGTCATTCCAGCCAACAAGGACGACGATTTCACGGTCGCGACCATCGTATCCCCGTCGGCGATGAAGGCTGAAGAGGAAGAGGAAGCTCCGGAAGGCGAAGTCCCGACCGTTGGCGAAGAGGGCGAGGAAGCCGAAGGCGGCGAAGCTGCCGAGGGCGGAAGCGAAGAATAACCTCCCCTCTCCTGTCCAGGCGCACGAACCGCTCGCCCGAAAGGGCGGGCGGTTTTTGTTTACGGCGGCTCCTGCTAGCGAGCGGCGATGCAAATCTGGGTCGGCCTCGGCAATCCCGGCGCGCAATATGCGCTGCACCGCCACAATGTCGGGTTCATGGCGGCCGATCTCATCGCCGAAGTCCATGGCTTCTCGCCCTGGTCGAAGAAGTTTCGCAGCCTTGTCTCCGAAGGGCGCGTGGGCGGCAACCGCATCCTTCTCTTAAAGCCCCAGACCTTCATGAACGACAGTGGCGATGCCGTTCAGCAGGCGCTGAAATTCTACAAGCTCGACCTCGACGCGTTAACGGTCTTTCACGACGAGCTCGACCTCGCACCGTTCAAGGTGAAGGTTCGTGTCGGCGGTGGTTTGGCCGGGCATAACGGCCTGCGGTCCATCGACGCGGTGTTCGGGCCGGAGTTTCGCCGCGTCCGCATCGGCATCGGCCATCCGGGGCCCGGACGTAAGGATCTCGTTACTCCCCATGTTCTCGGCAATTACTCCAAGGCTGAGATGGAGCCTTTATCCGACATGCTTGCCGCGATCGCAGGCGAGGCCGACTGGCTCGCCGATGGCGACGAGGCGCGATTCATGAGCGAAGTCGCGCTCAGGATGCAGCAGGATTAGAAGGATCAGGCGGATCAACACCAAGCCGCTTGGCCGTTGCCGCCACCATTTTCTGGAATCGCGGACTTGACCGCAGGCAGTCGAGATCGGGATCGATCAGCACGTTGCGATAGAGGGATATGGTGATGTGCTCCATCACAGGCTCGAGCAAGTCCATCGCCCCCTCGAGGTCGTTGAGGTGCAGCGCGACCACGCAGGCGAAATTGTACCGCATGTTGCTGTTGTCGGGGTCGATCAGAAGCGCGCGCTCGATCCATTCCTTGGCGCGTTCGACCTGGCCGAGGATGGCAAGGCCGCCCGCGCCCATGCCAAGTGCCGCGGCATTGCTCGGATCCTCTGCAATCACCCTTTCGGATTGCACGACCATGTTCTCGGCCGCGTGCTTGAGACCTTCGTGGTTGCCAAGCGCCTCATAGGCGGACGCTAACATGCCCCACGCGTGAAAGTCCGTTTCGATGACCGTCACGGCCTTATGGAAATGTACCGCCGCCTCCTCCAGCCGCCGTTGTCGATAGAGGATCCGCGCGGCCTCGCGGTTGACCTCCCAGGAATCCGGGTCGAGCTCCAATGCCGTTTCGATTTCCTTGTCCGCTTGTTCGACCTGCCCGTTCTCAAAGAGATGACGAGCGATCACGCAATGCGCTTCCGCGATCGTCGGATCGAGCGCCAAGGCACGCTTGGCTTCCGCCAGTCCATCATCTTTTTCCTGACCGAATGAGTAGCAGAGATTGGCCTGCGCGATTGCGATCAGCGCCCAGGCCTTCCCGTAATCAGGATCGATCTCGACGGCTCGGCGGCAAATTCGAATGACCCGCTCTTCGCGGCTGATGTCGCCATAATTGCCGTTTACCCAGTAATTGCGGGCCATGAGATAGAGGTTGTAGGCATCCGCGCTAATCGTCCCGCGCTGTTCGAGCGCTTTCTTCTCTTCGGGCAGCAGCTTGACCCTCAGCGCTTCGACGATCGCCTTCGAAATATCGTCCTGAATCGCGAAAATGTCCGTCAGATCACGGTCGTAGCGCTCGGCCCAGACATGGCCGCCGCTCGCCCCGTCGATCAGCTGCGCGGTGACGCGTACGCGTCCCCCCGCTTTGCGTACGCTGCCTTCGAGCACATGACTGACGCCCAGCTTTTTCGCGATGTCGGATATGTCGGTCGCGTGTCCCTTGAACTGGAACGCGGTGTTGCGGGCGATGACCTCCAGCGCCGAGATCTTCGAGAGGTCTGTCGTGATGTCTTCGCTGATGCCGTCGCTGAAATATTCTTGCTCGGCGTCGCCGCTCATATTCTCGAACGGAAGCACGCAGACGGAGACGGCGCGCCGGCGCGGCTTTGCGCTGGCAGCAACGCCTTCGCTCCCAACCAGAGTTCCCACGCTTGCCAATAGCTTGCGCCAACCTTCGGACTTCGACGGGTCCTCGCTTCCCCTCAGGTCCGCGCATTGGATTTGATTGAACGGGAGTGGCGGGATCGTTCCATCGAGGCTGGCCTGGATCAGCGTGCCGCGATTTCGCGCGGTATCGGCTTCGGCCCGGACCCATTGCGACCTGGCGGCATGCTCCGACCAGAGCGCGACGACCGCCTCCGCAGAATTCAATCGCTCTTCGATGACCTCGGCATATGTTCGATGAGCCGGCAGCTCGTCGTCCCGCCACGCACGATAGCCTTGAGCGCGCAAGGCCTCGGCCAGTTTCCTGGCCTGCGCTTCGTCCTCGCGCGCATAGGACACGAACACGTCCGCCATCCAATGCCCCCTCCCCCTTCGATATCAGGAGTTTGGCGGCAAGTCATGGGAAGCGCCCTAGAGGTCCTCGTCCAAGCCGATCGCGAGGTCGCGCTTCGGCAGCAGCGTGACTCTAAATTCTCAGGCGGGCTTTCGCGTCGGCTAACATTTCCTGGAATCTTGGATCACTTCGAATCTCATCGAGATCCGGATCATTTTCCGCCAGGTACACCTGATACTGAGTAGCCCTTGCCATGAACGGCCCAAGATATTCGATCGCCAAATCGGCATCGCTAAGGTTTTGCGCCGCAGCGCAAGCCAGGTTGTACCTTTGAACGATGTTGTCGGGATCGATGAGGATAGCTTGGCGCATCCAGTCCCTGGCTCGCTCTTCCTCCCCCAAATGTAT
>Ga0207679_10002546_pt1 | contig 11236 bp, 10 predicted proteins | sample KBSC73metaG_FD_184320 | JGI IMG/M metagenome (GOLD analysis project Ga0207679, IMG submission 184320) | Corn rhizosphere microbial communities from Kellogg Biological Station, Michigan, USA - KBS C7-3 metaG (SPAdes) (version 2) | ecosystem: Host-associated > Plants > Roots > Rhizosphere > Soil ...
TTGGCTTCCAGCGAGCAACGGGAATCGACAGCTTCAACGGAAGCGGCGACAAGGACGGTTACCGCAACCTCTCCGGGCGTCTGCGCGGCACATGGCGGCCAGCGGCGGATTTGGAGGTGGGCCTCTCGGGCCTGGCGTTGACCGGCCGAAGCGAGTTCGACGGCTTCGATCCGATGACCTTCGCTCACACCGACACGCTCGACAGCAGCCGCAATCGCCTGGCGGCCGGCAGACTGTGGGCGAAAGCCGGCAGTGACGTCACGCCGTGGCGCGCGCAAGTCGCAGGTTCCCTGCTCGATTCCTCAAACAGAAATTATCTCGCCGATATGCTGCAGAACCGGACGCGCGGCACTCGGAGCAATTTGTCGGCGCAGGTCGAGCGGCGGTTCGCGACGGGTGCGGTCGACCACCGGCTGATCGCCGCCGCTGATCTGGAACGCGAAACCTTCCATGCCAGGGATACGATCTACGGCGGCTTTTCTAATCAGGATCGCAGCCGCAGCCATGCCGCGCTGACGTTCGAATGGCGCGGCGAAGCCAAGGCAGTGACCGGCGACATCGCCGTGCGGCGCGACATGTTCAACCGCTTCAAGGACGCGACCAGCGTTCGCGCGTCGGTCCTCGTCCGCCTCGGCGGCAATTTCGCCGTGGCTGGGGCCTATGGCGAGGGGATTGCCCAGCCGACCTTCTTCGATCTCTACGGCTTCTTCCCCAACAATTTCCTCGGGAATCCGTCCCTCAAGCCCGAGAGCTCGCGCGGATACGAGCTATCGCTGCGCTACCGCCGCGGACCCATCGAAGCCTCGGTGACCGGCTTTAGTCAGAAGCTGCACGGCGAGATTGTCGATGTGTTCGATTTCGGCACTGGACTGTTCAGCACGGCAAACCGGCACGAAGTCAGTCACCGCTCCGGTATAGAAGCGACCGTCGGCTGGCGGATCGGCGAGCAACTCCGGCTTTCGGCCAATTACGCCTATCTCCAGGCCACGCAGCCGGACGATTCAAGTCTGACCGAGGTGCACGAGCTGCGCCGGCCGAAGCACAGCGGCTCGGTCGCGCTCGATGGGACAAGCGGAGATTTCATCTATGGCGGCTCCGTCGCTTACGTCGGCAACCACTTCGACCAGCGCGACACCTTCCCGTTCGACCGGGTCACGCTGGCCTCCTATTGGCTGGCGGATGCTCGCGTGGCTTACGCGATCAAACCCGGCGTCGAGATATTCGGCCGCGTCACCAACGCGCTCAATCGGCGCTATCAGGACGTGTTTGGCTACCGCACCGAAAAACGCGGGATTTACGCCGGGATCAGGCTGGCGGATCGGCGATCATTGCCGTGAATTCGCACTCAGTGGCAATTTCGCCGTCGAGCAGCGCGCGTCCGGCGAACTTGCAGACGCGCGGCCGCTTCTGGATGAATTCGACCTCGAGCCGGAGCAGCACCCCGGGCTCCACGGGCTTCCTGAACTTCACGCCGTCGATCGACATGAAATAGACAAGCTTGCCCGACCCGGCGAGGCCGAGGCTCTCGACCGCGAGTACGCCGGCGGCTTGCGCCAGCGCCTCGACCTGAAGCACTCCGGGCATGATCGGCCTTCCGGGGAAATGCCCCTGGAAGAATTGTTCGTTGATCGACACCGCCTTGATTGCGACGATGCCCTTGTCCGGATCGAGGCTTTCGACCCGGTCGACCAGCAGCATTGGGTAGCGGTGCGGCAGCGCCGCCATCACCCGCTTGATATCGAGCGGACCGATGGCGGCGCTGGCCGGCTGGTCGTTCATTTGCCCCTTAGCGGCCCTGCGGCTGGGTCTGCGGCCTCGCGGCCTGCGCGGGCGCCGTGGTGGCGACGGTCGGCAGCGCGGTGTTCAGCGCGGTGAGCACGTCGTTGGTCACGTCAAGCGTGGCGCCGCTTGCCAGGGTCTGGCCAATCTCGACCATGACGTTCGCGCCGCGGCGCTGCATCACCTGGCTGTAGATCGGCCCCAGCTTGTCCGCGACCTGCTTTTGCACATACTGCTGGTTGGCCTGGATTTGCTGCTGCTGGCGCTGCAGCTCCTGCGCTGCCTGGTTGCGCTTGGTTTCCCAGGTCTGGGCGCGGGTCTTGAGGGCGGCGTCCGGCTCCTTGCCATTAAGGGCGTCAAGCGCAGCCTGAATCGCCTTGCCTTCGGTCTCCAGCGGCCCAACCAGCGCCTTTTGGCGGTTCTGCAAGCCGGTGACCTGGCTGCGCAGTGCCGCCGACGCCGTCTTGCAGGCGTTGCACTGGCTGGTGACCTTTTCGAGATCCACAACGGCAACAACGGCTGCCGGGATTGCTTGGGCGTGAACCGCCGACGGCAGGACCGCCGAAACGATTAGCGAAGCGGAAATGAGCAGTCTTTTCATCAGAATTGAGTTCCCACGTTAAAAGAGAAGAGCTTGGTGTCGTCGCCCCGTTGGTGGAGCAGCGCTTTCGCAATATCGAGGCGCAGGGGGCCGAACGGCGAGACCCAGTTGACCCCGACTCCGACCGACAGCCGCGGCTTTGCCGAATTGCCCAGGAAAAATTCCCTGAAACCGGGCGACGAGGCAAAGTCGGCCGGCGTGTGAGGAGCACCGGCATCGTCCACACTGCAATTCGACACCGGGCTGGTGAAAGTGATCAGATTGGTTGTGTTGGTGGCGGTCGGCGAACAGATAAATTTGATATCCAGCAGCGACGGCTGCCTGACGTTCCACAGCGAGCCGACGTCGATGAAAGCGGATGGCCGGAGACCCAGGCTCTTGAGCCCTGAGCTGACCGGGAATTCGAGCTCGAGCCGCCCCATGTAATAGGCGCGGCCCCCAAGCGCGTCGGTGATACGTGCTTCGTCGTGGTTGAGCGTCCCGTCGCTATTGTACGGGATGCGCTGAATGCGCGGACCGATGCCGCGGATGTCGAACCCGCGAAGACCGGGGTCGAAAAAGCGATCCGTAATCCGCACCGCGTCCGATTCGGATCCCGCGGGGGCCTTCCGAAGCGGATGGATATAGCCGCCTTCGCCATGTGCGGATACGATCCAGCCGCCGCCGAGATTGTGGTATTTGGTCGCATCGATCCTTGAACGGAGGTATCTGACGTCGCCGCCCAGGCCGGCAAAATCCTCCGACAGGGTCAGCCGCTGACCGCGGGTGGGACGAATGCCGTCGGTATCGTCGTAGATTGTCGAGATGCCGATGAGAGAGGTGAGCTTCGTACCGATTTCGTCACACAGATAACGCCCGGCCTTGATCGGATCGCACTTCGCCAGCAGCGGACCGGTCCCGTCCGGGTCGGTATAGAAGCTCGCTTTGTCCAGCGAGATCTTGTCGTTGCTGAGCGTGTAGCGGCCTCCAAAGCTCCAATATTCGGTGATCGGAAAACCCATCCGGATCGCGCCGCCGGTGCTGGTTTGCGAATAGGTCGTGTTGCGATTGTTGCCGACGTAGTTGAAGCTGCGATAATCGCGGCGGAACACGTTCGCGCCAAGCAGGATCGACTTGTCGAGAAAATAGGGATCGACCAATCCCAGTTCGACCGACTTCGAATAGACTGACCAGTTGACCGAGGCGTTGAGCGCCTGGCCCTTGCCCATGAAATTGTTCTGACTGACCGCAAGCTGCACGACAAAACGCTCGAGGCTCGAATAGCCGCCCGACAGCGACAGCTGGCCCGTTGGCTTCTCCTCGACATTTGCGGTCAGGACCACGCGGTCAGGCGCGGAGCCTTCGCTTTGCTTGACCTCGAACTTCTCCTGAAAGAAGCCGAGACTCTGGATGCGGTCCTGGCTGCGCTTGACCTTGAGCGCGTTGAACGCGTCGCCTTCGTTAAGGCGGAACTCGCGCCGGATCACCTTGTCGCGGGTGGTGGTGTTGCCGGTGACGTCAATCCGTTCGACATAGACGCGCGGCGTCGGGGCGACGCGGATCGTCAGGTTCATCACGCGCTTTTCCGCGTCCCGGTTGTAGGCGGGATTGATGTCCGCGAAGGCGTAACCGAGGTTTCCAGCAGCCTCGTTCAGGTTGGTGACGGCGTCTTCGACCTGTTTCGCGTCGAACCATCCGCCGGGCTTGATCTTTGCAACCTGAAGGACCTGGGCGTTGGGAAAGTCGCGCAGGGCGCTGTCAGCCTCGACAGTGCCGAACCGGTAGCGCGGTCCTTCGTCAACGACGTAGGTGATGACGAAGTCCCGCCGATCCGGCGTCAGCTCGGCCAGCGCCTGCACCACGCGGAAATCGGCATAGCCTTCAGTCAGGTAAAAAGCGCGCAGCTTCTGCTGGTCAGCCGCCAGCCGGTCAGGGTCGTAGGTATCGTTCGACTTGAGGAACCCGAGCAGACCGCCGGTCTGCCGGGTGTACATTTCCTTGCGCAGCCGCTCGTCGGAATAGTGCGTGTTGCCGAGGATATTGATCGCCCGGACCTTGGCGAGATCGCCCTCGTAAATCTCGAACACCACGTCGACGCGGTTCTGGTCGAGCTGAACGATCTTGGGATCGACGCGGGCGGCGAACCGGCCCTGGCGCCGGTACAGCTCGAGGATTCGGTCGACGTCGGCGCGGACTGCGCTGCGCGTGAAGATCTGCCGCGGCGCGAGTTTGATCTCGGGCGTGATCTTGTCGTCCTTGAGACGCTTGTTGCCCTCCAGGATGATGCGGTTGATGACCGGGTTCTCGCGGACCGCAATCACCAGGTTGCCAGTGTCAGCGCCGGCGATCGTGACGTCGGCGAACAGCTGGGTCGCGTAGAGATCCTTCAGCGCCTGGTCGAGCGACTGGGCAGTATAGGTCTGGCCCGGCGATAGGTTCGCGTAGGCGCGGATGGTTTCGGGCTCGAGGCGCTGGTTGCCGCGGACGGCGATGGAGCGGATGATGCGCTCGGCGGGCGGCGGCGCCGGGACAGCCGCTTCCGGGGGTTGGCCTGCGGGTCCCGGCGCGGGGGTGGCGGGCGCAGGCTGTGGCGCGGTAGCCGCAGGCGCCGGCTGGGGTTGCGGAGCATCTTGCGCGAGCAACGGCGCGGCGGACCCGCCGAGCACCGTTCCCACCAGAAACAAAGCGCCGGCGCGCCGGCTAAAGCTCTTTGACCTTGAAATCACGCGTTCCCGCCTTGTGTGCCATTGGTGCGAGCGGCGCGCTTCGCCGCAAAGCCCCGGTTGCTGCCCTGCCCCAAGCCTTCTAGCCAATCAAGCGCTGTAGCCGGTCCCACAGGCCAAGCGAGCCCAAATCGTTGAGTGTCGTGAAGACGACCAGCGCGAGGATCACCGCGAGCCCACCGCGGAACGCCCATTCGAGCGCCCTGGCGCTGAGCGGGCGGCGCCGGACTGCCTCCACGCCATAGAAAAACAGATGCCCTCCATCCAGCATCGGGACTGGCAAGAGGTTGATGAATCCGAGATTAATTGAGAACAAGGCGAGCAGCTGGACGAAGGGCAATGCGCCGAGCGACGCCTGTTGTCCGGCGATCTGTGCGATCTTGATCGGCCCGCCGACATCCTCGGTGCCGCGGCGGCCGGTGACGATCTGCCACAGACCGTCCATCATGCCCCGCGTCACCTTCAGCGTGTAGACCGTGGCGGCGGGCAGCAATTCGGTAGCGGAAGGCTGAGCATAGGTCCGCTCGCCACCGAGGATTCCGATGCGGCCGACATGAAACGTCTGTCCGAACCGGTCCCGCTCCACCGCCGAACTGATGGCGAGCGGAACCCGGCGGGTGGTTCCATCCCGCGCGATGACGGCGCTGGTTTTTTCGCCGGGCCGAAGCAGCACGATGTTCGAAATATCCTCGAAGCTTGGCGTTTCGCGATCGCCGATCATCAAAATCCGGTCGCCCGGCTGGATCCCCGCTCGCTGCGCGGGGCTGCCCTGCTGGACCTGGACCACGACGTTGTTCGTACGCGGCATCCCGACGGTAGCGAAGAACGCCGCGAAGATCAGGATCGCCAGCACGAAATTGGCCGCCGGTCCCGCGAGCACAACCAGGAAGCGCTGCCATACGGGCCGCAGCTGGAAGGCCCGATCGCGCAGATGCGCGGGGATGCTCTCCAGCTCGGCCGGATTGCTCGCCGGGCTCATGTCGCCAACAAACTTCACGTAGCCCCCGAGCGGAAGCCAGGCGACCTTCCAGCGCGTCCCCTGCCGGTCGGTCCATCCGAGAATCTCGCGGCCGAAGCCGATCGAGAAGGTCTCGGCGGGAATCCCGAACAGGCGCGCGACCAGATAGTGGCCAAGCTCATGGAAAAATACGAGCGGACCGAGCGCGCAAACGAACGCCAGCAGGGTCATCCAGAGAGGCGGACTGGGGAGCATATTCAGGGACAGCTTGCCTTCATCATGGCGCAGGTACGCGCCCGCGTCACGCGGTCGATTTCAAGCACATCGCCGATCGAGCGCGGCGCGTCGAATCTCGCGTCATCGATGGCTTCGCCGACGAGGCGTGCAATATCCGCAAAGCGGATCTCGCCGGCAAGGAAGCTTGCGACTGCGACTTCATTGGCCGCGTTCAGCACGATCGGCGCCGCACCGCCGGCCTCGAGCGCGTTTCGCGCGAGCCCCAGCGCTGGGAACCGCTGCAAGTCAGGGGCTTCGAAGTCGAGACGCGCAATCGATGCGAGATCGAGCCGCTGCGCGGGCGTCGCCATACGCTCGGGCCAGGCGAGCGCGAACGCGATCGGAATCCGCATGTCGGGACTGCCGAGCTGCGCGAGCACCGAACCGTCGATGAACTCGACCATCGAATGGATGACCGATTGGGGGTGGATGACGACGTCGAGGCGGCCCGATTGCAGGCCGAACAGATAATGCGCCTCGATCAGCTCCAGGCCTTTGTTCATCAGGGTCGCCGAATCGACCGAGATCTTTGCGCCCATGGACCAGTTGGGGTGCGCGATCGCCTGAGCCGGCGTGGCGGACGCAATCGTTTCCGCGGACGCTGTCCGGAACGGGCCGCCGCTCGCGGTCAGGATAATTCTTGAAATGTCATCTTTGCTGCTGCCTGCAAGGCACTGGAAAATTGCATTATGCTCGCTGTCGACGGGAAGTAGTGTCGAGCCGCTGGCGGCTGCCGCATTGGTCATCAGCGCACCGGCAGTGACCAGCGCCTCCTTGTTGGCGAGAGCGACCGTGCGGCCTGCTTGGACCGCGGCCATGACCGGACCCAGACCCGCGCAACCGACAATGGCCGCGATGACCAGGTCCGACTCACCGGTCGCTGCCTCGACCAGTGCGGCCGCTCCGGCGGCCGCCCGGCAATCCGTGCCAGCGAGCCTCGACTGGAGGTCCTTGAACCTCGCCTCGTCGGCAATGACGGCCAGCTTCGCGCGGGTCCGGCGCGCGATGTCCGCCAGGGCTTCGACGTTGGTCGCGGCGGTGACGGCCGTGACCTCGAATCTTTGCGGGTCGCGCTCGATCAGATCAAGCGTCGATTTGCCGATCGAGCCGGTCGCTCCAAGAATGGCGATCCTGCGGGTCACGTCAGCCCCATTAGCTGGGCTGCGGCCGTGAGCACAGCCACGGGCACGAGCCCGTCGAGCCGGTCGAGGATGCCGCCGTGGCCGGGCAGCCACGTTCCGCTGTCCTTGAACCCGGCTCGTCGTTTCATGCCGCTTTCGAATAGGTCGCCGGCTTGGGCGGCAATCGCCAGCACAGGCGCCAGCGCCAGCAAGACAAGGCCGAGACCGGTCGCAACGGCCCACGCTCCGCCGCACACCATCGCGGCGACGATCCCGCCAATCAGGCCTTCAACGGTCTTGTTCGGGCTGATAGTCGGCGCGAGTTTCCGTTTTCCGAAGCTGCGGCCGGCGACATAGGCGCCGATGTCGGTTGCCCAGGTCACGATGAAAACCCAGACGAGCAGGCTCAAGCCACGCTCGTCGCTGGGCAACTCGGGGGGCGTCCGCTCGCGGATCCACAGAAGCGCCAGGGCAGGCAGCAATGCATAGAAGAACCCGCCGATATACCAGGTGACGCCCCACCCTTTCACGATGCGGGACCACTCGTAGAACATCAGCGTAGCAATCGCCGCGATCAACAGCGCCAGAACATTGCCGCCCTGTACCGCAGCGAGCAACGCCGCCGCGATGAGGAGGATGCCGGTCATGGTGCGGATCGCGAGTTCGCTCACCGGCCACCAAAGCGGCGGTCGCGCGCGGCGAAGGTTTCGAGTGCGCCGGCAAATGCCTGCTCGTCGAAGTCGGGCCACAGCACGTCGAGGAACAGCAACTCCGCGTAAGCCGCCTGCCATAGCAGGAAGTTGGAGAGCCGGACCTCGCCCGACGTGCGGATGAGCAGGTCCAGCTCCGGCAAATCGCGGGTTTGCAACTCGGCCGAGAGTTCGGTCTCCCCGATTGTCGCGGGATCGATTTCGGCGGCAACGGCTTTGACCGCAAGCCGGCGCGCGGCGGCTGCGATCTCCGCACGCGAGCCGTAATTGAGGGCGATAACCAATGTCAGGCGGGTGTTGTCGGCCGTGCGCTGGACCGCCTTTTCAAGCCGCTCGACCAGCTCGGCGCCGAATGCGGAATAATCGCCGATCAGCTTGAGCCGGACCCGTTCCTTCTCCAGCGTCTTGAGCTCGCGTTCGAGGTAGAAGCGCATCAAGGCCGTGAGGTCGGAAATTTCCTCCTCGCTGCGTCGCCAGTTTTCCGAGGAAAAGGCGTAAAGGGTCAACACCTCGACGCCATGATCGGCGGCCGCCTGGAGCGCTCGGCGGACGGCTTCCGCTCCCGCGCGATGGCCTGCAACGCGGGGCAGACCGCGCTGCTTGGCCCAGCGCCCGTTGCCATCCATGATGATTGCGACGTGGCGCGGGGCTTTTCCGCGCCCGCCCAGTCCCTTTGCGCCCCCAGGGGCGACAGCGGGCCTCACTTGCCGAGGATTTCCTTTTCCTTGGTTGCCGCCGCCTCGTCGATCTCCTTGATCGTATCGTCGGTCAGCTTTTGCACTTCATGCTCGAGCCGCTTGCGCTCGTCCTCGCTGATCTCGTGCTTCTTTTCGTCGATCTTCAAGTGATCCATGCCGTCGCGGCGGACGTTGCGCACCGCGATGCGGGCCTTCTCGGCATATTGGCCGACGAGCTTGGCGAGCTCCTTGCGCCGCTCCTCAGTCAGCTCCGGGATCGGCAAGCGGATGACCTGTCCGTCGGTGATCGGGTTGAGCCCGAGGCCGGCGGAGCGGATCGCCTTCTCCACTGGCTGCACGTTCGAGCGGTCCCACACCTGGACCGACAGCATCCGTGCCTCCGGCGTCGAGACCGTCGCCACCTGGTTCAAGGGCATGTTGGAGCCATAGACCTCGACATTGACGGGATCGAGCAATGCGGTCGACGCGCGGCCGGTACGCAGGCCCGCGAGGTCGTGCTTCAACGCCTCGACCGCGCCGTGCATCCGGCGCCTGAGATCGGCGGTACTGACGGTGGTGGTCATGATTGCTCTCCGTTCTGCACGACGGTGGCGGTTCCCCTGCCCGCAAGCACCTCGGCGAGGTTGCCGGACTGGCGGATGTTGAACACGACGATCGGAATATTGTTGTCGCGGCAAAGGGCGACCGCGGCGGCGTCCATCACCTTGAGGTCGTCGCTCAAGACCTTGCCAAAACTGACTGTTTCGTAACGCTTTGCGTCGGAAACCTTCTTGGGATCGGCGGTGTAGATACCGTCCACGCTAGTGCCCTTGAACAACGCGTCGCAGCTCATCTCCGCGGCACGCAGGGCTGCGGCTGTGTCCGTCGTGAAGAACGGATTACCAGTGCCCGCGGCGAACAGGACAATACGGCCCTTCTCGAGGTGTCGGAGCGCGCGGCGGCGAATGTAGGGTTCCGAGACGCTCGCCATCGGGATCGCCGAGAGCACGCGCGTGTCGACGCCGAGCTTCTCCAGGGCGTTCTGCAGCGCCAGCGCGTTCATCACCGTCGCGAGCATTCCCATGTAATCGGCCGTCGCGCGATCGAAGCCTTTCGCAGCCGCGGCCATCCCCCGGAAGATGTTCCCGCCGCCGACCACCAGGCACAGTTCGTGGCCCTGTGCCTTCGCAGCGGCGATCTCGCCGGCGAGGCCCGCAACCGCTTCGGGGTCGATGCCGAACTGGCCCTGCCCCATCAGCGCCTCGCCCGACAGCTTGAGCAGGATCCGGTTGAAACGCGGTCGGGTCATTCGGCTGTTAAATCCCCAGATGCAGCAAAGGCGGCCCAGCCTTTATGGCCCGGCCGCCCCGTTGCCAACTGCCCGCAGCAGTTGCGGTGTTAAGCGACCGGCTCGGCCCGGCTCGTGCCCGCGGCGGCGGCGACCTCGGCGGCGAAGTCTTCCTGCTTCTTCTCGATGCCTTCGCCGAGCTGGAAGCGGACGAAGCCCTTGAGATCGATGCCGGTGCTGCTTTCCTTGGCGGCGGCCGCGACGACCTCGGCAACCGGGGTCTTGTTGTCCATCACGAACAGCTGCGTGAGCAAGGCATTCTCCTTGCGAAATTTCGCGAGGCCGCCCTCGACCATCTTCTCGACGATGTTCTGCGGCTTACCGCTTTCCTTCGCTTTTTCCGACGCGATCGAACGTTCGCGCTCGACCAGTGCCGGGTCGAGCGATTCGGCGTCGAGCGCAAGCGGATGCGCCGCTGCGACATGCATCGCGATCTGCTTGCCGAGCTGGATCAGGGTTTCAGCGGGTGCGGCGCTCTCCAGCGCTACCAGGACCCCGATCCTGCCCAGGCCCGGCGCAACCTGGTTGTGGACGTATGAAACGAGCGCGCCCTCACCCACCTCAAGCACCGCCGCCCGGCGGAGCGACTGGTTCTCACCGATCTTGGCGATGTTGTCGGTCAGCTTCTCGCTGACCGTGCCGCCTTCCGGATACTGGGCGGCGCCCAAAACCTCGACGTCAGTCCCGTGCTGCAAAACGAGCTTTGCGACATTGCGGACGAAATCCTGGAAGATCTCGTTCTTGGCGACGAAATCCGTCTCCGAATTGACTTCGACGACCGCGCCGTGGTTGCCCTCGACGACAACTCCGACGAGCCCTTCAGAAGCCGTGCGGCCAGCCTTCTTGGCGGCGGCCGACAAACCCTTGGCGCGCAGCCAGTCAATCGCGGCTTCCATGTCGCCATTGGTTTCGGCGAGCGCCTTCTTGCAGTCCATCATGCCGGCGCCGGTGCGCTCGCGCAGTTCCTTGACATTCGCGGCCGTGATTTCAGCCATTGTTATTTTCCTCTTCAGTTCTCCAGCGAAGGCCGGAGTCCAGCTAACAGAAAAGCGGGGGCCCCGGAC
>Ga0207679_10002548_pt1 | contig 11235 bp, 5 predicted proteins | sample KBSC73metaG_FD_184320 | JGI IMG/M metagenome (GOLD analysis project Ga0207679, IMG submission 184320) | Corn rhizosphere microbial communities from Kellogg Biological Station, Michigan, USA - KBS C7-3 metaG (SPAdes) (version 2) | ecosystem: Host-associated > Plants > Roots > Rhizosphere > Soil ...
GTGCGACAGGAAGGCGAGCGCAGCGAAGCCGCAGATCAAGCCACACGCGAGCCCGGCTCCGCCGGGCGACCCGTGGCTCCCCCTCGGGGGGACCGGCGCGCCAGCGCCGTAGGGGGCCCAATCCCCCAAGCCACCCGCGAGGCCGGCTCTGCCGGCCGACCCGGGGTCGCCCCTTGGGGGCAGGAGCGAAGCGACTGGGGGGCCCTATTTCATCCAGAGGCGAGCGTTCCCGAACATGCGCGACCACGGGCTCGCCTCGCTGCGATCGCCGCTCGTCCAGCTCATCTGCACGTTGCGGAACACCCGCTCGGGGTGGGGCATCAGGGCGGTGAAGCGGCCGTCGGCGGTGGTCACGGCCGTGAGGCCGCCCGGGCTGCCGTTCGGGTTGAACGGATAGGTTTCGGTGGGCGCGCCGTGGTGGTCGACGTACCGCATCGCGCGATGCACTTTGGCAGCATCACCACGCTGGGAGAAGTCGGCATACCCTTCGCCATGGGCCACCGCGATGGGCAGGCGGCTGCCGGCCATGCCCGTGAAGAACACGGACGGGCTGTCCAGCACCTCGACCAGCGCCAGGCGTGCCTCGAACTGCTCGCTGCGGTTGCGTGTGAACTTGGGCCAGTGCTCGGCCCCCGGGATGATGGGCGACAGGGCGGCCATCATCTGGCAACCATTGCACACCCCCAGCGCCAGCGTGTCCTGGCGCTTGAAGAACGCCTCGAACTGTTCGGCAAGCGCCGGGTTGAACATCACCGAGCGGGCCCAGCCCTCGCCGGCACCGAGCGTGTCGCCATAGCTGAAGCCGCCGCACGCAACGAACCCGCGGAATTGAGAGAGCACCGCGCGGCCGGATTGCAGGTCGCTCATGTGCACATCGAAGGTGTCGAAGCCCGCCTGGGAGAGCGCATAGCTCATTTCGACATGGCTGTTGACGCCTTGCTCGCGCAGGATCGCCATCTTGGGCCGGGCGGTGTGGATGTACGGGGCAGCGACCTGGTCCTTCGGATCGAACGTGAGGTGCACATGCAGGCCGGGGTCATCCGGACGGCCGGCGGCCGCATGCTCTTCATCGGCACAGGCCGGGTTGTCGCGCAGGCGGGCGATGCGCCAGCTGACGTCGTCCCAGGCCTGGTGCAGGTCGACCAGCGGGGCCGAGAACACCGGTTTGGTGTCGCGCCACACTTCGACGACGCCGTGGTCGTTCGTCTTGCCGATCATGTGGCTGTGCTTGCTCAGGCCGTGCTCGCGCAGCGTCTGCATGACTTCGTTGCGCACCGCCGTGGGCACCTGGATCACCACGCCGAGTTCCTCATTGAACAAGGCCCGCAGCGTCAGTTCCTCGCGCCGTGCGGCCACCTGGCCGGCCCAGTTCTTGGAATCGCCGAATTCGGCGCGGCTGTCGCTGATGCCGTCACCCTCGGTGATGAGCATGTCGACGTTCAGGCTCAGGCCGAGGTGGCCGGCAAATGCCATTTCGCAGACGGCCGCCCAGAGGCCGCCATCGCTGCGGTCATGGTAGGCGAGCACGCGACCCTGCGCACGCAGCGCGTTGATGGCCGACACGAGCGACTTCAGCAGCGCCGGATCGTCCACATCGGGAACACGGTCGCCGAATTGGTCGAGCACCTGCGCGAGCATGGAGCCGCCCAGGCGGTTCTGGCCCTGGCCCAGGTCGATCAGCACGAGGGTGGTGTCGCCAGGCTGCAACTGCGGGGTCAGCGTGGGGCGCACGTCCGAAAGTGTGGCAAACGCCGAAACGATCAGGCTCACCGGAGCCGTCACCTGGCGGGCGCCCTGCCGGTCGTTCCATCGGGTGCGCATCGACAGGCTGTCCTTGCCCACCGGGACGCTGATGCCCAGGGCCGGGCACAGCTCCATGCCGACGGCCTTGACGGTCTCGTAGAGCGCAGCGTCCTCGCCGGGCTCGCCGCAAGCGGCCATCCAGTTGCAGCTGAGCTTGACACGCGGCAGGTCGATGGGGGCGGCCAGCAGATTGGTGATGGCCTCGGCCACGGCCATGCGGCCGGATGCTGGCGCATCGAGCGATGCGAGCGGCGTGCGCTCGCCCATGCTCATCGCCTCACCCTGGAAACCCGCGTAGTCGGCCAGGGTGACCGCGCAATCGGCCACGGGCACTTGCCACGGCCCCACCATCTGGTCGCGGCTGTTGAGGCCGCCCACGGTGCGGTCCCCGATGGAAATCAGGAAGCGCTTGCTGGCCACCGTGGGGTGACGCAGCACATCGAACGCCACCTGTTGGAGCGACACACCGGTGAGGTCCACCGGAGCGAAACGGCGCTCGACCCGCGTCACGTCGCGGTGCATCTTGGGCGGCTTGCCGAGCAGCACATCCATCGGCATCTTGATGGCCTGCTCGCCGCCCGGGCCGTCTTCGAGCACCAGCTCCTTCTCGGCGGTGACGACACCGACCACCGCGAATGGGCAGCGCTCGCGTTCACAGAAGGCCTGGAACACAGGCAGCGCCTCCGGCGAAATTGCCATCACGTAGCGTTCCTGGCTCTCGTTGCACCAGATTTCCTTCGGCGCGAGACCCGATTCCTCGAGCGGCACTTTGCGCAAATCGAAACGCGCACCGAGCGAGGCGCCATCCACGAGTTCCGGGAAGGCGTTGGAGATCCCACCTGCGCCCACGTCATGGATGGCCAGGATGGGGTTGGCCTCGCCGAGGGACCAGCAGTGGTTGATGACCTCCTGCGCGCGGCGCTGGATTTCCGGATTGCCGCGCTGGACCGAATCGAAATCCAGTTCCGCGGCATTGGCGCCGGCAGCCATCGAACTCGCGGCGCTGCCGCCCATTCCGATGCGCATGCCAGGGCCGCCCAGCTGGATCAGCAAGGTGCCTGCCGGGAACTGCATCTTGTGGGTCTGCGATGCGGAAATCTGCCCCAGGCCCCCGGCGATCATGATGGGCTTGTGGTATCCGCGGCGGATGGCCTGCTCGCCCTCGCCCACCGTCTGCTCGTACACGCGGAAGTAGCCACCCAGGTTGGAACGGCCGAATTCGTTGTTGAACGCCGCTCCGCCGAGCGGGCCATCGATCATGATCTGCAGCGGGCTGGCGATGTGATCGGGCTTGCCGTAGGGGTTGCGCTCCCAGGGCTCGTCGGTTCCCGGAATGTGCAGGTTCGAGACGCTGAAGCCGGTGAGGCCCGACTTGGGCCGTGAACCGCGCCCGGTGCTGCCTTCGTCGCGGATTTCACCGCCGGCGCCGGTGGATGCGCCCGGGAAAGGCGAAATGGCCGTCGGGTGGTTGTGCGTTTCCACCTTCATGAGCACGTGCACGGTGTCCTCGCGCGGCCCGTACTGCTGGGCATCGCCCTGGGGCAGCCAGCGCTCGATGGTGCCGCCTTCCATCACCGATGCGTTGTCGCTGTAGGCGACGACGGTGTGCTGGGGCGCCAGCTGGTGCGTGTTGCGGATCATCTGGAACAGCGAGTGTTCCTGCGCCTGGCCGTCGATCGTGAACTTCGCGTTGAAGATCTTGTGGCGGCAGTGTTCGCTGTTGGCCTGCGCGAACATCATCAGCTCCACGTCCGTGGGGTTGCGCTTGAGGCCGGTGAACGCATCCACGAGGTAATCGATTTCATCGTCGGACAAGGCCAGGCCGAAATCCTTGTTGGCAGCCACCAGCGCGGCGCGGCCAAGCGACAGCACGTCGACATGCGCCATCGGACGGGCGGCCTGTTCGTCGAACAGATGCGATGCGTCTTCGCGCTGCCACAGCACGCTTTCGGTCATGCGGTCGTGCAGCAGCGCAGCGGCGGCCTGCAGCTCTTCGGCCGTCAGCGGCTTGGTGCCGCCCAGCAGGCCCGATTTGAGCGTCAAGCGGAATTCGGTGACCCGTTCCACCCGCTTGATGGCAAGGCCGCAGTTGTGGGCGATGTCCGTGGCCTTGGACGCCCAGGGCGACACGGTGCCGAGCCGTGGGGACACGACGATCAGGGCACCGTCGCTCGGGCCGGCGTAGGCGTCGCCGTACCGCAGCAGCGCCTCCAGTGTGGCCACGGCCTGCGGCGCAAGCGGCGACTCGCTCCAGACCCAGTGCACATGCCGGGCGGCGACACCCGAGATGCGGGGGGAAACGGCCTGCAACCGGGGCAGCAGCGCCTGTGCGCGAAAGGCCGACAAGGCGTTGCCGCCTTCGAAGTGCAGGAGATGCTTGGAGGTAGAAGTCACGCTGGCGGGGAGGTTACGTGGGAAAAGCCGAACGCACCTGGTGGGTGCGGGCGGAGAATCGGAGATTTTACGGGGTCGATGAGATAATTCGCGCCATGAGCATCGTGATCAAAGACGCCGCCGGAATCGCCGGCATGCGCACGGCGTGCCGACTGGCCTCCGAAGTGCTGGACATGCTGACGCCGCACATTGTGCCGGGCATCACCACGCGCCAGATCGACCAGCTGGCGCACGACTACATGGTCAACGTGCAGGGCACCATCCCCGCCACGCTGAACTACCAGCCGCCAGGCCATCCGCCCTACCCGGCCTCGCTGTGCACCTCCGTCAACGAGGTGGTGTGCCACGGCATTCCGAACGACATCCCCCTCAAGCACGGCGACATCATCAACATCGACGTCACCACCATCAAGGATGGGTGGCACGGCGACAACAGCCGCATGTTCCTGGTCGGCAAGACGTCCATCGCGGCCTCCCGCCTGTGCAGCATCACCTACGAGGCGATGTGGAAGGGCATCGTGAAGGTCAAGCCGGGCGCGCGCCTGGGCGACATCGGCCATGCGATCCAGACCTTCGCCGAAAACGCCGGCTACTCCGTGGTGCGAGAGTTCTGCGGGCATGGCGTGGGCCAGAAGTTCCACGAAGAACCGCAGGTGCTGCACTACGGCAAGCCCGGTACGCTCGAAGAACTGGTGCCGGGCATGATCTTCACGATCGAGCCCATGATCAACATCGGCCGCAAGGACATCAAGGACGACCGCAAAGGCAACAAGCCTTACGACGGCTGGACCATCGTCACGAAGGACCGGTCGCTGTCTGCGCAGTGGGAACACACCGTGCTGGTCACCGAGACGGGCTACGAGGTGCTGACGTTGTCGGCCGGCAGCCCGCCGCCGCCCGATTTCGTGGCACCCCAGCACTCCGCCCCGGTGGCCGTGGCGGACTGACGCCCCATGTCGGCCGTGGCCGAAGCCAACCGCCCGCCCAACGGCGTTGCCGCGCTGCGCGCGCGTTTTCGCGAGGGCAAGGCGGAACTGCTGAAGGGCTTCGGCCAGTCCCGCCCCACAGCTGCAGCGGCATCCAAGCTGCTGCGAGCGCTGTGCCGCCACGTCGACCGCACGCTGATCGACCTGTGGGAACACGCCCTGATGCCGCCCGGCGCGGTGCTGGTGGCCGTGGGCGGCTACGGGCGAGGTGAGCTGTTCCCCTATTCGGATGTCGATGTGCTGGTGCTGTTGCCCCCTTGCGGTGCCAGCGGTGCCAACGACGCGCTGAAATCCTCCGTCGAAGGGTTCATCACCGCTTGCTGGGACATCGGCCTGGAGATCGGCTCCAGCGTGCGCACCGTGGATGAATGCGTGGCCGAGGCCATGGCGGACGTCACGGTGCAGACGGCGCTGCTGGAGGCCCGTTACCTCTGCGGTGCCAAGCGCCTCTACAACAGCTTTCACCGCGCCAACCGCGACGCGATGGACCCGAAGGCCTTCCTGCGCGCCAAGGTGCTGGAGATGCGCCAGCGCCACCAGAAGTACGAAGACACCCCGTACTCGCTGGAGCCCAATTGCAAGGAAAGCCCGGGCGGCCTGCGTGACCTGCAGGTGCTGGCGTGGGTGGCCCGTGCCGCGGGCCTTGGCAAGAACTGGAATGCGCTGGCCGCCAGGGGGCTCATCACCCCGTTCGAGGTCAAGCAACTGCAGCGCAATGAAGGCCTGCTGCGGCTCATCCGCGCCCGTCTGCACATCGTGGCGGGTCGCCGGGAAGACCGCCTGGTCTTCGACCTGCAAACCGCCGTGGCCGAGAGCTTCGGGTACCAGCCCACCCGCGGCCAACGGGTTTCCGAAGTGCTGATGCGCCGTTACTACTGGGCGGCCAAGGCGGTCACACAGCTCAACCAGATCCTCGTGCTCAACATCGAGGAGCGCGTCAACGGCTCAGCCGGCGCACCGATGCAACCCATCAATGAGCGCTTCCTCGACCGTGGCGGCATGCTCGAGGTGGCAAGCGACGACCTGTATGAACGCGAGCCGCACGCCATCCTGGAGACCTTCCTGGTGTTCCAGGAGACACCGGGGCTCGATGGCCTGTCGGCCCGCACGCTGCGCGCGCTGTACAACGCCCGGGAGGTGATGAACAGCGATTTCCGCCGCGACCCGCAGAACCATGCGATGTTCATGCGCATCCTGCAGGCACCGGAAGGCCACACGCACGCGTTTCGCCTGATGAACCAGACCAGCGTGCTCGGGCGCTACCTCTGGGTTTTCCGGCGCATCGTGGGGCAGATGCAGCACGACCTGTTCCACGTCTACACGGTGGACCAGCACATCCTGATGGTGCTGCGCAACGTGCGCCGCTTCTTCATTGCCGAGCATGCCCACGAATACCCGTTCTGCTCGCAACTGGCCGCGAGCTTCGACAAGCCGTGGCTCCTGTACATCGCCGCCCTCTTCCACGACGTGGCCAAAGGCCGAGGCGGCGACCACTCCGAACTCGGCGCCGCCGAGGTCCGCCGGTTCTGCCGCGATCACCGCATCGACAAGGAAGACACCTCGCTCGTCGAGTTCCTGGTGGCCGGGCACCTGACCATGTCCCGCATCGCCCAGAAGGAGGATTTGAGCGATCCCGAGGTCATCCACAACTTTGCCCGCCTGCTGGGCAGCGAACGGCGCCTGACCGCACTGTATCTGCTGACCGTGGCCGACATCCGCGGCACGAGCCCGAAGGTGTGGAATGCCTGGAAGGGCAAGCTGCTCGAAGATCTGTACCGCCTCACCTTGCGTGCACTGGGTGGTGCCCGGCCCAACCTGGATGCCGACATCGAGAACCGCAAGCAAGACGCCCGGCACACGCTGAACCTGCACTCGGTGCTGCCGGGCAGCGAACAGCCTTTGTGGGACACGCTGGAACTGAGCTACTTCGCGCGGCACGATGCCAGCGAGATCGCCTGGCATGCCCGTTCGCTGTGCCGGCACGTGCAGACCACCGAACCGGTGGTGCGCGCACGGCTGTCCTCAGCGGGAGAAGGTTTGCAGGTGCTCGTGTACTCGCCCGACCGCCAGGACCTCTTCGCCCGCATCTGCGGGTATTTCGATGGCGCCGGATTCAACATCCTCGAGGCGAAGATCCACACCACGCGCGCCGGGTACGCACTCGACACCTTCCAGGTCATCAGCCCGCAGCTCGATCACCCCTACCGCGACCTCATCTCGCTCGTCGAGACACAGGCCACCATCGCGTTGAAGGACGAAGGCCCCCTGCCCCAGCCCAACCGGGGGCGCTTGTCGCGGCGGGTGAAATCCTTCCCGGTCACGCCGCGCGTCACGCTGCGCCCCGACGAACGGGCGCAACGCTGGATCCTGGGCGTGTCCACGAGCGACCGCTCCGGTCTGCTGTTCTCCATTGCACGGGTGCTCGCCCGGCACCGCATCAACCTGCAACTGGCCAAGATCGTCACGCTGGGCGAGCGGGTGGAAGACATCTTCCTCATCGACGGTCCGGCCCTGCAGCAAAACCGCGCCCAGATCGAGATCGAGACCGAACTGCTGGATGTGATCAGCGACTGATCACGCGGCGGCCGGCCGCTCGCAACGGTTCTTGTAGAACTTCAGGATCGTGCGTGCGGTGTCCCCCACCAGATAGCGTGCCCACGGGCCGGCGTACCAATTGAAGGTGGTGGTGACGTTCGTGCCCACGTCCACCGTGAGACGGGTGCCGGTGCCCTCCGGCGTGAGCGTGTACGAGGTGCGGGTGAGATCGAAATACTGGCCGCCGATGGCGATGTGGTCATCGAGCGACCCGGCGGGGAAGGAATCAGGCGCGAAGTTGTAGCGCCATGCGATGTGCCGCCCGGGCTCCCATGCCGTGATGACTTCCTCGAACCGAACACCACGCTGCCACACCAGCTGCCGGGTGCCGCCCACCCGCCCCTCCAGCGTGCGTGCCTCGATCGGGAACGGCACGCCGATGCGGTAGGCCACACCTTCAAGCAACTCCTCGGGCTGGATGCCCGTGGGGAAGTTGATGTGCTGCCACACCACCTCCGGCGAGGCCTCGATGTGGATCGACTCTATCGTGGTGAGCCGCAGTGTGGGCGGCGTGACCTCGCTTTCGGCCGAGGCCGCCAACAGCGGCAGCACCAGCGCGAACGACATCACCTTCGACCCGTGGCGACCGCTGAAGGCCCCCACGATGGCACCGACGAGCGCACCCACGACCGCCAACACCAGGAACAGCGGCGCGGCCATCACGATGCAGATGACGCCCTCACGCAGCAAAGCGCCCGCGATGAACACGAACAAGCCCACGGACAGCTGCGAGAGCACGGTCGCCGTGGCCCACCCTCCAAGCCGCCGGCGAAGCGACAAGTAGCCCACCATCACACCGATGGCAAGAGGCGCACCGACAAGGAAGGAGATGCGCATGAGCCCGCCCGTGGTGCGCCCCAGCGCCTGGTGGATGGCCACGCCATAGAGACCTCCGAGCCCCATCACGAAAATGGCAGCGAGACACCACATGCACGCGGCGACAAGACCGGTGCGACGTCGAGGTTGAGCACGCTCGCCGGCCCCGGCGGAAGGTTCGGTCATGTCACGGTTTCGAAATGGCGGATTCGCCGGGCTGCAAATGCTCGTCGAGGAAGGCCTCAAGTGCCTTGAAGAACGCAAGGCGATCAGTGTAGCGACTCAGCTGATGGTCACCCTGGTCGAATTCGATGAAACGGTGCGGCTTGTTCGCCCGGCGCAGCGCCTTGGCCATGGTCTGGCTCTGGTCCACCGGCACCACACGGTCGGATGTGCCGTGCGCCAGCAGCACCGGCACCTGGATCTGACCCGCATGCCGCGCCGGAGACGTGGCACGCAAACGCTCGCGATCTCCCCAGGCCTTGCCCACCATCTGTTCCATCGCTTCACGCCCGAGCACGTAATCGCTGTAGTAAGCGATCAGGTCCGGCAGGTCTGAGACCCCTGCAAAACTGACCGCGCACCTGTACAGCGCAGGCGTTTTCACCACGCCCATCAACGCCGCATACCCACCATAGCTCGCCCCCACGATGCACACCCGAGCCGGGTCGGCAATGCGCCTGGTGACCGCCCAGTGCACCGCGTCGGTCAGATCGTCCTGCATCTCGAGGCCCCATCGCTTGAGGCCGGCGGAGACAAAGGCGTGACCGTAACCGTCCGAGCCTCGGAAGTTCACCTGGAGCACGGCATACCCCCGGTCCGCGAGGAATTCGGTCCAGGCGTCGAAGTCCGTGTCGTCCCGGCCGTGCGGGCCACCGTGAGGCAGCAGCACCATCGGCAGCGTGGCGCCCCCATCCTCCACGCGGCGTCCACGAGGCATCGTCAGGTAGGCATTGAGGGGCAGGCCGTCGCGCGCCTGGATCGTCGCGGCCTTCTTGCCCGCCAGCGTGGCGGGGTCCAGCTGGGGATACCTGGCGCCCAGCTCAGACAATTCACCCGTGCGCCGGTCACCCAGGTAGTAGATGCCCGGCTTGCCGTTGCCACTCGAATGCACGACGTACCGCTGGCCATCCAGGCTCACTTGCAGCAGCCGGTTGTCCCGGTCCGGCAGGCCGGCGTCCACCGCCCGCATCTGGGCGCGCCAGGCAGAATTCCAAAGCTCCGGCCGCGCGGCAGCCCCGTCGCCCTCGGTATCGTCGGCACGCACGCCGATCACCTCTCCGGTACCGGGCAGGCGGATCAGGTGCCCCGACACATCCAGGGTGGGGTGGCTGTACCGCAGCGACCGTGGCAAGGCCGGGTCATCCAGCCGCACCGAGAAGACGGCCCGTCGTCCCTCATGGTAGGCGCGCACATAGAGCTCCTGCGGATCGGTGCCGAAACCGAGGGGCACGATGGCGTCCTCCAAGGCGGTCCAGGTCCATGCGGTGCGCCAATTCTTTCCATCCGGATCGCAGACCCGGACCTCCTGGATACTGCCCGTGTTTCGGACGCCGACCCGCACCCGGTGCTGACCATCGGTGAGCCAGGTGTACGTGTCGCGCTCCGGTGACTTGACCGTCGTGCTTGCCCCGGTGGTCACATCCACCCGATGCACCGCGGGCAGCACGCTGTCGGGTTCACTCAGCGCCAGCAACACATGCCGGCCGTCCTCGGGCATCCAGTCCACCACATCGTCCTGGATCTGCTGGGTGACCGAACGACCGAACAGCCCGCCGCTCGAATTTTGATTTCGGACCAGGGACAACAGGCCCGTGCCATCGGACTTGATCGACAGCAACCGGGTTTCCGTCGTTCCGACGTAACCCCGTCTTGCGGCGAATGCGACCGACACCAGCAGACGTTCATTGCCGACCCAATGCACCCAGCGGATTCGGAACCGCTCGTTGTCATTGACCAATACCTGGGTCAGCGCCTCACCGTCGACCGGCCGAGTCACCAGCACGGTGCGATCGCCATGGTTCTGAAGGGCGGCCAACTGGCGACCGTCGGGCGACAAGGTCACATGAGAGAGCTGCGGCAGGCTGGCGAACCATTCGACCGGGCGCCTGGAGGCGGTGTCTGCCTGGATGGAGGGCGCCAGAAAGGCCAGGGCGACAACAGCGCCCATGCGGGCGCCCCATCGGCGCCAGGAAAGCGCGTTCATTCGAGATCGTTGCCGACGCTGAACGGTCGGTCTTGTTGTTGAGCGGGCGCGCAGTATCGCCGACGACGGCCAAAGCACTGCAACGACAGGTGCAGGCAAAACCAGCTCGCCACGCTTCCCTCACACCGCCGAGGTCATCTGCGAAAACCCGATCAACGGCCCCGGTGGGCACCGGCTTTCGCCGGTGTGACAGGGTGGCGGTGCGACAGAGGCTGAGCGAGAGGCGAGCCAGCAAAGCGAGCAACGCCCCGAACCGCGTGCGACTGGAAGGCGAGCGAATGCGAAGCCGCAGATCAAGCGACACGCCACAACGCTTCCTCCCTCACCGCCGAGTCATCTGCGAAACCCGATCAACGGCCCCGGTGGGCACCGGCTTTCGCCGGTGTGACAAAAGTGCCAGTGCGACAGAGTGCCAGTGCGACGGAGGCGGAGCGA
>Ga0207679_10002556_pt1 | contig 11215 bp, 10 predicted proteins | sample KBSC73metaG_FD_184320 | JGI IMG/M metagenome (GOLD analysis project Ga0207679, IMG submission 184320) | Corn rhizosphere microbial communities from Kellogg Biological Station, Michigan, USA - KBS C7-3 metaG (SPAdes) (version 2) | ecosystem: Host-associated > Plants > Roots > Rhizosphere > Soil ...
AGTGACGACCGGAGCGAAAGCGCTTGGGATCATCCATCGCGAGGACGAGTGCGGTTGCGGACATGATCCCCACGCCGGGGATCGATAACAGTCGCCGGCAGGCATCCGACTGCTTTGCCCAAGCTTCAAGAGCCTGCTCGGTTTTCCTGATCCGCAGCTGGGCCTCGCGTATCTGTTCGAGAAGCAGGACTAGCATGGCGCGAGCGACGTCGGGCAGTTTGTCCGCTTCGGTATCGCGGACCAGTTCGGTCAGTTGCTGAATATTGTGAGCACCCCGCCGGGCGATGAGGCCGAACTCGGCGAGATGGCCGCGCACTGCATTGATCAGCTGCGTGCGTTGGCGCAGCAGCAAAGCGCGGCATGCCAGGGCGTGCTCCTGCCCCATCCGTTCGCAGAACGAACGGCGCCGCTCGTCGCAGGAACACAATCGGTCAGCGGGCATTAAGCGCCGTCCGGAGAGGCGGAGGTGCATGAACACAGAAAAGTATAGTCGTTTGTACGCTTTCTCCGTCGCTGGGGGGCTAGCCTTAGTACTGGCAATCCCTGCGCATGCACAGGATCAGGCCGCCGCCCCTGCTCCTGCGCAAGCTCCGGCAGAAACTCAGCCGGCGCCGGCGCCGGAAGCGAATAGTCCAGCGTCCGGAGATGATCCTTACGCCGATGAGGGTGGAGAGATCGTCGTCACTGGCGTGCGCCGCGGCTCTGTCATCGGGGACATTCCGCCAGAGAACGAGCTTGGCCCAAGGGACATTCGCGCAACCGGGGCTCTCGACATCACTGAATTGCTCGACGCGCTCGCTCCGCAGATCGGCAGCGCTCGCGGACGTGGAGGCGAACGACCGATACTGTTGCTGAATGGCCAGCGTATTTCCGGCTTCCGCGAAATCCGGGACATTCCGACGGAAGCCATCTTGCGAGTGGAAATCCTGCCCGAGGAAGTTGCACTCAAGTACGGCTACAGCGCGGACCAGCGTGTCGTGAATATCGTTCTTCGCGAGCGGTTTCGGTCGACGGTCGCTCGCGCGGACGGAAAAGCCACGACCGAAGGCGGTTACCTCAGTGGTCTGGGTGACCTCACGCAACTTCAGATCAGCAAAGGCTCGCGCTTCACGGCCAATCTTCATGTCGAGGGAAATACCGGGCTTACGGAAGATGAGCGAGACATCAGCCTCGACGACCCGACTGCGCCCGACGACCGCGCCGCCCGCACGCTGGTCGGCTCCAAAAAGCTGATTCGCGGCTCAAGCACCTTAAACAAGGCTGTCCTTGGCGACGTCAGCGCGACGGTGAATGCTGAAGTGCAGTACGACGACGGCCGTTCTCTCTTCGGCTTATCCGATGCCGCGCTCGAGCCCCTTGTGAGGGACAGCAACAACGAGACGGCACATCTCGGCGTCTCCCTTAACGGCAACAAGGGAAAGTGGCGCTGGTCTGCCACGGGGAATGGCGACGTCGCGCGGTTCGAGACGCGGAGCGACAGGAAGGATGAAGCGGGCACTGATCACACGGAATCCCTCACTGCGTCCGGAGACGTCGATCTTTTGGCCAACGGCCCGCTGTTCGCCCTTCCGGCAGGCGATGCCAGCGCCACCTTCCGCGTCGGCGGAAGCACGCTTCACCGAGACAATGTTCAGCAGCGATCGGACGGTCCATTCTCGAACGATCTGGCCCGCACGCTTGGAAGCGCAAGCGCGAACATCGATCTTCCGGTCTCTCGCCGGAACCGGGACTTCAGTACGCTCGGCAACCTGACCTTGAATGCAAACGCCGAAATCGAGCAACTCTCAGACTTCGGCACGCTGACGACCGTTGGTGCGGGCATGAATTGGTCGCCGGTCGAGCGCCTCAACCTAATTACCAGTTGGACTCGTGAAGAAGGCGCGCCGAGCGTCGGGCAACTTGGAGACCCCATTCTCGAAACACCCGGCACGCGCGTGTTCGACTTCACCACGGGCGAAACGGTGGAAGTCATCTCCATCACAGGCGGCAACCCCGATCTCCTGGCCGATAGCAGAAATGTCCTAAAGGTCGGCGGCAACTGGAAACCGCTCAAGGAAACCGATCTCAATCTACGCGCTGAATATGTTCACTCGTCGATCGACCGGCCAATCTCGAGCTTCCCGGGCGTGACAGCCGAGATCGAGCACGCTTTTCCGGAACGCTTCATTCGGGACCCGGTGACCGACGATCTAATCAGCGTCGACTTCCGTCCGGTGAACTACGAAAATTCCCGGCGCGATACGATCCGCATCGGCTTCGACTTTTCGAAGCCGCTAAGGTCAGCGCGGCCGTCGCAGGCGGCAATCGAACGTTTCCGGGCCATGCGCAATGCGCAGGGCGGAAGCCGAAATCAGCAGAATGACGGTGCAGCTCCACCGCCTCCGCCTGAGGGCGGACCGCCACCCGAAGGCCCACCACCCTCAGCGAGCGCTGGCCCGGAAGGTCGACCTCCGCCGGGGAGCGGCTTCGGTCCCGGCGGTGGATTTGGCCCTGGCGGCGGCGGAGGTTTCGGTCGCTTCGGTGGAGGCGGCCGCCAAGGCGGCCGTCTGCAGTTCTCAATCACCGACACCATCACGCTCGTTGACGAGGCAACGATTCGCGCCGGCGTGCCCAAGCTCGACTATCTGCACGGTGATCCGCTTGGTTCGACCGGAGGGCGTCCGCGGCACGAGGTTGAGGCGCAGGCCGGCTATTTCAACAATGGCCTGGGAGCGAGAGTGTCCGCGAACTGGCGGAGCGGGACGCGAGTGGACGGCGATGACGGCAACGACCTCCACTTCTCCCCGCTGGCAACTTTTGACCTTAGGCTGTTCGCCAATCTCGGCGAGCGGTTCGACCTCGTCTCCCAGCATCCGTGGCTGCGGGGGTCGTCCGTGCGCTTCGAGCTAGCCAACATATTCGACAGCAAGCCGCGCGTTCGGGATGCAGCCGGAGAGGTACCGAACAATTACCAGCCGGATCTGCTCGATCCGCTCGGACGAACTTTCATGATCTCCATTCGGAAGCTCTTTCTGCCGCCACGAAGCTTCTTCCGCGGACAGCAGGATCGGCCGCCCCGAACATGATTGGAATTGGCCCCAAGTCGGACCATTGCTCAACCATCTGGTAATTCATCGGCTGATATCTCCGTTAGGCAAAGGTCGCGTTCGGGCGGAGCAAGAGCGAGTGGAAGAGCAACCGGTTGAGACCACCCTATATTCGCTCTCCGAGAGTGCACCCGCGCCGATTGAGCGCCGTGACAACGAACGCCACCTAACGCTCTTTCGCGTCGGCTCACTTCAGATGGGCGACCGGCGCGAGCTGTGTCTGATCAAAAACATTTCCGCGGGCGGAATGATGATCCGCGCTTATTGCGCGCTTGAGGCAGAGACCCGTATCTCCGTCGAGCTCAAGCGTGGCGAGCAGATCAACGGTAAGGTCAGCTGGATCCAGGACGGCTCCGCAGGCATCACGTTCGACCAACACGTAGATATCGTGGAGCTTCTGGCGACCTCCATGGAAGGTCCCCGTCCGCGCATGCCACGGGTCGAGGTTCGCTGCATCGCCTCGGTGCGCCACGGTTCGCAGGTCTACGGTATGCGTGCCCATGATATTTCTCAGGGGGGTCTAAAGGTGGAATCCAACCGCGACATTGCGATTGGGACTGAAGTGCTCGTGACGTTGCCCGGCCTTCCTTCGCAAACCGGCGTGATCCGCTGGAAGGACGGCCGATGCTACGGAATCACCTTCAACCGACTGCTTGCGCTGGCGAAGCTAGTTGAATGGCTGCAGCAGGAACGCGATTTGCTGAGAGCAGCGGGCTAGGTCTACTCACCCGGCCGCCCGGCACCAGGGGACCACACCCAACTCTGGGCGAGGCGCTGTTGGTCAGAGTTCATCTTTCGTGGAGTGAATCCTGGTCGGTAGGGACGCGGCTGGATCTTCGACCTGGGCGCCGGGATGTGGCGCAAGACCTGCTCCGGATTCAGTTTAACGTCGAATGCAATGCCGGCATATTTGCCATTGACCCAAACGACGCGCCCGCCCGCGCTCAAATCGTTTCGGCGGAACTCGACCGGCGTGCCTTCGATGGGCAGCTTTTCGCTTTCGACAAGCGCGCCTTCTGAAGAAAGGTTGCGCAGCTTCACGCTCAGCGATGCGCCCGCATGCTCCAGTTCCGCAGTCAGCAGGACCTGGGCGCGGCGCGATCGACGATTCTGACAATTGGCGCTGCTGTCCATTCCATGCTCGATAAACGAGTCCGGTAAAACTTTACTTAAGTGAGCGGTTTGTCCCGCAGCTGGAACAGCAACATGAGATTGTTCGCCGGCATGCTTCGCATTTCGACCAGATCGAAACCCTTCGCCGCAGCGGCCTGTGCGAAATCCTCTACTCGACGCAGGCCCCACTGCGGATCGCGAGATTTAAGATCGGCGTCAAAGGCAAGGTTCGATGAAGCGGTCTCAATGCCGTCCTTCAGCCACGGCCCATAGAGAATGAGCGATCCTTCCGGCGCAAGCACAGTGGCAGCACCTGCAATTAGGCCCAAAGACGCAGCCCACGGACTGATGTGGGCCATATTGATATTGAGAATGGCGTCGGCCCGATCGATCGGCCATTCGGGATTGCCGGCGTCGATGACGATGGGCTGCCGAAGGTTCGAGAGACCGGAATCCTCGCGCCACGCCTCGATTGAGGCAAGGGCATCGGCATGAGCATCACTCGGCTGCCAGTCGAGCTTCGGGAAACGCTGCGCAAACCAAAGCGCATGCTCCCCGGTGCCGCTTGCGATCTCAAGCACCGTGCCATCCGCCGGGAGCCATTCAGCCAGCACTTCGGCAATGGGTTCCCGGTTCCGCGACGCGGCCGGCGCTGACCGTCGGGAATCTCCACCGGCGGCCCCTTCATAGAAGCGCCTGTCTTCCACTATTCCGCCGCCCGCGCCGGCTCCGGATCTTTGTAGACAAGCACAGGCTTGCGAGCTGCGAGCGTCTCATCGAGCCGCCTGCGCGGAGCGTAGACTGGCGCAGCCTTCAGGCTCTCGTCGCCGGTCTTGGCCCGCTCGGCGATTGAGCGAAACGCCGCAATGAACTGGTCGAGGCTCGCCTTGGACTCCGTCTCCGTCGGCTCGACCAGCATCGCCCCGTGTACGACCAACGGGAAGTACATCGTCATGGGATGGAAACCCTCGTCGATCAGCGCCTTGGCCAAGTCTATCGTGCTCAGGTCCTCCGCGAAGCCACGGTCTGAGAAGAGCGCCTCGTGCATACACGGGCCGCTTTCACCGAACGGTGCATCAAGGACGCCGTCGAGCGCGCGCAAAATGTAATTCGCATTGAGAACCGCGTCCTCGGCGACCTGCTTCAGGCCGTCGGCGCCGTGGCTCAGCATGTAGGAGGCTGCCCTCGTGAACATACCCATCTGGCCATGGAAGGCGACCATCCGGCCAAAGCTCTGCGCGTGATGCTCCTCCGCCGTTTCCTCTTCGACGAGGACGAAGCGGTCGCCCTGCTTCTCAACGAAGGGCAGTGGCGCGAATGGCGCGAGAGCGGCGCTTAGCACGACCGGCCCCGCACCCGGGCCGCCTCCGCCGTGCGGCGTCGAGAAGGTTTTGTGCAAGTTGATGTGCATGGCGTCGACGCCCAAGTCCCCGGGCCGGACCTTGCCGACGATCGCGTTGAAGTTCGCCCCGTCGCAATAGACGAACCCGCCGGCGGCATGGACCGCGTCGCTGATCGCCTTCATGTCTGGCTCGAACAAACCACAGGTGTTCGGATTGGTAATCATTACGGCCGCGACGTCCGGCCCAAGCCGTGTCTTCAGCGCTTCGAGGTCAACCCGGCCTGCCTCGTTCGCCGGTATGTTTTCGACGCGGTAGCCGGCAAAGGCGGCTGTCGCCGGGTTGGTGCCGTGCGCGCTTTCCGGGACCAGCACGACTTCACGCTTGTCACCGCGTGCCTCGAGCGCAGCTCGAATGCAAAGCAGGCCGCATAGCTCGCCATGCGCCCCTGCCTTGGGGCTCATCGCCACGGCAGGCATGCCGGTGAGCGTCGTCAGCCAGTTGCCGACGAGGTCGATCAATTCCAACCCGCCTTGAACAGTGTCGATCGGCTGAAGCGGATGAGTGTCGGCAAAGCCAGGCAGCCGCGCGACCTTCTCATTGAGGCGCGGATTATGTTTCATCGTGCACGACCCAAGCGGAAATAGACCAAGGTCGATCGCATAGTTCTGACGTGAGAGCCGCGTGTAATGGCGCACCGCTTCCGGCTCGCTGAGACCTGCAAGTCCGATGTCGCGATTACGCTCGAGCCCGCCGAGACGCCCGGAATTCGCTTTGAACTCACCGAAATCGACCCCAGTCTGCTCGGTCGTGCCGATCTCGAAGAGCAGGGGCTCCTCGAGCATCAGCGCCTTATTGCCGGTGACGGTCTGCGCCTCGCCTGCATCGTTCACGGGCGTGGATGGGCGCCAGCCTGAAGGATTGACTGTCACTGGCATAGCTCCTTCAGGCCCGCTTCCAAGGCACCGATATCCTCATCGGTCACGGTCTCGGTAACGGCGACGACCAGCCCGTTCTGCAGCGCATCGGCACCGGGGTAGAGCCGACCGAGCGAGACACCCCCGAGAATGCCTTTGTCAGCGAGATGACGAACCACCGGCCGTGCTTCTACCGGAAGCTCGATCGTAAATTCGTTGAAGAAGCTCTCGTTGACCAGGCGAACTCCGGGGACTGCCGATAGCCGGTCCGCAGCCTCGCACGCGCGCGCGTGATTCAATTGAGCCAGCTTTCTGAGACCCTTCTCACCGAGCAGGCTCATGTGCACCGAAAAGGCCAAGGCGCAGAGGCCGGAGTTGGTGCAGATGTTTGACGTCGCTTTCTCGCGGCGAATGTGTTGCTCGCGGGTCGAAAGCGTCAGCACGAACCCACGCTTGCCTTCCGCATCGACCGTCTCACCCGCGAGACGGCCCGGCATCTGCCTGACATATTTCTCGCGCGTCGCGAACAATCCGACATATGGACCGCCGAACTGCAACCCCACACCGATCGACTGTCCCTCGCCCACTACGATGTCGGCGCCCATTTCACCCGGTGAGCGGATCAACCCAAGCGCCACCGGCTCGGTCACGACGGCGATCAGGAGCGCCCCGTTGGCATGTGCGGCCTCGGCGATCGGCCCCAAATCGGTGATCCGGCCCAGGATGTCCGGATACTGCACGACGACCGCACTAGTCTCGCCATCGATTGCGGCGATCAAGCTCTCTCCGTCTGTTACCGAGTTCAGCTCAGGCAATGACGTTTCAAGCACGTCGCCGGTGAACTTCGCCATCGTGTTGGCAACGCTGACGTAGTGCGGATGAAGCCCCGATGAGAGGATTGCCTTCGCGCGGCGAGTGATCCGTCGCGCCATGACGATCGCTTCCCAGCAGGCTGTCGAACCGTCGTACATAGAGGCGTTGGCAACTTCGCAGCCAAGCAGTCGCGCGACTTGGGTCTGGAACTCGAACAGGACCTGCAACGTGCCCTGAGCGATCTCCGGCTGATAGGGCGTGTAGGCCGTCAGGAACTCGCCGCGCTGGATGATGTGATCGACGCTTGCCGGGATATGGTGCTTGTAGGCGCCGCAGCCCAGGAAGAATGGTACCTCTCCGGCAGCCAGGTTTTGCCGCGCAAGCGCTGTGAGCTGGCGCTCGACGCACAATTCAGATGCGTGTGGAGGCAGCTCCGCGATCGGCTCACGCAGAAGGAGCTCCGGCGGAACGTCCCGGAACAGATCGTCGATCGTCGCGGCACCAACAGCCTGCAGCATCTCACTGCGGTCAGCATCGCTCAGCGGCAAATAACGCATCTAGTTTGGCTTCCTCATGATGAAGCGAAGTCGGACATAATCGGCCTGCGGCGAGCCGACGCTCTCGGCGACGGCCTCGCCAATGTCCGCGCGCTCGCCTTCCGGCACGCCGGCCCGGTCGAGCCAGCCGCGACGAAAGGTTGTGACCCATTGGCCGATACCGTTCGGCATCGGCGTAGGCCGCTCGATGAGGCGGGCATCCACCTCGATGAAACCCGCCTTTTCATAAACGTCGGCAAATTCCTCTACTGACGGATACCAATTGGAGGACTCAAGCGGGGGCGGATATCCACGCGCAACCAGCTCGGCGTCCAAAGCCTCGCGAAGCTTTGCGAGATTGCCCTCGCCGCCCATCTCTCCAGCGAAGCGCCCGCCGCGCTTGAGCGCCCGAAGGGTGGCAGATGCAACCCGCTCCTTGTCGAGCATCCAATGCAGAGCTGCGTTGGAAAACGCGGCGTCGAACTCGGCGTTGAATGTCATATCCGCTGCGTCAATCAGATCGACCTCAAGCCCAATGGCCCGCGCGGCCGCAACCAGCTCAGGCGAATTGTCGACGCCGACAACATCCGTCCCGCGCTCGACGATCTTGCGCGTCAAGGCACCGTCGCCGCAGCCGACGTCGAGGATCCGCTCACCCATCTTCGGGTCGAGGAGATCCAAAGCCGCCTCGCCTAGGTCGGCGACAAAACGTCCGACGCGCGCATAGTCTGCAGCGACCCAGCGGCTGGTCGAGGCGATTACGTTCAAGGCAGGGTCCGGGTTCAGAGCGTCGCCACCCACTCGCGATAAGCCGACTCGTCCATAAGGCCTTCGACCTCGGCAGGATTGTCGAGCTTCAGCTTGAAGAACCAGCCATCCCCTTCCGGGTCGCGATTGACGAGCGCAGGATCATCGGTAACCGCCTGGTTGCCCTCCACGACTTCGCCTGCGACCGGGGAATAGACGTCCGACGCGGCTTTCACGGACTCCACAACGGCAGCTTCCTGACCCTTCGTCAGACGGCGTCCAGCCTCCGGAACTTCGGCAAAAACGATATCGCCAAGGGCTTCCTGAGCATGATTGGAAATGCCGACGGTTGCCGTATCGCCTTCGACGCGGACCCATTCATGCTCGCGGGTAAAATAGACCGTCATGCACTCACTCCCTTGCGATGATAGCGATGCGGGACGAACGGCATCGCCGTCACCCGCGCGTCGAACAGCTTCCCGCGCTGCTCCAACTTCAGAGCCGTTCCAGGCGCGGCCAGATGCGCCGCGACATAGCCCATTGCGATGGGCCGCTGGAGGCTCGGTGAGAAGCCGCCGCTGGTGATCCGCCCGATTTCATTGCCCTCGCCGTCGAGGATCAGCGCGCCCTCGCGAACGGGTTGGCGGCCGTCGACGTCGAAGCCGACCCGCTTCTGTGCGGGACCGTCCTCGATCTCCTTGAAGATGCGCTCAGCACCCGAGAAATCGCGCTCGGCTCGCCGGCGCTTTCCGATGGCAAAGCCGAGACCGGCCATGACCGGCGTCGTCGAACGGTCGAGGTCATGGCCGTATAGCGGCAAGCCCGCTTCGAGCCTTAGCGAATCGCGCGCGCCAAGACCGATCGGCTTCACTCGATCGTCCCCAATCAGCCAATTTGCGACCTGTTCGGCGGCGATATTGTGGATCGAAATCTCGAACCCGTCCTCGCCTGTGTAGCCCGAACGGCTGATCCATGCCGGATGACCGCAAGCCTGGAAGGGCGCGCCTTGCATGAAGCCGAGCTCGGAGACCCCAGGCACCAGCGATTCAAGAACTTCAGCCGCTTTCGGACCCTGCAGCGCAAGGAGGGATTGTCCGCGCATGTGGTCGACCACCGTATCCTTCGGAAGCCGGTGCTTCAAAACGTCGATATCGTCATGCTTGGTCGCGCCGTTGACGACGACGTAGAATTCGTCGCCCCGACGCGTCGCCATCAGATCGTCGATGATCCCGCCGTCCTCGGCAAGGAGAAGGGAATAACGAAGGCGCATGTCGCCAAGCAGCTTGAGCTCGCCCGGAAGAAGCGTTTCCAGGGCTGCGTCGACGTGCGGTCCATGAATCAGCAACTGGCCCATGTGACTGACGTCGAACAGGCCGGCGTTCTCTCGCACCCAGAGATGCTCGGCCATGATGCCTTCATACTGGACCGGCATTTCATAACCGGCGAAGGGAACCATCCGCGCGCCCTGACGCCGATGCCAATCGTCAAGCGCAAGCTTGTCCAGGAAGGGCTTTTCGATACCCGCTCCGCCTTCCGGGTCACCGCTGAACGGCGTGCCGCGGGCCTGGGTTTGGTCGGTCTCGCCGTAATGGACTTCTTTGCTCATCGACACGCTCCGGCATGAGTGCGACAGCCGACGCGCCCTCAAGGACGCCTTGGCCAATCGCCCCCGTCTGTCCGTTGCGCCTGAGAGCTTTGCCCCTTCGGCGGCCCGCCACTCGACAGCAGCGGACGCTTTCCAGACTGTCAGGCGCGCGCGGTCCTTTTGCCTGAGAGATTCCGGGGGCGGTTGCTCCTTCGGCGCCACGACTGCCCTTCGAGGGCAATTGCGAACTCTCCCGCGCGGCCTCCCGAGTACCATTCGGTTCCCGGAGACGCGCGTGCCTTGGCCTTCGTCAGCCGCCGAGTCAACGCCGCGAAAGGCCTGAATCAGCGAGTAACGTTGTAGCGGAGTTGCTGCTCGCTCAACTGGAAGCCGATGAGGTGCTCGAAGGTCGCGTTGGCGACTGCCGCGCGGATCGTCGGATCCGTGAGCGGATCCACCGCCGCGCTTGGATCACCGACCTTGCGCGGCCGTGTAAGGGTCTTCATCACATCTGCAGGGATTGAGGCGGCGCCACGATGCACTCGGGCATAGGCCTGGCCCCTCGTTTCGGCCTTATAGCTGCCCTGCGCGAAATTCAGGCCAACGCGACCGAGACGCTTTGCCGACACCTCGCTTCCGGCCCTGAGGACCACGTCGAAATAGGGTAACACGACCTGTCGGGCCTGCGTCGGGTCGCGGCGTGTTGCGACGACGTCGAAGCTGGCGGTCGAGACAATGTAATCGCCCTGGTCCTTACAGCTGACACGAAGGTTCGTGATGGTCGCGGTCACGTCGATTGCGTCCGCTGCGATGCTGTTCGACGGATTGAACAAGGTGATATCGCCGGTCCCGGCCGGGATACCGCCGATCGGGCATGCACTGCGTTCGACCCAGATGCCGCCATTCTCAATGGTCCCCTTCCTTCCACAGGCCGAAAGAAGGGCAAGAGCGATGAGCGATACGAGACGGAGCTTCACTGGGACGGGATTCCTTGGAGGCCGGGAAGAGTGGCAGCAGTTCATAGGAAGCGCCTTCAAAGGCTGCAAGCGATGCCTTACATGACCCCGGAATGACTGAA